>Ga0105103_10001415_pt1 | contig 13232 bp, 15 predicted proteins | sample PPLLaktember2015_2_FD_79107 | JGI IMG/M metagenome (GOLD analysis project Ga0105103, IMG submission 79107) | Freshwater sediment microbial communities from Prairie Pothole Lake near Jamestown, North Dakota, USA - PPLs Lake P7 Core (6) Depth... | ecosystem: Environmental > Aquatic > Freshwater >...
CGTTTTAATCACAATTGTGTCATAGAGGGCTTTTGCCGCCTTCAGACAACCCCTGGTATAACCGCCGACCACTTTCGGTACAGTCCTCAGACTGAAATCTTTATTTGCAGGATCCTCACGTTCTGGTGAAAAGGCAAGGTAGAAATCTTTTCCCGCCTTGAGCCCGGACTCCTCCAGGATTGCCTTCATATCCTCGTCTGTTGTTCCCGGATAAGTGGTTGATTCCAGAATGATAAGCTGGCCTTTTCTCAAGTATTTAGTGATAGTCTTCGTGGTGCTAAAAACATAGGTCATGTCAGGTTCGCGGTTCTTGTTCAGAGGGGTTGGAACGCATATGAGGATACAATCCATGTTTTTCAGTTGAACGAAATCAGTTGTGGCAGTAAACCTCAGTTTTGAATCGGGGTACCCGCTTGCGGGTCGCATGAGCTTTGAGTTAGAAGCAGGAGCGCCCCTAGTGCCTTTGGTCTTTGACGCTGTGCCCTCTGCCCCATGCCCTATGCCCATGAGGGGTGAGATGTCGATGTGTTTGATGTAGCTCTTTCCTGCTTTAAGAAAATCGACCTTGTTCTGATCAATGTCAAAACCTGTAACTGAAAAACCTTTTTTTACAAACTCAATAATGAGAGGTAGTCCCACATAGCCCAGGCCGATGACTCCAACCTTAGCGCTTCTGTTGTCAATTTTTTTTACAAGATCCATGGAGCCTCCTTGATTATGTCCTTGAACGGAGAATATTCTTGCAAAAATGAGACCAAGCTACCGCCTCTGGTCATTGTTTAAGACCCGAAATTATTATTTTTATATACAACTCCATTGATACAGTTCCGTTCATTGTCATTTTGGAACTGCTTTGTGTATCCTAACCGTAGCTTTTATCGAGTACGTTTATATCACTTACACACTGATTTTTCAAGGAAATGGCCTGAGTTAAAGCCGTTTGAAAAAATGTTGACACAACCCGTTCTTCCTGTTAGCCTTTTAAAAATTCAGCGCAAGGAGGTTTTATGAGGTCAGACGGCAGGGTTGCAAGAGTAACTGAGATAGTAGCAGGTTCCCCAAAAAACTTTGACGATGCAGTGCTTGTTGGTTTCAAAAGGGCTGCACGAACCTTGCGGGGCATTACAGGATTGAAGGTTACGGATATGCGATGCAGAGTTGAAGATGGCAAGATCATCGAATACAGGGTAACCCTTGAGGTCATCTTTATCTTGGAGAGCTGATATACAATCCAGCATTATCTGGACATCCCCGCAAATGCCAGAGTAGAAGCTTCAGATAATATATATATGTCCTTCTTGTCCTTCGGTGTAAAAGAAGAAACGGTAATATGCTGAGGACAAGAGGGACAATAAAACTTTTCGCGAATCGGACACCCTGAAATATAGAATAATACAAAGCAGCATGATGCTTCCGAATAAATTTATAAAGAGAAATGTTGTACTGAATCCTCCCCTTTATCCATTGCCTCCGCACAGTCTTTCCTTGAAGGTGAACCACCTTTACGTGAGGTAGGAAAACAACAAGGGCCCCAATTTCCCTGGCCCTGACACACAAATCAGTCTCTTCGAGAAAGAAGAAAAAGCGTTCATCAAAACCACCGAGGTCATGGAGAAGTTTTCTCCGTACAACAATCGCTGCGCCAATAAGGGAGGGAACATCAAAAAACGCAGAGGGACGAAGAGACCTTGAATTATTGCTAGATGATTTGGTGGAATACCTTGCCGGGAAGAGAAGTTCGAGGAGGGAACGGGGGAAAATCTCAAAGAGAAGAGACGGGATATGGGCGTAAGAACGCTGTGGCCGCATATCTTCGTAAACGAGTTGAGGGCCACAAATCCCTGCATCAGGGTTTTCATCCATAAACTGCACCATGGTCGCAGCTTCACCCTCTATGAGCATGGTGTCAGAATTCAGGAAAAAGATGTAATCCCCTTCGGCACACGTGATCCCTATATTCGCTGCTGCTGCAAATCCCTTGTTACGGTCGTTCTTTACCAGGAAAACCCACGGAAACTCCTTGTGTATCATGGTGTTCGAACCGTCAGTTGAAAAATTGTCAATGATGATAACTTCTCTCAGAAAAGGCTTGAGGGAATTGTCTGCTTCAATTGATTTAAGGAGGTTCCTGAGAAGATCTTTTGTGTTCCTGGTGATTATAACGATGGATAAAACACGTTCAAGGTTCGGTGTTCGGAGTTCGGCGACTTTCAAAACATTCTCGATTGAGTCATTGCGAGGTACTCAGTGCCGCGGCAATCCAAGTTGATGAAAGTGCTTTTTTCATTTTCTATTAACTATGAGCTGCCTTTCCCATTGCCATCGCCTATTGCCTGCTCCTCTCACTTTTCGCTTCTTACTTTTTACTTTTCACTTTTTTGTCTATTACTTTTTCTTCTTCAAGGCTTTTAGGCTTTTTCCCTCGGTACTTGTAGGACAGGCATAGTAGCACATGCCACACTTGATACAGACCCCCTCATCAAGGCATATCTTCTTCTTTTCTTCGTCAAAATATGAACCAGGACAGTCAAAAGACTTTGTGCAGAGCTTGCAACCGGTACACTCCTCTACCAGACGGGTCATATCCCGGGTATCTTTATCCTTGATTTTTGAAAAGAGGAGGCACTCTCGCCGGGCAATGATAACTGCGGGGCCTGCTGATTCTTTCTCAAGGTATTTATATGCCTCTCTTATTGTCTCCAGCATAAGGGGAATATCATAGGGATCAATGATTCGCAAAAACTCTATACCGAAGCCTCCTATGATGTTTTCTATTTTTATGGAGTATGTAGGTGTCCCGTCTGCTGTGATTCCCGTCTGTGGTGTTGGTTGAAGCCCTGTCATAGCAGTGGTTGAATTATCCATGATGACAAGGATAAACCGTCTCTTTCTCAAGGCTCCATCATAGAGCGGGGCAAGACAGGCGTGAAAAAAGGTGGAATCACCGACTGAAGCAAGGATTGGCTTCAGTGTACCGTCCTGTGAGAATGTATCATAAAAACCAGAGGCAAACGTTACTCCGCTTCCCATATCGTGGCAGGTATCGACAGCGCCCAGGGATGTTCCAAGGGTATAGCATCCTATATCACCAGGAAAGATGGCATCAGGAAATGCCGATTTCATTGCATAGAACGAGGCCCTATGAGAACAACCCGCGCAAAGCTTCGGAGGTCTTGGAGTGACTTTAACTTCTTTCAGGGCTGTTTCAATGGATGCGTCGGCATTGAATTCGGGCACTTTCATGCCCTGTCCCTTTGCAACGCGTCCGACAATGGACCTTACGATATCATACGTCAATTCGCCTTCAACAGGAACATGGCCGCTTCTTCTGCCAAGGACTTTTGCTCCGTGATCCAGAATCGCTTCAAGTGCTACGTCGGTTTCCTCCAGGACCAAAACCTTTTCCTGGCGCTTGACAAACTGGAGTACCTCCGGGGCAAGCGGAAAAACTCTGGATACCTTATAGAGGCTGATTTGCTTCTCAAGGCCTAATTCGCTGATGACATCCATCGTGATTGAGTAAGTCATTCCGGACGAAACAATCCCGAGTTTGCCTTTCCCTTTATATTTAAGGCCTTCATCTAATTCTAGTTTTCTTGATCCAGGCTTAAAAAGCTCTATTGATTCCCGTGCATGGCTTACACGATGAGTTGATCGGAGAATAACAGCGGTCTTATGATCGTAAGAATATTTCAGGGCATAATACGCAATATCACCAGCTTCTTTGGGAGATGCAGGGTCAAAGACCGGGATGCCAAAATGAGCGGCGATAAGACGGGTGTCTTGCTCAGTCTGCGACGATTGAGGCCCTGGGTCGTCACAGGAAACGATCACAAAACCGCCTTTTATGCTCTTAGCATAAGCGTGAAGGAGGGGAGGAAAAGCAACGTTTAAACCAACCTGTTTCATCATACAGGCAGCCTTTCTTCCGGCCATAGCGCCGCCAAAGGCCACTTCAAAGGCACACCGTTCGTTGGTAGACCATTCAGCATGGATGTTTAGCTTCTCCCTCTTTTTGAATTCAACAATCCCAGGGAGGATCTCAGAGCTTGGTGTTCCCGGATAGGCTGCAGCAAGTTCAAGGCCAGCCTCTACAAGACCTCTTGCAATGGCAAAGTTTCCAATCATCACTTCTCTCTGTGTTTTCAAATCTATGCCTCCATACTAAATCAGTTCAGTCAACTACTCCCCTGTCATCACGAACCACCAACTACTTTATTCTGTCATCACGAGCGAAGCGTGGTGATCTCGTTTTCTTATATTTTCTCACACAAATCAACCCATTCTTGATTCATTTCATCGATCAAATTAATCTTTTTCTGCCTTGATCCATCTTTAATTTGTTTTTCCCTTATGATTGCGCTCTCAGGGTCATTGAGAACCTCATAGTAAACTAGCTTTGAAACATTATACTTCTTTGAGAATCCATCGACCATTTTGTTTTTATGTTCATAGACTCTTTTTTTCAGATCGTTGGTAACCCCTGTGTAAAGAACTGAATTGAGTTTATTTGTGAGTATGTAAACATAGTAATTCTTGTCCATTGTATCTTGAGATCGCCACGTCCCACTCGCTGCGGGACTCGCGATGACAAAATAAATTAATCCATACCTTTGCTGTCAGCTATGAGCTAATGCATATCCCGCTTGAAATACCTCAATATTTTTCTCCACAAGCTTCGCCTTTACTTTCTGCCTGATGGTCTCCTCGATTTTTTCAAAGGTAAAGATGCTGATCTTTAGGGCGGAAAAAAATCCCAGCATGGCCATGTTCGATGACTGTATCATCCCTTTCTTCATCGCTATAGCATCAGCATCCAAAAAGAAATATTTAATCTTGCGTTGTTTTAATAATCCCTCAATGTCAGTGCTGAATGACTTTTTTGAAGTGTTAATAAGCGTTGTCCCTCCGATCTTCAGGAAGGGAAGGTTCCGATAGAACTCACTCTCCTCAAAAGCAAGGAGGATATCGGCGCTTTCTCTCCCCACAAGAGGACTTTCAAAATCACCGACCTTTACGAGCGACACGACAGAGCCACCTCGCTGACTCATACCGTATTCGTCTGAGGCCATTGCTTTTAACCCTGTCTTGATGGCAGTCTCGATAAGAATCGTTGAAGCAAGCAAAACCCCCCTTCCACCAATCCCTGCGCAAACAATTTGTAAGTTCATAGCAGCACACCTTTTTTGTATATCGTATATCACATTTCGTATATCGAGTTGATCAGAATAACCCTGCCTTTCCCACTCATCCCGCTTTTTTTCTCGCCTGTCTCGCCTTTCATCAAATAATTCCTTTGCCGAAGAGGACTGTCAGCTCTTTTGCATCTTTAAAACGTCCAATCTCAGCAAAATTGTCAATATGGAATGTATTCTGGAATCCAAAGCCGGCCAGAATCTTTTTAATCTCTTCCCCTCTCTTATCCCCAAGAATCAGAAGTACATATGAAGAGGCATTATAAAGGGTATTCACAAAAGCAGGCATACCGGAATGAAAAAAGAAATCCTCAAAGGTGATGGCAAGAATCTTCCTTTCCGGCTCAGTTTTCTTTATACCGTGAGCCATGTTAATGGAAGAGGCAGGACCGAGCGTATCTCGTACTACATCAAAACCGTACATGGTCTCCGGGGGTTTTGACCTTTTTGGTGTGCTGCCCATTTTCGCAGATACAATTTTGGCTCTGTCATGAATCTGGAGCTCTATGGCTGGATAAGGACCTTCGGATATGAAGACTTCATCCATCTGCGCAATAAAGCCATTAATCAGGTTTAGGGGTAGAGGATGAACCGTGGACACAAACAGTAAACTTGCATCATCGTCAAAAAATTCCAGGCCGGAATGCCTGTCAGTGATAATCCCGGTTTTACCCTTAAGGGTTTTTACATTACCCTCGAAGGTCTCAAATTCCTCACGGATCTTTTCAATTTTTTCATTCAATGCCTTGTGGAGCTGAAAGCGGAACTTCGGCGTTGCAGCCCAACGGCCTGTGTTCTTATTGAACACTGAATTATCAATTTTGAATTTTGAATTTTGAATTAAAGAACTTCCCTCTTCCCTCTTCCCTCTTCCCTCGGCTCCAGCTGCGGCATCCGCCGCCACCTGAACAATCACGGGAATCTCGTACTTCTCGGAAATCCCATAACCAAATGCTACAGCACACTTAAAGTCCTCTTCGCTTTCCGTGACAATAACCGGCACTTTTGAAAAGAGACCGAGGGGCGTAATCTCCTCCTCGGTCTCTTTTATGCAAACGATGAGAAAACCACCAATGACCCCTATATAAGCAGAACTCATCAAGGGGTCCATGGCCTCGTAGATACTCTCTGTAGAGAAGAGACATGCTGTTCTCTTCGAAGAATATGCTCCGGTGAGGGCGAGTTCAAATGCAATCTTTTCATTCAGACTGATCTCGCCATGAAACGATGGATACTCTGGCTCAATCCTCTTCAGCGTTGCAGCCACTGCCCTGTTCACTGTGTAAATGAGTCTTGCGCCATTCTCTGTAAGGGTTTTACAAATTTGATTGTACATAGAGTACCTCAAATAAAAGTTTTGAGTTATAAGTTCTTAGTTTTGAGTTAATATCAAAACCTTCAAACCACCTCATTTAAATATTTAACATCTTTTAAGATTGCAAACAAGTTGTTCTATATCCTCATCAGGCATCACATAATCATGCAGCTTTCCGGACAGATACGCATCGTATGATGCAAGATCAATGACGCCATGGCCGCTCCAGTTCATGAGGATAACCCTTTCCTTGCCCTCTTCCTTGGCCTTTATGGCCTCATCGATAACACAGGCAATTGCGTGGTCTGTCTCGGGTGCGGGAATAAATCCTTCTGTCCGGGCAAAGTGGATGCCTGCCCGAAAGGTCTCAAGCTGTGGGTATGCCTTTGCTTCAATAAGGCCGTCCTGAAGTAGTCTGCTGACCAGGGGTGCCATACCATGATACCGTAAGCCTCCTGCGTGGATAGGTGCAGGAACGAATTGGTGACCGATGGAATTCATGGGCAGCAGTGGTGTTGTCTGTGCCGTGTCTCCGAAATCATACACATACGGCCCCTTTGTCATGGTAGGGCATGATGTGGGCTCAACAGCAAGGATACGAACATTCTTTCCATGAATCTTGTCGCGAATAAATGGAAAAGAAATACCGGCAAAATTACTACCACCGCCTGCACAACCAATTATTACATCCGGGTATTCACCGGCTATTTTGAGTTGTTTTTCAGTCTCAAGACCAATGATGGTCTGGTGCATGAGCACGTGGTTCAGCACACTCCCCAGGGAATACTTCGTGTTCTGGGAGGTCACGGCATCCTCGATGGCCTCGCTGATGGCTATACCCAAACTACCGGGGTGATCCAGGTTCTCCCTGAGGAACTCTCTTCCTGCGTGTGTATCAGGGCTTGGACTGGGCACGCATTTTCCGCCCCATGTTTCCATCATAATGCGCCGGTATGGTTTCTGGTTGTAACTTACCCGAACCATGTAGACTTTCAGTTCCAAGCCGAACTGATTACAGGCAAATGAAAGGGCGCTTCCCCACTGGCCTGCACCGGTTTCCGTGGTAAGCCTCTTTGTACCGAAAATCTTGTTATAGTATGCCTGGGCGATAGCCGTATTCGGCTTGTGGCTCCCGGGAGGGCTTACACCCTCATTCTTATAATAGATGCGGGCAGGTGTCTTGAGAAACTTTTCCAATCCATAGGCACGGCAGAGCGGAGACGGTCTCCACATGAGGAGCTTTTCCAGTACCTCGTCAGGAATCTTTATCCATCGTTCCGTGCTCACTTCCTGTTCGATGAGGTTCATGGGAAAAATTGGTGAGAGCATGTCCAGGGTAATAGGCTCAACGGTTGCCGGATTCAGGGGTGGCGGCAAAGGGTTCGGCAGGTCTGCCTGAATATTGTACCATTCCCTCGGCATATCCTGTTCACTCAAAATAATTTTTTTGTTCATGTGTGGCCTCCTTTTTTTGAAGTAGATTCCCACGGGCAAGCCCGTGGCACTAAAATATTTATACTTTGCGTGAATAATAATTGCATTCACCCACGCTTAACAGCGTATTTCTCTTCATGGCTTGCGTCTTCCGTGGGAAGCTACACAGCGAATGTCATGAGCATGAAGGGGAGGCTCTGACGGCTTTGCTGGTGGAGGGGGCGACGCAAGCCCCAGTAATAAAAAAGGCCATGAGTATTTTTACCCATGGCCTTTAAACAAAACGACCACGGACGGTGTGAAACCGTCCGTGGTCAGTCATTTACGGTCTCACACCTACAATGTCTGCCACCACCAAGCTTGTTGAGTTCTGGTATTCAAGATTTCAATTTTCATGACTGTTCTTTTATTTACACAATTGTTTTTCTCGCGTCAAGCAATTCCTTTGAAAAAGTGACAATTTTTTTATGTTCTGGGTTGTAACCCAAAACTTGCAAATGAATGTCTTCGATTTTCTGTTGACTTGACAAGGTTTTCCGATTATAACAAGAACAATGCCTGGGTGGCGGAATAGGTAGACGCAAGGGACTTAAAATCCCTCGATCCTTGTGATTGTACGAGTTCGATTCTCGTCCCGGGCATTAATGATTTTAGGCAGTTATGAGGTTTCTTCATCTTATTCATTCCGTGATGAAATTGAGATTATGCCTAAATTATGCCCTTCAGAAAATTTTGTGACGTTTTTCTTGCTTTCATCGTAACAGTTAGCAACACGCTCACAAGCTCTCTTGAGATCTTCCTCGTTAACGATGTTATATCTGTCAAATACTGAACGTGTTTTATGGCCGCTTATTTTCATTGCCACACGCTTGGGCACTCCCGCCCTTATCATGTTCCTTACTGCTGCGCTTCTTAAGTCATGGAAGAGCTTTTGCGCAACCCCAGCGTTCCTAAAAGCTTTATTCCACGCAAAACGAAAATCCTTAATCTTCTGCCCATCTCTGAAAAAGACATAAGGGCACTCAGGATATTTAATGTCCCTGATCTTCTTTTGCAGGAGAATAGCCTCGTAAAGCTCCCCTGTTAGATAGATAACCCTTGCCTCATCGTTCTTGGTGGTTCCTGCATCAAGGGTGACCTTCCTGTCAAAGATGTTGACCTGTTTCCATGTCAGAATGAGGATCTCTTCTTTTCTCATTCCCGTGTGATATGCCATGGTCAAGACTGGCTTAAGGTATTCTGGCAATGCCTCAAGCATGTTTAAATAATCCTCCACCTCAAAGTATCCTGTTCTGACATTGTTCTCCTTGAGCATAGGGATGTGAGGCACTTTTCACCTTTTTGGGAGTATGCTGGGAGGCAAGACGAAACATCCTTTTCAGAGCCGCAAGCTCTCTATTGACTGTGGCATTACTGGCATCCTGCTCCTTTCTTTCGTTGATGTATTTTTTTATCTCAGCCGTTGTAATGTCGTTAGCTTTAAAACCATCGAAATGAACTTTCAACTTTGAAACACTCCTTCTTGCCTGTATCCCCCCGGACGTCAAGTCAACATGGTTACCCCGGGGGGTTCTTTTTGTACTTGAATTTTCCATTCGGTCAATATGGTATACTATTAGGTTAAAAAAAGGGGGTAAGATGATTCTAATCAGCAAAAACCCGATCTTTGGTGGTTGGAATGGAAGGGCTACCATTCAGAAAAGCCTTCCTATATCAGGGCAAAGGAATCCCATACTCTTCATCGACGGAAAACCTATCACCCCACAGGAAACTGCACTTGCAGAACTGGATGTTGTAAAGGCAAACAAGAAAGAATTAGAGCTGCTCAAGAGGGGAGGGTATATCAAGTAGGATAGAGCTGGTTATCATGTTGTTTTAAGAAATATTAGAAGTATGTCATAACAACTTTATAGTTGGTCCCTGTATTATCCTTCAACCCTACCAAGCAGCAGCAGATTGCCTTCTGTCCGTCCATGAATAGCCTCCACCCAGTTCCCTTATACGATCACGGTAAACATCGACCCATCGTTCCTCTGACGGACGATAGAACTTTTTGAGGCTCTTGCCTAAAAGCAGGCTATCGAGTAAACGGGCATCAACAGAGACAAAGCTTTCATCTTGGTACTGTACCTGTATCAGCCATTTCTCTCCCCAAGTGTTTTATAAGAAGTGCAACTACAATCAATATAGCAAACGAAATGAGTTCGTGCAGGGATTTGACATGATGAAAAAGAAAGTTTACAATTATACTCAAGAAATGTTTAAATGCCCTCCTCCCTCCGGGATTTCGGCCAACTACCCCCATCTCAAACCACTTGTCGGAACCCCGGGGGTTCTTTTTTTCTCTTCCTGAATCGTACTTGATATATGTTTGTCCTTCGTATAGCATTCCCGTGGCAAAGGGAACCATTCATGATTAGGTTTCTATTACCTCCGGGTTTATTAACAAGGCCTATCACTCCTTTGACCAAAAAACGAATAGGTGGCCCGGAGGTCCACTTTATATCCCTGATTTGCACACATCCATATTGTTAATTATATTGCTGATATAGATCAGTCCACGGGCCTTGAGGCAATGCTGACCCTCTTTGGGCCTACCCCCCGTCAGATCAGCACCCTTGGGGCCTGTTCCACGATAGTGGCTTATCCAAATAGATGACCAGATTTCAATGGATGCCGGGTGGAGTCCAGTGAAGCCTCTCGTTCACTGCCCCCCAGTTCTTGTGAGGTTAAAGGTTTAAAGACGATTCGTCCAGTTCCGGAATCACTTATTGTTTGATCAAGATTTGGCTCAAGGTATCCTGCATAGAACAGAATTGGAAGATCATTCCGTATTCGTCTCAGACGTATAGCAAATTCCAGTCCCCCCATTCGTGGCATCAGAGGTTCGATGATGGCAAGATCGAAGGTATCAGGGTTGTCAGAAAATGTGCTTAAGGCTTCCAGGCCATTTGTCTCTCCATGCACAATATAGCCCAAACGTTCGAGCACGAGGGTGGTGACCTCCATGACGAAGGCTTCACTCTCAACAAGTAAAATGTGAATTTCCTGTTTAAGGGCCATTGAGGCAACCACTCCTTTGAAAGTGACTGGCAGCTTTTTTCAAAGGTTTTTTGAAAATTAAACAGTTGAATATTACAAGTATAGCACATTATATCCGAACATCAACATCCTCCTTTGTCTGCCATGGATAGGTAGGTACGAAAAGCTATCTTTCCCTGTACAGTTTGCATTACCCGGCTATCCTGAATGCCCCATGGGAGAGAAAAAGAAGAAGCTCTGCATCTGCTTAAATTCCTGCATCACCCACCTAATGTTTCAGCCCTTTCCTTGACAACCCCCTTTTCTTTGCTGTACATTCAGGAATAGAGAAAACACACTGGGGGTATGAAGCTATGGGTCAGATGCAACCTGCCAAGTTGAGAAAGTTGACCATGAAGGATCTGGATGTAGTCACAGAAATCGACTATAACCTTCTCGGTACGGAAAGAAGGGGATACTGGGAGGAGAAGATCATACTCACAGAGACCTCTGCGGTCCCCTCCCTTGCAGCTGAAGTTGACGGGAAGATGATAGGCTTCATCTTGGGGAGAGTCAGTGGTGGGGAGTATTCAGTCCCCGGAAACGTAGGATGGATAGACACCTTGGGAGTGGTGAAAGAATACCAAAGAAAAGGCATAGCCCAACTCCTCTTCCAGGAAATGTTGGATATGTTCAAGGCAGCTGGGATAGACACAATCTATGTCTTTGTAAACTGGAAGGATTGGGATCTCCTCCGGTTCTTCGATAAAATGGGCTTGACACGGGGGGACATGATCAACCTGGAGTTAAAGATTTAATAAAAGAGTTTATTTACAGCTTAATTGTTTTCTCCGTTAAGCCTAACTTCATCAGTAATGTCCTGGTTGGGAATCTCACGTTTAGCAACAATATTGCCCTCCGAATCATAGAACAGGACATAGGTCTTGCCGTCCTCTTCGATGAATTCCATGGAGTAGTATTTCTCGTCTCCATTGTTCATCATCAATCACTCTCTACGAATAGGTTCTACAAATCTAACGGTGTAAGTCTATTATATTAGAAGGTCAGGCATTGTTGGTGAGATAAATGAGGGCATTGGTATTTACAAATCATAAAAATTGTCAATTGTCTTAAACTAAAACTTATCTCAACATCATGCAAAGCGTAAATAATATTTTAAGCATAGGCCAATAGTTAATACTAAAAAATGGGAAATATAATTCAACCTATAGACAACATCATCATAGAGCTTTAGTGCTGGTTTCATTTTATACTTGTCCGGACAGCCTGCTCCTTGAATAGGTCTGCAAGGGGGAATAGCCCGGCTTATTGTTTGATTCTGTCAGGAAAGTTTTGTAATCGAGTTGAGCCTGCCCGGAATCGACAAAATGGTCATTGACAAAAGCCAAAGCAAACCTAACCTGTAATTTGTCAGGATTTGATTTAAGAACACCTTGCAAAAATAGAATGACCCTTAAGGCCTCGCTGGGCTCGGTGTTGAGAGTTACAGCCCTCTTATAGTGCTTTAATCCCTTTTCATAATCTTCCTTCCAAAGGGCTTAATTTGAAGTGCATATTAAAGCTAGCTCAGAGGATGGCGGCCACATAACTATTACCAGTTGCAAACGAGCATACCTTGCCAAATTGGCCCCTCGTGGATTAAAGGAAGAAAACTGGTACTCCCTCCCATTTGTAACTATCAGCGGTTCTCAACTGTTCACGTTGAGTTGTTCCCTTTGAGTTGCGGTTAAGCGAAGACTATCGATTATATGGTTGGTTATGAACTCCCTCAATGTTTCTTCAGTATTTATGTTTGGGGATAGGCTTACCATTCTTAGAATACTGTCAGTGGCGGGAATGTTGTTGGATTTTAGCTTTACATTCACATCATCGTGCTGGGCGAGGGCTCGTTTTATCGTTTCTCGAACTGACTCGCATATGGCAACTTGTCTCACATAGTCAATCATGACCGAATACCTCCTGACAGAAAAAGACCGTCATTATTCATTCAAAAGTGCTGAAGAGCTTTTTTTGATCAATGCTTCACCCCGTTAACCATAGATAATATAATCCCTTCAGCCGGGGGAGGCAATTCATGGATACCTGAAAAACGGGCCTCCTGAGGTTTTCTTGATTAGGCAGGACATTTCATATTGACAATCGTGATGTAAGCTCATTATAATTTTGCTCTTCCCAGGGGGGAATCAAACATGCACCAAGAGGCGATAGAGGTCTTCGGAGAGGCCTTAGACATACAAGCTGATGAC
>Ga0105103_10001416_pt1 | contig 13232 bp, 16 predicted proteins | sample PPLLaktember2015_2_FD_79107 | JGI IMG/M metagenome (GOLD analysis project Ga0105103, IMG submission 79107) | Freshwater sediment microbial communities from Prairie Pothole Lake near Jamestown, North Dakota, USA - PPLs Lake P7 Core (6) Depth... | ecosystem: Environmental > Aquatic > Freshwater >...
CTTTACTCTTAAATACCACATTACCAATTTGTTGATATTTTAACTTTAAGTTCCAATCTGCATTCGCATCTGTTTGATAAATACCAAAGTTAATAAATTCTCTATCACCTGTTGGATTAAAGTAAAAATATCCATAGGTTCCAACCAGTGTATTGTTAGGATTTAATGACACGTTCAATGCATTAGAACCACTTGCGTTGAGTTTTTCAGCCAAATTAATTGAATCAACAATGGGAAGGAAACATTTGGTAATACCAAAGTTATTGTTAATACTTTGGACAGAGCGTTCATAGTCAGGTTGATACAAAATAAAGTTAAATCTACCGTCTAATGTATTACTTGTAAGTTCAGGTATACTTGGATAATACTCAATAAAATATCCAACAGTTGAGTCTTGTGTTTTATCATGGAAATTATCTCTATAAGCATTTGCTACAACAGTTGAAGCAACAACTGTTCTATTTGTTATAGTATTAAAAACTGGATCCATTTTAATTTGAATCTCTGCTTCACCACTAATTGAAACAGTATTCACTGGAACACCCAATACCAACATTTGTGTTTGTAGCAAACTGGTCAAAGAATTGGAATAGTTATCATTGGTTTGATTAAGAATGTAAATGACATCGCTTCCACTTGTAGGTGAAAGTATATCTCGTGTGATATCTACATAAATGGGAGCAAAAAAATTGTTAGCAACACTCAAACGATATATATTTTTTGCAATTCGATTGGTGATAATTGGGTCACTTGATGTGGGTGTGGCTGAAATTAAAAAGGTATCAGGATGAGAAGTAAACCATGGAATTAAATTGTTTACCAAAGTAGTTGTAGATTGAATAGCAATAAATATACGGTATCCCTGATTGTATTTTGCTTGAACATCAGACTGTTCGACTGAGAAAATGTAGTTATAGTTGTTGCTCCAACCAAAATAAGCACCAATATAGGCTAAATTTTGAGGAATAAACTTGGATGTTGAAACCGTTGGTTCAAGTAAAAACAATATCTTGCTACTGCTCACCAAGTTCATCATCTCTGGAACCGCATAATTCAACTCTTGCTCTAATCTCTTTATTTCATCAATTAATAAACAAATATTGTCAACTGAATCAGGAGGACAAGTCTGCATTTTTATTAAATGGATTTTTATTAAATGAATTTTTACTTGTTAATCTATGTCAAAAATGGGATATCAATTTCAAAAAGTTGTCTTGTTAAATAATATTATTTGCAACCAGGAAGAAAAAAGTGCTTCTTATTCCAATGATGGTCAAAGATACTGGAAAAATTCAAGATTTAAAACATCCCCAATTCAACTTCCTCTTAAAGTATTTTTTTCAGAACAAGAATGTTATGAAATTTCCAAAACAACACTCGAGGCTGAGATTCGAATCTACCATATTGACATCAATGAAGTTAAATCGGAAATCAGTCAAATGAATTCCATTGAGGATATTTACGATTATGTGGATGAGATTGTGAACAAGAATGTTCATTATGGAGTTTATTCCCAAATGAAAGAAGACTTGAGTTTGATTGAGAAGTATAATGGCAACAAGATTGTGTATCTTTGTTCAAATTGAAATGAAAATAAATGACAATGACAAGAAATGGAACCTCTTATTAATTTGTTTGTCGATTTTCAGAAGAAGTATGCGGAAGAAAATATGGGTGCTTTTACAGTTGAGAAATTGGATGTCTTGAAACTTCTTTTTCTCAAACTCTACAAGCAAAATATTGAGGAAAAAGTGAAGACCTCAGAACTTGAAGTCAAGAAGAATGAGTTTGGAAATTTTGAACACGAAGGAACCAAATTGGTCTTTTTAGACCATCCAGACCATGGATATGTTGCGATTGGTAAGAATAGGAATGGAAAAATTCTTCCCCTTACCATTCATGACATTATTGTTTGCTACAACATGAAGTGGAAATACAGTGTCAATCATTGTATTGGATCAGCCAAGCAGTCTCATGATTGTGCTTACGCGGTTATGATTTAATTGAATATTTTGGTTTTTAATCAAAACCAAAATGGATACGATTGTTCAAAGCGTGATTCAAAAATTTCAACAAAGAAGTGAACTTGGAATAAAAAAGTATGGAAAAACTTTGGACAGAGATGACTTGACTGAATTGGAATGGATCAATCACGCTCAAGAAGAACTCATGGATGCGATTCTCTACTTGGAAAAGTTAAAAAAAGTGTTCAAGCAAAAGTTTGATTAATTATTGGTTCATGAACCAATCATTTACTTTCTCATTCTTCTTTTTGACTTTCTTGCAGATTTTCTCTTTGGAGTTTTTCTCTTCAACTTTCTTGTTGACTTTTTCTTTTTGGTTCCATTGTCAAAGCTGAACAAAACATCAGACTTGAAACCATATCGTTTGGGTTCAAGTTTATCTTTCAACAACTCAAGTTCTTTTGGTGTAAATTCAGCTGAATCAATTTCAATAAAATCGTCTGTATAAGGGTCAAAATTATGAACGGATTCAATAAACATGACCAAGAATTTTCCAGAAAAAGGCAAGTGTCTTATGAAATAGTAATAATAGGTATCATCGTCTTTTTCTTTCAAAGGAATCACTTCGTCAATACCTTGGAATGTGGCATTCGCTTGGTGATAAGCCAAAGCGTTTTTGACCACTTTCTTTAACTCACGAGCGAGATCATGATCTTTTGCAGATTGTATCAAGTTCATTTTTTCCAAAATATTTTTAAAATTTACATTCTTCTGTTTGAGAAATGATTTTTCCTTTACAACATCTTTGAGTCTTCATGTCATAAGCATCACCGTTGCACTTGTTATCTAATGTTTTACAGTCATCAATTCTACCTTCGAGTATGGTTCCAAAACAACAAGTTTGAGTGTTCTTGTCATACGCTATATTGCCACACAATTCATTGTAGCATTCTTCTTTATTGTCAACAAGTCTTAGACCATCTTTTGTCATGCAATAATTTGGATTGTCGCAACTGTTTTTAAACTGTCCGTTTACTATTATGTAATTTCTTCTGTAAATATCCATTGGACTTCCATATGAATTTATGAAGTCCTCATAATTTGTATAAATATCTGAATAATATTTAAATTGATCTCCCAGGTCTTGTGATTCTTTAATAATGTTGTTGTATTGCTTGTTTACTTTTTCAGCAGATTCTTCAGAACAAGTTGTATTACAAAATTCCTTCACCACACCATCACAACATTTGAGTTTCTTGTCATCATAGTATACTTCACCGCATTTTGGAAAATCGTATACACCAGACTCTAGACATCTTTGTCTAGAAGGATCATAACAAGCATATTTATTAGAATTGGAAATGTAGCATTGTTTTTGGTCTGGTTTACAAACCTCACACTTGAAATATCTAAATCCATATTCTGTTGGTCTTAAACAAGTCCCATTATTTTCCAAAGCAAGGATATCATCCGTCTTAAACAATCTCCACTTGTTGTCTGGAGTTTTGGTCTTGGTTAAGCCATTTTGAGTAAAAGTCAAATACTCATTATTCTGATTTTTCACCACACCATTCTCAAATTTCCAACTCTCTTTGGGTTGGGATGGGTCTGAACAATGAGTGATTTTTGTTCCTTCAATTTCAAATTCATAACAGTCAAAATTAATTTGTGGTGAACAATCTGACCTAAGAACATTTCCTTCACAACATTGGAGCTTCGTCTTGTCATAAACTTCATCTCCACAAACATCCTTTTTACAAGGAACAAGAATGAATTGTGTCAAGTTGGATTCAAGACAGTATCCAGACTTGTTGTATAACCTAATTTCATTTTTCTCGTCAAAGAAGACAATCCAAGGATTATTGGGTTCAGGCTGATTAATTATCACAATTTTTCCATCCTTGATGGTCATAAATTTATTTCCACTTGTCAATTGTCCATTCTGAACCGTAAACACTTCGGGAGTTTCTCCAGTATTACACTTGCTGATTTTCTTTTCTTGAGTCATTCCATCTTTGACTTTTTGTATAACAATAGTGTAGCAATATTTTTCACAATCAACTATTTTGTCATCCACACAACATTTGGTAATATCATCCACAAATTGACTTTCACATTTAGTTAGGTCGATAATTTGACCTTTAACACATTTCTGAGAAGTTTTGTTGTAGCATTTATCACCACAATAATCGCATTTTGGTCTTAGCAAATATATCAATACACCAATACTAATTAAAGCCAGTATGGCAATGACAATCAGAATAATTACTTCTATCATTTTGGTTTGGTTGAAAAAATGTGATTGAGATTTTGATTGGAACCAATCAAAATGAGAAAGTTGCTTTATATCTCTTTATTTTACGGAATCATTTTGACCTTACTTTTTGTCATCCATGTGACAAGAATTGAAGCAGAAAATATTCCTGTTTTGAGTGTTCAAACTTTTTGTTTCAGAATGCCTTCTCATACCTATGTCAAGTGTGAATTTAATACAACAAGAGGGATATACATTGAGGGAAGAAACCAATTGAGTTGTAATTGTCCAAATTCAACCATTGATGTGGTCAAGAGTGAAACCTTATTTTCTTACCAATGTAATTTGATTATCGCTTTTATGGCAATCGTGTTTATCCTGATTCCAACTTATTTGATTATTGTGTATCACTTCAACCCAAAAATATTTGATGAGTTGGAGTCCATTTAGTTTGTCTCAGGTTGAGGATCGACCAAGTTCTTGTCAAACATGGCAAAAATGTGATTGCTTTCACACAAATTTCTCACCTTCTCACATTGATCAACTGTTTCTTTACCAAAGAAGAAGATGGACTTTCTACCATCTCTTCCCAACACTCTGGCAATTGCCTGACTCCAATTGGAAATATTTTCAACCAAGAGAACATTTCCTTCTCTGGTCAAAAACTCACCATCATTTTCCATGTTCCAAAGTTTAGCCAAACGATTTCTTACGTCTTCAACATTCATTTTTAACTCAACTTCAATCTTTAAATATTCATTTAAGAATGAATATTATTCCTTGACTTCGTTTGAATCCTTGTATCTTAAATAATATCCAACAGGTGCAGTCACAGGATTACTGAACGTGCTAATGATACCAATGTAGTGAACAAATGTTTTCTCAACACTTGATTCCGATTTATAATTCGAACGAACAGCTTCAAATAAACCATTTGCAGTGAAAGCCAAAGCAGTAAAAAGTCTGAAATAAATGTAATGGCTTGTTGTCAAATTCATTTTGGTGTCACCAATTTTTTTTACAAATCATCCTGGCTTATGGTGGGTAAATCTCCCTTTTCCTCAGAAACCAACAATGTTTTGTCCTTAAAAACAACCAGTGGATAATGGACACCATTGACGTAAACATTCTGAAGATATGGTAAATTGAGCTTCACTGGTTTGTTTTCGTGATAGTGATAATTCCTTGAGAAATTCTTGTATTTCCACTTGGTGTAAGCAATATGACATAAACAGGACAAGAAGAAGATTAGGACATACATTTTTTGTGTCTATAACAAAACTTATTTTTGGTTTTTTGTCCACACATGTAGTTCTTATTCTTACCCTTGTTTGAAATGTATGTGCATCTTCCTTCTTGTTCATATTGCTGAGTCAACATCTCTTTGAGACTGTTCAGTTTCTCAAGTTGTTTCTTGAACTTGACTACATTGTCCTCATACTGATTGATCTCTAACTTTTTTCTCTCAATAATATTGTAGTAGTTGTCAATATAGGCCTGAAATTGTGTAATCAACTGGTTTGAAACATTTATACCATTGACAGCGTATTGAACTCGATTGCTCAAATTCTTTTCACTCAAACGATTGACTAAACATAACATTTTGGACTTGATATACTCAGCCTTGTAATTAACATTCTTGCTCAAAGTCTCATAGTGATAATGGTGTTTGTTTGTGCAATAAAGATTTTCAGACAAATGTTTTACTCTATGATAAAGCGGGTGGGAAGAATTCTTGTAAATCTCAAGAACCTGTTTGACGTTAAGTGTTGCCAATTCTGGATATAAAACATTACGATGCCAGTTTACACACTCAACAGCCTTGTGATTCAACTTTTTCCCATTGATGTTATACTTTTGGAATTTTTGACTCCAATACAATTTAAAGCACTCCAGATTTTGAATAGTTTTACAAGTTCCGTGAATTTTTGATGCTGTAATACTCCCACAATAAGGTAATACAACTTCAATCCAATCCATTTTTTACACAAATAAATTTGTTTTAAATCATCCACAATTGAATTTAAGAGGAAATATTTGTGTAAAAAATGTCATTAGAGATTGAGGATGATGATGTAATTATGGATACTGGAATTAAAAACGCAAAGTTCTGTGCTAGCAAGATTGTTCCCATGTTTGCCATCAAGTGGGACCCTGTTCCTGAAGCCACTCATTATGTGGTTTCATTCTCTGACAAATCCCCTTCTCAGATTGTAGAAAAAACTCAATTTAGACTTCCTGACGACTTTAATCACCAAACTTGCACTCCTTATGTTCAAGCCTTCAAAGGCTCATATAGATTGACTGCTAAACATCCATTCAAAGGTCGTTTCTGTAACCTTGTATTCATTGGACCACAATAATTCGTTTTAAAAAAACGAATTTATGTCAAGTCAATAATGTTGAACTTGTTCTTGATTTCAGTCAGAATGTTTATATACCAAGGATCAAGTCTTTTCACACTGTCATAATCTCTTAGAGCAATTCGAAAGTCCTCCAGTTTGTTCTTCTCAAGAGCAACAATTAATTTCTCCAACAATTGGTCTTCCATGGAGTCTTGAAAATGGGAATCCAAGTCTCTATAATGATACAACATGTCAAGTGCATTTTCATCAAGGACCATATAACACAAAATGATCTTAAACACTAATTCTTTAGTTCCATACCGTCTCAACTTGTCATCCAAATAGTTGGAAACCAATTGGTCAAAATATTGTATGGCAAGGTTATACTCTTTGTTCAAAGCCAGTAAGTTCGCCTTCTTGAGTAAGCATTGGAAAGCTTTTGTATTATTGTCAATTTGGTAATAATCTACAGCTTGCTGATACTGGTCAATGCTATTGTTCAAGTCAGCAAGTTGTTCCATAATTCGTCCAGAGTTGTTGAACTTACCCAACTTGTTGTAAATCTCGACAGCTTGTCTTAAACATCCTTGGTCTTGGTTCAGTGAAAACTTTTTCTCCAAATATTGAGCAGAAGAATAGTAATCAGACTTCTTCTGTAAGATGTGAAGAATTTTACTAATGACCTTTTCTGCTTCTTTCTCATTCTTGAGTGAACGGTATAAATTGTATGCTCTTTCATAATAATCCAAAGATTGGTCATACCGATCTCCAAAAACAAAGAAAGATTTTAACTTTTTGTCTCCCTTTTTTTGAAGGATATCTGCTTCTGACATTTTTTTTGGAAAAAAATATCATTAAATCAAAAATGAATACACTTGTTCTTGACATGAAATATATTCAAGCTCCTGATGCTTATTCACAAAATAAAGTTCCAGTTTACAACGGAATGTTACAAGAAGTTCAAAGGCCAATTTTAATGGTTACAAGTATTTTTGTTCCTGATGAAACTGTTTCGTTCTTTGAATATGATGGTGTAGATATCGATAACTGTATGCCAGAACCTTATGAAGAGTGTCCATATTAAATACTTTTTACATATATTCCTTTGATAAGGTAAAAGTCTTCAATCCCTCTTCCACCAAATCCTTTCATTTCTAATTCTACCTTAAACTTATTTCCAAGAGCACTTTCAATTAGTTCATTAACAGTCTTCAAGTTGCTTTCAATGACAAGCTCATATTCATCAAGGACAAAGTCTGAAATTTCTCTAAACTCTTCACGAATGATTTCAGCGTCATTCCATGCTTCTTCATATCCTTCATCTGTGGGTTGAATTTTTCTTGAAGCAGAAATGAAAAACTCTGAATTATCATTAAGTTCAGCTTGGATAAGATTTATAAGAGGTTGTAAATTCATTTTTTGTGTAATTTTAACTATTTTTCAATCAATTGATATATTTATGTTTCAACATGAAGTAAAATGAAACTTTTACTTCTCTTTATTATTACAATTTTCGCAGATGAAGTTTTTTTTCAAACTTGCTCTCAAGAACCAATTTTTGTCACTAAGTCTATAGACCTAACTCCCATTAAACCAAAAACAGGAGACAGTGTGATTATTACAATATCGGGAGAAGCATTACAAAAATGTGAAAGTGGAAAGCTTGATAGCTTAGTATCTCTTAAAAATGTTCCTGTATTTGAATATCATTATGACTTGTGTCAAATTTCCAAGCAGAAATGTCCAATTGAAAAAGGAGATTGGACTGGAATTATTCACCAAGTGACTCCTCGTTTTGCTTTTGCTGGAACATACTTGAGTAAGTCTATAGCAAAAGACAATATTGGTAACATATTAACTTGTGTAGAATTTAATTTTACAATATCAAGATGACATTTTGTGAAGATAATATCCATTTTTTTGTTCTTCAATGATATAATAATCTTTAAAATATGTAGTTAAGCTCAAAAATGTCTGGTAATTATCTGGTCCATCAATAATCAAAGAGTTATTATCATATAAACAATTTTCAAATGGATGTAGTTGTTGAAGTTGAGGTTCAAGGTTGTCTAATTTAATTTTTCCTTCTTCAGTTAAAGTCAAAGAAAAACTTGAGATGTGTTCACAAACAAAGTCACAAAAAGGCTTCCAATTCATTTCAGTAAAAATCATATAAAGAATTTATCAATTTGTGCTGTCAATTCTTCAATTTCTTTTTTCTCAATTGTTGGTCCACACCATATTCTAAGTGATAAAGGAGCATCTCTATGATTCAAAATGTCATAAGCTAGTCCTTTTTCTTCCAATTCTTCAGCAATTTGCTTGGTTTTGTCTTTAAATACAAGACAAACAGACGTTTTAGAAATATTTTTTTTAGCCAAGAACTCAACCCATGGTCTTAATTCAACCCATTCACGAATCACTTGAAAATTTTCATTTACTTTATTTACAAGTCCTTCAAGACCCCATTTTTGCGCCCAGAGTAAGGAATGATAATAATCTTCAATTACAAGCATGGATGGTGTATTAATTGGTTCTCCATTTAACACACTTGGATTAAGCGTAAATAACTTGGGTATAATCCATTTTGGCTTATACTCTTGCAATCGTTGAATAGCTCTTGGACTGAGAACAATCATACCATTTCCACCCTCGCTTCCTAAGCCTTTTTGCCAAGAAAAACAAGTGACATCCAGTTTTTTCCAAGGTAATTCAACACAAAATGCACAAGAAGTTGCGTCACAAATAGTGATTCCTTGTCTTTTTTCTTCAATCCAATCTCCATTTGGTGAGCAAATACCACTTGTTGTTCCATTCCAGGTAAAAAGCAAATCATTTTCAGGGTGATGAATAAAGTGATTAAGTTTGGTGTGTGAAATATTCAAATTTTCCACATCTTTGGCCCATTGATGACTAAAAACATCAATCGTAATTACATCAACATGATTATTTCCCAATAAATTCCAAATTGCACATTCAACGGCAGAAGTAGCAGAGCCAGTAATGATGATAATCTTGTAATCATTTGGAATTTCCAATACACTTTTTGTTAACTTAATGACCTGAGAAATTTTTTCTTTACACTTTTTTGACCTATGAGAACGACCAAGTATAGTCTTGTCAAAAAAATCAAAGTTGAATGAAGCATATTTTTTGGTTGGACCTGAGCTAAACATTTTATATTTTTTAATGAAAACAAAAAATGAGTGTAAAAGTTCACATTCAAAAGATGGTTGTATATATGGATGAAACTATTGACATAATCACTGATGCGAAGTTGATGAAGAAAAAGTCAGGATACAAAAAGAGAACAAACAACCGTTATAAGCTTGGATTAAACTTTTTTGACCGAAACAATGAGGATTATGAAATTGTTTCCATAGACAAATTAGTTCTAAAATGTGATCAGGATATTTATGATGACTTGATGAAGCCTTACATGATTTTCGAAACAATCCCAGTTCAGGATTTGGTTGTCAAACATGGTCGTATCTTTGACATGTATATGAGGTCTCCTCGAGTGTTAAATACTGCAGTATTCAAAGATAACAAAGATGATTGGGTTAAGTTGCCCCACACACTCGAATGTCTTCGACTAGAGTGTTCAAATTACAACGTCAAAGACAAATTGCCTCGTCTACCCAATTGTAAATATGTTGATTGCTCATTCAATAATATAACAACTCTAAGCGAACTTCCAGTTTGTGAAACATTAATCTGTAACAACAATCAAATTAATTGGGTTTTTAAGATGCCAAACATGAAAGTGCTTATTTGTCATAATAACAAAATTAAATATATGAGTGATGCTGAACCCTTAGACAATCTGGAAGTGTTTGATTGTAGCAACAATTTAATTGAAAAAATGCCAAAATTAATCAACTGTAAAGTCCTTAAGTGCTCAAACAACAAGTTTAATACTTTGGACATTACACCCATTCGCTTTCAGCAAACTGACAAATACAAAAACTTTAAGCATCTTGAATTGCTTGATTGTAGTCACAACCAAATAGAAATGCTCCCTCCTCTACCAAATTGTGTTGAGTTAAATTGTTCAAACACATTAATCAAAAGACTTCCAGATCTACCAAATTGTATCAAACTTAATTGTAAAGAGAACAGACAATTAACATTTTTGCCAAACTTACCCAAAGTGGAAGAAATTGATTGCTCAAGAACAAGTGTAGATCGAGTGGGTCGTATCAACAATGTTGTCAAAAAGATTGTTATAAATGATATGTATGTCAATGTAAAGTGCGATGATGTGAGAAGAAATCATCCTCAGGCTGAAGTCATTTGCGATTCACAAAAACTTCAATCTCCAATCTTCAAGTCAATCCCATCAAGTTTTCGTTCGGTTCAGTTTGGCGAAGTTCCACTAACCACTTCCAAGGAATTTAGTCAAATGTGTCAAGCAGTGCAGGAAACCCAAGACCAAAAATTAATGGAGAAACTATTAGCACTTTACAAAAACCAGGAATTTGAACAAGACATGCCAATCGAAGAAGAGGCTGTATTTGCAAGTGAACCTGAATTTTTTCCAATTCGTAGAACATTTGAGCCCGAACCAGAACAAGAAGTGGTTTCCCAACCCAAATTGATTTCCAACTATGACAGTGAAACATACTCACTTGAGGACATGTATGTAAATGAACTTATCAATGCTGAAACGGACGAAGACAGAATGGGTGAAGTTCTAACTGATATGATTCTTGAATCCAATGCAAATGTCTTTAAAGTCATAAAGAGATACCGAAAAATGTTCGAGTATGACAAATCAAGACAACAAACTTTGCTTGAAGCTTGGCAATTAATTGAAGATCACTTGGATTTACACATCGATGACAAAGATGAGCTCTTAGAACGTATTACCAGAAAGTTTATTTAGTTTTTTTGTTCCAAGGAACAAGAAAAGTTGTTTTTATTATTGCGAACGCCAATATTCTTGGCTGATAAGGTCAAAAGTATAGCAGTAATCGTCAAGTGAAACATTATTGTCCAAGACACATTTTTGGACGGGCTTAAACCTTAATTTGTGAAGAGTGACTCTATATTTTGAACTAACAAGTTCATAGAAGTGTGTTGGAAGATCAAGCTCCAATTGAAGCTCATATTTTTCCTTAAGCATTGTGCAAGCAGTAGTTCCATAAAAAAATACATCAAATACAAATGCTTCAGGGAAACTAATATGAAGTGACCTCACAAATGACTTGAATTGAGGCTTTTTCATTAGTTCAATACACTCTATTACATGAGTAAGATGTATTTTGGGTGATTCTAAAAACGAGTAAAGATACATAGCAATTGTGTAATATTGCATTTGAAGACTATTCTGATCCATTTTCGTCATCTTAATCAATGTGTCTTGGCGAAATTGTTCAATTTCATTAATTCCAGTATGACACATCTTTTGAAGAGTTTGGTGAACAGGATTATCATTCACCAATTGTTGGGTGGTTTTTGAGACAGTGGCAATATTGGCTTGGGCTCTAAAGTCAAGGAAAGAGAAAACAATGGAGGTTGTGTCAAAAGAGTGTTGATTAAACATGGGTGTGTATATACTTCTTTTTTTCAAAATTTTTTTCACACAAATTTCTCCTTCTTAAAAGTTTAAGGGAGAAAAAAGTATGTGAAAAAAAAGTATAAAAAAAATTTATACTGCAAACCCCTTTACCTGTAAAACTTTTGAAAAAATGGTCATCACTTTTATGCCTTTCTATACTTTTGAAACTGTCATTAACAAGAAGACCAAGAAGTCTGTCAAGTCTATTAACTTCTTTGAGAGCTGCGTTAAGTCTTTGAAGTCATTGGACAATCAGAGACTTGGCAAGCAACGCTCTGAAGCTAAGATTCTTTACAACACTCTGGTTAAAAAGATGAACAAGGAATCCCCTAAGGGCTGGGCCAATCACCCTGCTTGTCTTATGTGGGAGGATTGCCTTGATGCCCTTGCCATGTATCACAACCTCTGCATTGAAGAGTGGAAGCGCAGAGGAATGAAAAATGAAATGGCTCTTCTTCCTCATGCTGACAATGTGACTGCTCCTTGGTGGGTTGGTATGGAAGAAGTTCACTTCTCTCACCAAGCTGCCCTTCTTCGCAAGGACAGAGCTTATTATGCCAAGTCTTTCCCTGAACTCCCTGAATATTTTAAGGAAAAGGGTTATGTCTGGCCTTCAAAGCTCCAAGATCAGCTCGCCAATCTTGACCAAATAACCCTCACTGCCATTTGTGCACCAGTGAACACTGCCACCTTCAGACAAAATCAAGAGGTCAAACCTGACCTTAAGACCTTGCGTGAATTTGCCATCTCATTTGGCTTTGAGGAAGATGTCAAAAAGATGAAGAAAGCTGATTTGCTTGTGTTATTGGGTATGGCTCCTGTAAAGTCTGACTTGGACAAAAAATTTAAGATTAAGGACCTTAAGGAACTTGCCAAAAAGCACAAGATTGTTGGCTATTCCAAAATGAAGAAGGCTGAACTTCTTGCAAAACTTAAGCCTTATATTGAAGAACCTAAGCCCAATTTGATTGAGCAAGTTATGAAATCCATTCCCAAGGAAGCCATCTTTGAGACCAAGGAAGAGAAAAAAGAGCGCAAGACCCAAGAGGTCAAAAAGGTGGAGAAGCCTAAGTCTGAAGAAAAGGACTTTAAGGAACTTCAAACCA
>Ga0105103_10001417_pt1 | contig 13225 bp, 18 predicted proteins | sample PPLLaktember2015_2_FD_79107 | JGI IMG/M metagenome (GOLD analysis project Ga0105103, IMG submission 79107) | Freshwater sediment microbial communities from Prairie Pothole Lake near Jamestown, North Dakota, USA - PPLs Lake P7 Core (6) Depth... | ecosystem: Environmental > Aquatic > Freshwater >...
CAGGTTCCACCTTTCATTGATGTCTATGCCTGCAAGAAAATACTTGGCCCTGACAAAGCTGTCGAACAGGGTTTTGTTTTGCTGCCACCATCCTTCCGGGGCGCCGCCAAACCCAAACGACAAATCCAGGACAACATCATACCTGCCTGCCCTGTTGTCTGTAGGTCTTACATAGTCAATATTGTCAAAGATGTCGTGGTATTCCTTAGGGCAGAACCAGCTCACTATGTAATTTTCTGAAAGCTTCTTTGCTATAGGAAGGTTTATCAGGATGTCTCCTGTCCTTCCGGGCTGGATGATCAGCAGCGTTTTTATGAAAAAATGGTTTTCTTTTCTTCTCCTGAATATCTCCCGGTCGCCCTGGTGGTTGTTGTTTTTCCGGTACAGCTCATCATATTCACTGCCAATATTATCAGGATGCCGGTGCTCGATGATCACATCGGGAATATATACCTGGCGTTTGAGAATATTGGCCACTTCCATGAATTCATTGTCTGCCCACCAGGTCACATAAGCAGGAAAGTAGATATAGCCAAAGCGTTGGAAATACTTTTTCCCCAATATGGGCAGCGTATTAAGCTTTTCTTTCTGGTATCCGTCGCTGAACCAGACTACCCCATCGAGATCCGGGAAATGTTTTGAAAAGGCTTCCTGAATGCTTACGTCCCATCCCTGAACAACTGGCACCATATCATCACTGGCAAGCACCAGGATGTCAAAAGGTATATCAGGCATGGGTGCATTCACTGCCTCGATCTTGGTTTTTGAATCGCCATAAACAACCTGCAGGTTGGTATATGTTTTCAGCCTGGTTTTCACCTGCGCATTGTTCATTGTCTTGTCATCTTCATCGCAGATGACTATGTATTTGATGTTATCAGGAACAGAAGAAAGCTCAATGTATTTATCCAGGGTTTCAAAGAATTTTTCCTTGCGCTGGCGTGTTGGGAATTTAACAAGTATGGTATATGCTTCCATAAAATATTTTCTTTCAAAAGTAAAATTGGCAATTGCCACATTATAGGACAGAAATGGGCGAAGCCCTGAACCGCCATAAGGCGGACAGGGCTTCTTGTTTATGAAAAAGTATCCGTTTAACTGCCTGATCCTGATGCTCCGTTGAGCAGGGTGGTCGGGTCGAAGCCTTCGAGCAGGATGGGCGTGTTGGTGTACCAGATGAAGTTCATGGTGGTGCCTTTCCTGGAGGCCGTTTTATTCCCTGTGGTGGATGATCCGCTTTCCAGTTTTGCTGCAAAACGTGAATCACCTACCAGGAACATTTGGCCTTCTGCATCCTTCACGATGAAAAAGAGATTGTCATTTTTCACCTGTGACATGAGTCCAAGTATCTTTTTCTGCATTCCCGGGTGAAAAATGGATAGCGTTCCTTTATAACTGATACCATCGAATTCGCCCTGATTCTCAAATTTGAGTTCACCGGCATCCAGGGTATTGTAAAGGGTGTATAGATATTTACCTGCTTTCATCGCAAGGGTACCTGTCGCAACTGGTACGGCGGATAATGTTCCGGGTGTTGTGGGAAGTGCAGGCCATGTCGCCACATCGTCCCATAATCCCCAGTATATTGTTTCCTGTATACCGCCCATGTTGTGGCCATTGGTCAGGTTCTTGGTGATGTTGCTCAGGTTGATGCCAATAATGTTATTGATGGCAAAGTGCTCCTGAAGCCATGCCCCGCCATACGCAAGTACAGGCCCTGCAAGGAAAGCTTGTGGCGTTTGCGTGGCTATGGCAAGCCCGGCCCCCAGTACGAGGCCGAACATTATGATCGAGAAGATTCGTGCTAATTTCATGTTTTTGTTATTGAGTCGTTAATTAAATTTTGACTTTTCAAATTTGGTTTAACCAGGATTATGAACCTGATCCTGATCCGTTGACGCCGGCTGTCCACACCAGTTCATTCAGGCCGAAGCCGAATCCCATCCAGAAATCACACATGAAGAACACCTGGCGTTTGCTTTCTTCAAGGAGGATCCTTGTGCGGTTGACATCTTTTTTGGTCAGGTAGAAGAAGTTTTCCTTCGGTGTGGCAAAGATGATGTTGCTGTTGGCCATGCAGGGTAACCCGACCACCTTCTGCGGGGTGAAGTCGATGCCGCTATTGATGTCCCTGTCGCTTGTCATGTCATAAAATCCCTGGCTCCTCTTATCACGCAGGTAGGCGCGGTGCCATTTCTTGGACATAAAGAGGTTCATCGACACGCCCTGGTACAATTCTTCAATTGCGTCGACAAATTCTTCGACCTTGTCAAAGATGTTGGATGTCGTGAGTGTGCCGAGATCGACATCATTCATGCCGTTGCCAAAACCATCCTGGAGAAGCTTGCGTATACCGTCCATACCGTTGCCGGTGTTGCCGGCCACACTTGGTGTGGGCTCAACCCTGACGCCGTTGAAAACTTCGTACAACTCCAGATCTTCGTTGATCTTCGGAAGGTAATACTCTTCAACAAGGTACCTGACTATCGGCCAGTTTTTCCTTTCCTGGTCGGGCAATGCAGCAAGGAAACCCAGCCATGAAGCTTCGATATCGTCCGGGTAGACTGAATCGTCGACCTTCATATTGAAAAGCTGCATCTGGTTCGGGGTGAAAGTGCTGCCGCCCTTTTCGGTATATGTTTTCTGAAATGCCTGCACCAGGTTATTGATCACACCCTTTGCCATCCTGTAGATGGTGTCGTCGGTTTTGATCGGGGTGCAATACTGAGGAGTTTCCAACCCCTGGAAGAGTTTCTTCAGGATCCTTTGCTTGTTCTGGCCTGAATTCTCATAATAGCTGCCATAAGAGGAAACTATTGATGTTGCTGTGATTCCCATTTTTTTCGAATTAAATTATTTTAAAAAAGTTTTTTCGTTTTATTTGATGATGATAAAATTTAATCCACTTCAAAACCGGCTTCCTTTGCAGACTGTTTGTCGGATTCGTTCCATCCGTCTGTTGCTTCAGGTTTTTCGATCTTGTCGGTTTCGTTTGTTTTTGCACCTGGCACTGGAGCTGCAGGACGTTTGGAAAGTTTTTCAGTGAGCTCGGCGATGGTTGTATCTTTTTGTGCTATCGTGGCGTTGGCGGCAGTGAGATTTCCATTTGCCGTTTCGAGTTCGGATTCGAGCGTGGTGATCCTGGTAAGCTGATCAGCGACCTTGGTGTCAAGTTCGTCGACCCTTTCCTGGGTAACTTCCACTTCTTCTTCGACTTTGAAGCCGAAAAGTTTCTTGATTGAATTTTTGAAGTTCATTGCTTTTGAATTTAAAAATGTATGTGAATTTGAATTGTTGACGAGTTCATTGGTCACCTGCAGGGCGTGTTCGAAATTCCCTATCTCATCTATCAGCCCTATATTGATGGCATCCTTTGCAAAATACAGGGTACCGGTGAAGACTTCATTTGCAGTGATCAGATCCCCGCGGCCTTCTTTTACCCCGTTGATAAAGCTTTCGTTGATCACATCAAGCTGCTCCTTCAGGAGATCATATTTTCCTTCAAGTGCATCCTTGTATGCTTTGTTTTTGTTGATGGATTTAGTAGCATATACTTCATGAAACTTAATGCCTTCATAATTAACCCATCCGCGTACATCGGCAAAACTGCAGAAAGTACCGATGGATCCCACTTCGTCGGTGTCGTTGTTGGTAATGATTTTGTCGGCTCCGGAGATGATCCAGTATGCACCGCTGGCAGCCATGCCATCCACAAAGGCGGTAACTGGTTTTGAAAACCCATTGACGATCTCTGCCAGGTTCCTGGTACCATCTGCTTCCCCTCCGGGACTGTCAACCATCAGCATCACTGCCGACACGTTTTTCATCCCGTCGACTTTCTTTAGGAAACTGGCGATGGTGTTGGTACCCGGCGTACCGCAATAATTGTATTTGGAAATTGCGCCTTGTATGGGAACCACCACAAGGGACCCTTCAGGAACATCTTCATCTCTTAAATTGTTGATGTCCCAGGTGGACTGTACCCTTTTGGCAGCAGCATTGTTTACCTGGACAAAATAAGGATTAACCTTAATCTGTATGTCATCATCGGCATGCTCATTATTCTTCCAGTTGCCGGCAAGGATGGATTCGATGACAGGAAAATACCCACGTGCTTTCTGTGGGTCTATGAGCCATACACCTGAAAAAATCTGCGATAGTAATCGTGGTATTGACATAATGATGCAAATATAAAAGAATGAATAAGGTAAATTAAAGGACAGCGGGTTTCAGCTTCCCGATCCGGATGAGCTTACATTATAATAATATGCACGCACAGGTGTAAGTAATTTAAACTGGAAGGAATATCCCTTCAGCCCGGCCACCTTTGGTTGTGAATTGTATTCCGCTGAAAATGTGGCTCCATATTCTTCGCCATTTTCTATACGGCCTACCAGGAAGATATGGCCATTTGTGTCGGTAATCTTAAGCAGGTGTTTTTTTTCTTCCATCTCCTGGAAGACAACATCGAGATCATTGGACTGGTTAGGGATGAACCCGGTAATGATCAACTCATAATGTCTTCCCTGGGATGTGTTTACTACTTTCTGTGAAAAAGACAACGTTTCAAAGGTATGGTAAAAATTGAACCACTGTCCCCCGGGTTCAAACGTAACTGCCTGGGTTATCTGTCCTATAACTGCATCAGGGATGGCAGCCACCAGATCAATGGGGCAGAAATGAATACTGGCAATAGCTCCGAAGTTGTCTCCCGGTATTTTGTTTATATCGTTCATTTATGAAAAGTTATCGGACAAAAGGAAACACGATATTTAAAAAATAATTTATTCCGCCTCAAGGACGGCAACTTTCTTTTCTACGCTAATTATGCGTTTCTCATGGGTGTCGAGTGTTTTATTTATATAACCATGCCTTTCTATACAGCCATTGCTGAAGTTGTTGAATTTCTCCTGCTGTCTGATCATGACGTCTTTTGTTTTACAAATCTCGACCTTCATGTCGTCTACCGAACATACAAGGCGCTTGAGAAAATACCCGATTACTATAAGCAACAGGGATACAATAAATCCGATGATTGCGGAAATGTCTATAGTTAAATTCATTTCAGGTTGGGATCAGTTGTTTTTTGCTGTGAATAAGTGATCAGGAAGGTGCATACCACCAGGGTGTATTTACATATATCTATCATAACCGGCGGGAGATTCAGATTCATGCTTGTATTAAGTACCCATACTGCAGCAACAGCAGTATTTATACTGATGGCTATATTGCGGATTCGTGCCCATAAAACGGGCGTTTTGCTTTGTAACCTTTGCCAGAACTTTATCATGATACTGGCAAAACTACTCTATCAAATAACATTGTTAAAGGACTGAACATGCCGGTACAGTTTCAGGCTGTTTTTTTTCCGGTACCTGTAGTAGGATTTATACCATGCTTCCCAGGAAAGATCATCTTCCGTGATATTGTACATATCCATGAAGTTATTTACTGCATCTTTCATCCACTTATTGGATTCATCCATACAGGAAAAATCCATCCAGGTGATGAAGTTATTGTACAATATTGAATGGATGTAATTATTGAAATTGACAATGGTGGTGGGAGTGATGTTGTTCACCAGGTAATGGAAATACATAATCCTGGATATCTTCAGTTCAAAGCGTTCGGTATATCCGGGCATACAGGGGCAATGTTTGGCAAGGTCGTTTTGTTGCCGCAGCGCAGCAAACAAGTACTGGCCGACGTAATCGTTTTTGCTGAGTTTATAAGGTGTTCCGACTGAATGGATGAGATATTTTAATACATGTTTTTTTACAGGAATTGCCACCGGAATACTCATGCAATTGTCATTTTATTGCACGAAAATACAAATTTAATTGTAAATTACAAATAAATCATAAACCAGACCCGGAGTCTGGCAAGCCGACGCCGGCGGGATCCACCTTCAGTACATCTTCGATGAATGGATATGAATTATCTGCATCCTTATGTACCCGGGAAGCGAACCAGTAATCCCCTGGCTCCAGGTCGGTGTCGGATGGGGTGAGTGATATGGTTGCAATCTTTGTTTCAGAATCAATTTCCGCATTTTTGCTCACCAGCGCTTTTGCATCAGTATCCTCTTTTGATTTCTTGATCATGAAATAAAGGCTGTATCCTTCGGCTTCGAAGTCAGTATTTTCAATGGTGAACTGAAAATCGAACGTCGTTGCGCGTTGTATGGTGGTTTTGTTATCGGTCATGGTTTTATTTCTTCAAAGTCTTCAAAATTTTCTTCTTCAGGAACAGGCGGCGGTACGTAATCAGGATTATCTACTATTGCCCCTTTTTTATATAAGTATTTTGTTGGCATAATAAGTAAATCTTCAGGTGCATTTACTTCAAGCATCTCATCGTTTTCATTATCAATGGAAACTTTTTTGATCACCCCATTTTCTGATAAAATAAAATATTTCATTTTATAAATATATTATATCCATTGTATTATCAATCCCACCGGATGCCTGGGACATTACTATTATAGAATTGTCAATTTGATTGTAATAAACACCACGTATATTTCCGCGAGATATTAAAACATAAGAAGTAGTAACCGTATTTGTTGTAACATTGATTTTATATAGTACATTTCCGGTGGTAGAAACGTATAAGAAATTACCAACAATACACATTCCAGACGGAGTCCCTGAAACGCCTATCGTGGTTACCAAGGAATCCGTTACCGGATTCCAGCAATTAACCAAATTTGTAGTTCCGCTATACAGATAATTATTTACTGCGCAAAATATAGCACAATTAGAACCTATGTTGATTGTGCATCCAACTAATGTTTCTGTAGTACAATCAAATTTATATCTAATTGATCCAGCTCCACCAAAGTAATACACGCTATCATTCACCGCACTGTATGTTATATGAAAGACTTGTGTTGTTCCTGCTATGGTACCGAGATATGCATATGTTGTACGGTCAAATTTAAGAATAGAGGCATTTGCAGAAAGTGCATATATTTTTGTGGAATTGTACACTAAAAATGGTTTAGCAGTAATGGCGACACTGGATAAAGAGATGGTTTTATTTACTAAATCAATTCTGTATAATCCATTGTTGTGTGCAAAAAGTAAAATGTTACCATCTACTATTGGATTTATATATGATATTATCCCGGAAGAAATTGCAGAATATGATATAGTTAAATTAATGTGCCAGTAATAATTATCGTCACTATCTGTAAAAAAAATCCCGTCATAAGTCAGATAAAAACACCTGTTCAGGCTGGCAATATAGAATAGAATAAAAGGATTTGGTGCATTCTTATATGTCTGTGCGCCCGTTGTTACTGTCATCGGAAAAGATTGATCACTCAATTTATTTTTAACAGTAACAACCACAGGATAAGCTCCGGAATTTGCAACTACCAAAGCCACTAAATCATTTACAACTACCGCAAAAGGAACAGTTTGCACCACGCCATTTTTTGCAATTGACGTTAAAGTAACTCCTGCCGGCAACGTAACTGAATCAATGCTTCCTGCTTTGCCAATTACAACCTCAAAGGAGGATTTGTATGTGTTTACTGTATATGTATCATAAACTGGCATTATGTTGCTGTATTTAAGTTTTTTCTTTGCGTTGCTTGCTGCGGAATCTTCGATTAAAAAAAGATCATCAGCTGATGGTGTTGTTTTTTCTGTTATTGCTGAAATTTCCGCAGAGGTGGATTTGTGGATGGCATCAGTATCAGGATAAGTTGATGGAGGATTCTCTATTGTCGACCAATCCTGGTTATGGGCTTCGGGCGGATAAGTGGATGGAGGATTTTCTATTGTCGACCAGTCCTGGTTATGGGCTTCAGGAGGAAATGCATCCGGCTTTTCATCCACATCATCCCAGGTAATTGAAAAATTGGTGATCCAGTTATAGATCTCCTGGAACATATTGTTTAACTTGGTCCTTACAGATAAGCCTTGTTCTTTGTCATTTATTGTTTCCTGTGCCATTAGTCATTCCATGTTTGTTCATCTTCCCATATTCCTTCATCCCGCCACCTGGTAGTGAGCAATATCCAGTTGCTGAATACCACCTGGTGAATTTCACCACTCAGCTCCACCATCGCATTGAGCGCGGCAGAAAGTATTTTTTCTTTGTTTAGTGACCCGGATATTTGAACTCCGGAAGCAAACATGGAAGATAAAACACACACCACATTCACCAGGCCGGTGAACTCAGCAATGGTGTTTATTGATTCATATAGTGTTTTTAAGCCTTTCATTTTGTCTTAACCATGATTCTCATGATTAAATGATTTCCATGATCAGGACAAATTTAAAAAGGAAAAGAAGAGGAATATAGGACAGAAAAAACTAAAGGATAAATATTGAATAAATTTTTATAATAGTAAATATTGTTGAATTTTTAAACACTTTACCCTATAAAAAAAGTGTTAAAAATCATTTAGCTGAACACAAATTTCCTTTCCAACAGTCCAACAGTCCAACAGAGCATCCAACAGCTTCCAACACCAATCCAACAACATAATTATATGATTTTTAATTTATTAACCTATTATTTTACTGTTTTGTTGGATTGTTGGAAGGATTTTTAATTTTTTGCCGAAATGAAAAAAAAGGTTTTTTTTCATTTTCACCCCTCATTTAATGAAATATCCGGTATCCTTTCAAAATCCAAATTAAGTGATTCATACATAAACACATACGCTGATGTATTGCAGTTTTCAAACCTGGTACTCTTTGTCACTCCAATGAATGCTTTATGATTTGATAAATAATGACTTATGCTTGTTAAATCCACTCCGTTTACTCCATACTGCTTGCGGTGGGCTTCCAGGTAAAGGGGATGGATTTTCGACAGTCGTAAAAAAAGTAATTTTGTTGGAAGCCCATAAATGCATCCAACAACCGCGCCAGACCTGTCTTTCATGACAGGCCACCTTTCTTCACTTATGATGTTTTCAACTTTAAAGTCATGGTCCTTCAATACTTCATGCTTGTCAATCAAAAACTGTATCATGTTCCAGAATGTTGCCAATGAGTCACTTAATGATATTTGCCGTGTCAATTTCATGCACAGCTTGACGCAGATTTTGTAAATTTCTTCCCATGTAAAGCCAAAATCAAACGATTGGGAAAGGATTTTAAAGGGTGCCAGGATGGTGGCAAAGTTTCTTATTAACCTGTCATTAACCAAAATACCCCCAAGCTCCATAGCCTTTTTAATCTCTTCAAAAAAGATTGAGAAAATATCCGGAAATTTTTTAGCAACCATGTTTCTGTGCACGAGAAGGTCGATCAGAATACTGCTCAGTCCGTTTTCCTCAAGGTTTTTTAGCTCATTGTATTGTTTTAGCTCTTCTTCAGTGTATTCCCTTTCAAAAAAATCCAACAGTATGCTTCGAGAAAACAAGGCATTGTCATCTAATGTTGGCAGGTACTGCCCTGAAATCACACAGGCGGTGTTCACTTTGGTGATCTCTGTGCGTGCATCCTTGGTCATCTTCCCTTTTTCGTGCCCTACACCATCATAGGCACTCTTGAGTGCCTGGTGTCTTTCAGGACGGATAGCATTGCTGTATTCGTCGAACCAGCAAATGGCATTGCGAAAGCGGGCCAGGCGTCGGAAGAACCCTACATTGGTGCCATGGTTCAGGTTAAACGCCGGCAAGTTGTTCATGAAAACATTCTGCAGGCTCCATCCGAGCTGGCTCTTTCCTGTGCCCTTCTGCCCGAAAAGAAAGAGATGGGGAAATATCTTGTACTTTTCATAAATGAGATCGCGAAACAGCGAAGCGATCAGGAAGGCGATGGCCACCTTGCCATTGTCCTGGTAAACATCAACCATCAGGCGGCACCACTGTTCGAAATTTACTTTACTCTTGAGATAAATAAAATACCGGTCATTTTCATATTCATCATCGTCTTCCCGGACATTTTTATAAATATCGCTGAAGGCAGGACTGAAAAACTTATGCCCTTTGTGCTCCGTCATGCCGAAGTTGTTCACTGCCTTCCATTCAGCGCCATCATAGATGCCATTGCTGAAAGCATAGAATCCTTCGCGCTGCCATCCCAGGGTTTTTAATTCCTGGCAAACCGGGAACTGGTCGCTGATCTTGTTCAGTATCTTGAAAAACTGGGGTTTGTTGCCAAAGAAGATATAATTCCCTTCCTGGTATGCCACCTGCTGAAACTGCTCAAAGCTTACAAAGCTTTTTGATGGTATGTCGACAATGCGGGAATACCCGGCGAAATTGACCAACTCCACCAGGCGTTTGTTGTCGCTTTTGGAATAGATGTGAAATAAGGGTTTAATGATGAAGTTGGATCCATCGAACACGCCGTATTTGGTAACGAACTTATACCTGTTTTCCTCTTCATAGAAGCCATACTTCTCAAATTCCGCAGCATCGACATGCTTTGGAAGGGAAAACCCTTCCAGTGGGGATTCTTCAATGGCGAATTCCCGTTCTTTATCTATCTCTTCTTCCAGGATACTCTTTTTAACCTTGAACTTTTTACATATCTGTTCAACATAGAAAACACGAAGCCCGGATTCAGGCACCATGGCAATCACCTGCGCCAGTTCTTTGACGCCATTGTATTTACGTGCCGGGTCTGTGATGTTGGTAAGGGTGTCGTCTGCTACCCACAGGATATAGTCGACGGTATTGTTTTTTATCCAGTCCTGGGCGTTGATAGTTGAGCTTGCCGTCATTATTTTTTATTTATAGTGAACATACCGTTGGGTGCAATTTAGCGCTCATCATATTGATACCTTTGTTTTTCAATCCAGTCATCTCTTTCTTTTTTTGTTTCAAATAACAATACCTCTGTTTTAATCCATGCTGTTATCTGAAACCAATAATCTGGTTTTATAATAAAATAGTTTTCACTTTCTTCTATTACTTCACCTTTTTTGTCCTTGTAAATATCACCAAATGCGCAAAATTTTTTCATAATAAACTGCGCCCAACATAAAATACAAGCAAGCGGGGCGAAACGCTGTACTCATATTTGGGGTTAATGCAGCCCCCGCCTGCTCATATTGTCAGCCGTTATAGGGCATTTAAGAACGCTCAACAACTTTCCAGCTTTCATAACCGAAAGGAAGTGAACCACCAGCCCTTTGATTTACAATTCTTTTTGCCTTTGCAATGATGTATTCATCTTCGTCATTCTCATCGCAATTAACCTGAACTTCTCCTGAATAGGTTGCTACTTGATATTTTACTGTTACCAACATTTTTATTTTGAATTAAAAGGTCTGAAAATTAAAAATAAACATCCACTTCTGTCAGCCGCTTTCCCCGGATGTGGTTCATCATCTTCCAGGGATAACCAACGAGGGGTACCAGCATATCGTATTTCTGCACCATTATCCCCAGCACATACAATTGCTCTATTTTGGTAAATAGGCAAAATAACTACGCTTAGGTTACCCTTTTCTCTCTCAATGATAGCCTTTTTCACCCATTTCATAACACCGCCGGTAAATGGCGGATTGACATAATTTCTCTTACCCCAGTCAACATTCAGACCATTAAAACCGTCTGGTCGTGGATGCGGGCAAGGATCGAAATCAAAATGAAATTCATCATCCAAAACCTTCCATATCTCAGGAGGGGTTTTCCAGTAATTTTTTTTACCAGAATACTTAATACCGGCTTCTTCATCGCTGAAAAGCGAAAGTTGTATATATGTCTTTTCTTCTTCATCTCGCTTTGGGTTCCTTCTGTGTTTTATATCATAACGATTATGACACCTTTGACACATAGCTTTTAAATTATCGTCTTGACAGTTTTCTGGTTGATGATCTAAATGGGCTACTGTTAAAATGACTTTATTTCCGGTTATTGGATGCGGTTTATAATTTTCGCATCCGCATACTTCACACATGTTATTTGCACGTTCAAATCTTATCCGCTCTGAAATTTGTTTCCAGTTCTTAGGATAGCGTTCTTTATTTTCTTTTTTAATAGGCATTTAAATAAGTTTTAACAAATTATAACAAGCGGTTTTATGCTATAGTTAGACACATTTTTCAAGTTCAGGCTTTGTGCTTGCCACAGCATAAAGCCGCCTGAACGTTAGCAATCATTTAAAGGAATGTTGTACTAAAAAATTTATTCCTTTCCCATTTTCTAAAGCATAGTTAATCTCACTTTTAGTTGATTCCCCTATATAATCACCGGGATTGACAACAAATATTTCATCAGATATATCAATTTTTCTTTTATGGAGTTCGTCCAACATTGGCTTGTACCGCTCTAATTCTTTTGTTCTGGCAACGTCCTTAGTGTTTACCCCAATCATGAGAACTATTTTACCTTCAAGAGTTAGCCTTTCCTCGACCTCGTGCATTTCTTTCAGGAATCGTCCTGATCCGCAAATAGTAATAATTTTTGGTTTCATTTATATTTTTTTAATGTTAAAAAAAACGATTGCTAACTATTATTTGCAGGCATTAAAACAGCCTGCAACCATACCGTTATAACCAATTAAGGACGGTAAACACCATCACCTGAATTAAGTGCTTCCTGGACCGATGTGGGCAGAGTTGGTCTACTCCCATTCAGCCACGCAACTCTATAAGCTGCCTCATCTTTATTATCATAATCACTTTCGGGATGCCATTTCCCATCTGGGCTATAAAATCCTACTGTCCATAGTCCAGGTTCTGATCTAACATAAACGTACATAAATTATTTTTTAATAGGTTCAAATTCAATTTTATCTTGACCCCAAAAGCCTTCCTTGGCTAAATTAAAATATTTTTCGATGTGAGAATAATCTTCCGTACCTGACTTTATATAAAGTTCCCCTCCAAATTCATAATAAGATGAACCATCTGAAAGGTGCGCACAAATTTTAAAACCGCCCCACATATTTTTCCACACTCCATAAATGTGTTTTTCAGGATGAATTATCATCCCATGATTATTTTTTACCCACCACCATCCATTTCTCTGAAGTATATTATAAATTTCTGGCCGGTTTTTGCGATTTGTGAATCTTGTGTCTTCCATATGATTTATTATTTATTTCACATTCTCCTTCTCCCCAGTCACAATTTGGATCGTTTTTATACACCTGTTCTTTCTGGCAGTCATCAGACATGCAGGCATGGTATACACAGCACCAGTTGCTTGTCTTGCATTGCATGATCAGCCGCCCCCACTGTTTAATTGCCTGTCTTCAGGAATAAATCCTGTACCATGGCCACCAATCTTATTCATAAAATCAAC
>Ga0105103_10001418_pt1 | contig 13216 bp, 12 predicted proteins | sample PPLLaktember2015_2_FD_79107 | JGI IMG/M metagenome (GOLD analysis project Ga0105103, IMG submission 79107) | Freshwater sediment microbial communities from Prairie Pothole Lake near Jamestown, North Dakota, USA - PPLs Lake P7 Core (6) Depth... | ecosystem: Environmental > Aquatic > Freshwater >...
CATTCATGAAGGAGTATGGTCACGTCTTCCATGACGATCCGATGCCGCCGGACGGTAGCCGATGCGGTCGAGGAATTCCGTGATATCCAGCGTCTTTGCGGATATCTCCGCTGCCACTCCTGCACGCTCCGGATCGTCATGGAAGACGTGACCATACTCCTTCATGAATGCGCCGCACCCGGCCGAGTTCATCACGATGGCTTCGACATCAAGCCGGGCGAACCGCTTGATGTTGTTCACGGCCATTTGCCGCGCCGTGTGCATGTCTCCGTTGTGTGCCTGCAGCGATCCGCAGCAACCCTGCTCGCGCGGGATGAGGATCTCGCATCCGTGATGCTTCAGCAACTCGATCGTATCCGTATTGATGTTGGCAAAGGCGACATCCATCAAACACCCCGTCAGAAACGCAACGCGGTGAAGGACCGGCCCGTTCGGAAGGATGCGTTCAGCGAGCTCATCACTTGAGAAATGCGAAGAGATCTTTGGACTCAACGGCTGGATGTCGTGGAGCTTCCTCGAGATGAGGCGCAACACCTTCGTTCGCAGGACGAGCGTCTGCAATCCCGACCGCTGGTAGAATCGCATGAACCGGGCGAGGATCTTCAGGCGGGACTGCCGGAGGAAGAACCAGCGCAGGAAGACCCGCTTGATGAGGGAGGTGAACGCGGATTCATACCCTCCTTCCTGAATCTGGACGCGTGCCGCTTCGACGAGCGATCCATACTTCACACCTGCCGGGCATGCTGTTTCGCACGCCTGACAGTCGAGACAGAAGTTCATTTCGTTGATGAACGACTGTGTGATCGGCAGATCTCCGTCGGCCACGGCTTTGATGAGCCGGATGCGTCCGCGCGGAGAGGAACGCTCCAGGCCGGTGAGCGCATAGGTCGGACAGGTCGGCAGGCACAGCCCGCAATGCATGCAGTTGACGATGACGTCGTAGTTGGGGACGTCGACGCCGCGGAACGCGTTGGGTTGAGCGTGAGTCTGGGCCATCGTTAGCGATACTTGCGGAATGGAAGGACGAGCAGCAGTCCGACGGCGAACCCGCCGATGTGCGCCCACCAGGCCACGCCCCCCATGCCGGAGGTCGACAGACCGAGCGAGACAAGTCCGTTGAAGAATTGTAGGACGAACCACAGGCCGAGGAGAACGAAGGCCGGTATTTCTGCAAGTTGAATGAAAATGAAGATGGGAATGAGGGTGAGAACGCGGGCGCGCGGGAACATGACAAGATAGGCTGCGAGCACGCCAGAAACGGCTCCGCTGGCGCCGATCGTCGGCACGAGCGACGCGGGCTCGATGGCGATGTGCAGCGCGCTCGCCGAGATCCCGCAGATCAAGTAGAAGAGCAAGTACCGTCCATGACCCAGCTTGTCTTCGACGTTGTCACCGAAGACCCAAAGGTACAGCATGTTCCCGATGAGATGCATCCAACCGCCATGAAGGAAGAGTGACGTGAAAATGGTCAGCATGGCCCCCACTCGATCCCATGAGCCACCGATAACAGCAGAGACGGCGCTCGGGATCATTCCGAACTGGAGCACGAACGCATCCGCCGCGGGTCCAAGCGAGAACTGATACAGGAACACCGCGACGTTGCCCAGAATGAGCACGATGGTCACTGCGGGGAATCGATGCGACGGATGGCGGTCTTTGAGTGGGATCATGTGTGGCTCAGGTAAAGGCCCCTTGCGAAAGGAACTTCTCGATTACCTCCCTGCTCTTCGGCAGAGGACCTTCACAGCGCGGCTTGAGCGAGAAGATCTTCCCCGGATTCAGCACGCTGTTCGGATCGATCGATTCCTTGATGCGGCGCATCATCTCGACCGCCGGAGGGGGCGTCAGCTTCTCGAGGAATCTCCGCTTCGAGAGTCCTGTGCCATGTTCCCCTGTGATCGTTCCCCCCATCTTGACCGCCTCTTCGAAGATCTCTTCGAACGCCTGTTCTGCCCGGTGAATCTCCGCGGTGTCACGTTCATCCGTCAGGCAGGTCGGATGGAGGTTCCCGTCTCCAGCATGACCGAAGTTGCCGAAGGTGAGTCCGTGCTTTTTCGAGATCTGTTGGATCCGCTCCAACATCGGAGCCACTTCACTGCGCGGTACGGTCGCATCCTCCAGGATGGTCGTCGGCCGGACGCGGGCCAACGCGGAGAACGCCACCTTGCGGGCGCTTCTGAGCCTCATCGCTTCCTGGGCATCCGCAGCAACCTTAACCTCGCGGGCGCGATGCTTCCGGCACAATTGCTGGATCAGCGCGGCCTCCTCCTCCACCACCGCATGATGGCCGTCCACTTCGATCAGGAGCAACGCTTCGAGATCCGTCGGAAGACCGAGGTGCGCGTACTCCTCGACGCACCGGATCGTCATGTTGTCGAGAAACTCGAGGGCGGCGGGGCTGATCTTCGCTGCGATGATGTCCGATACCGTTTCGGCGGCATCGGAAAGCTTGGGATAAAACGCGAGCATCGTCCTGGAGGTTTCGGGCTTCGGGATGAGCTTGAGCAAGAGCTTCGTGAACACGCCCAACGTGCCCTCGGAGCCGATGAGGAAGTCTTTCAGATTGTACCCGGCAACATCCTTGACGTTCTTTCCGCCAAGAAGGACGATGTCGCCGCTCGGAAGCACCACTTCCATTCCGAGTACATAATTCTTCGTGACTCCGTACTTCAGTCCGCGCAGTCCGCCGGCATTTTCCGCCACGTTTCCGGCGAGGGTTGAAATGGCCGCGCTTCCGGGATCGGGTGGATAGAACAAGCCCTTTCCTTCCACCTGTGCCTGGAATGCGGCGGTCAGCACGCCCGGTTCGACCCATGCCGTGAGATTGCGTTCATCGATCTCCAGCACGCGGGTCCAGTGATTGGTCAACAGGACGACGGAATTCTCGGTCGGTACGGAGCCTCCGCTTAACCCCGAGCCCGAGCCGCGCGGGACGACTGCAAACCGCTCCTGGTTCGCCAACGCCAGCACCTGCGCGATCTCAGCGGGCGACTGCGGACGGAGAATGGCATCCGGGAGCTGATTCAGCAGCGGCGTGCCGTCGTAACTGTAGGTGATCTTGTCTTCAGGACCGTCGAAGTAGTTGGATGCACCGACGATGGAGCGGAGACGGGTGAGCGTTGAGGCGTCGATCATGGAGAGTTTGAACTCTGGTGTTTTTCGAGTACTTTGGACTCGCAAAGAACTTAATCAAATTTCGGTTTGAGGACAACTATGGAAACACCGAAGAGACGTTCGTGGGCAGAGCCCTACAAGATTAAAGTCGTGGAACCGCTGAAGATGACCTCGCGCGAGGACCGGAAGCGGGCATTAGAAGAAGCCGGATACAACACATTTCTCCTGAAATCGGAGGATGTGTACATCGATCTGCTGACGGACAGCGGCACGAGCGCGATGAGCGATTACCAATGGGCGGGCATGATGCTCGGTGATGAAGCGTATGCCGGCAGCCGCAACTACTACAATCTCGAGCGCGCCGTGCAGACGTATTACGGCTACAAATATCTGGTCCCGACCCATCAGGGACGCGGAGCCGAACATATCATTTCGCAGATTCTCATCAAGCCGGGGACGTACATTCCCGGGAATATGTACTTCACAACGACGCGGCTCCATCAGGAATTGGCTGGCGGGAAGTTCGTCGATGTGATCATCGATGAGGCGCATGACCCTGCGGCCGAGCATCCGTTCAAAGGGAATGTGGACCTCAACAAACTCGATGCGCTCGTGAAGAAGGTCGGCGCGGACAAGATCCCGTACATCACCGTTGGCGTGACGGTGAACATGGCCGGCGGTCAACCTGTTTCGATGGCGAACCTGAAAGAGGTCCGGGCGTACTGTCAGAAGCACGGAATCCGGGTGGTCTACGATGCCACTCGTGCTGTCGAAAATGCCTACTTCATCAAGACGCGCGAAAAGGGATACGCGGACACGTCGATCGCGGCCATCCTCAAGGAGATGTGCTCGTATTCGGACGCGTGCACGATGAGCGGGAAGAAGGATGCGCTGGTCAATATCGGAGGATTCCTCGCGCTGAATGAGTGGGACGTGTTTGAAGAAGCGCGCAACATGGTCGTGGTGTATGAAGGATTGCATACCTACGGCGGTCTGGCTGGACGCGACATGGAGGCGATGGCGCGCGGAATTGAGGAATCCGTACAGGAAGACCATATCCGGGCACGAATCGGACAAGTGGAGTACGTTGGTGAGAAACTGCTCGCGCTTGGCGTCCCCATCGTCGTCCCTGTTGGCGGACATGCGATTTTCCTCGATGCGAAAGCCTTCCTCCCCCACCTCAAGCAGATCGAATTTCCGGCCCAGACCCTCGCCGCAGAGTTGTACTTGGAATCGGGCATCCGTTCGATGGAGCGGGGAATCGTTTCGGCTGGACGCAACAAGGAGACGGGAGACCATTACTACCCGAAGCTCGAACTCGTGCGTCTAACCTTCCCCCGTCGCGTCTACACCCAGGCGCATTGCGATGTCACGGTGGAAGCGGTGGCGGAAGTCTTCGCTCGGCGCAATTCCATCAAGGGTCTGAAGATGGTGTATGAACCGAAGTACTTGCGGTTCTTCCAGGCAAGGTTTGAGAAGATCTAGCCAGTTCGAAATGCGGAGTGCGGAACTCCGAGCTCAAAGTTCAGAACTGGAAAGCGGGGAGGGAAGAAAATGCAGGGCTGCTCGGAGACGGGCGGCCCTGTTTTGATTTGGGGCTATGGTTTCAGCCCAAGACGCTCGGCGTCTGCCTTCATGGCGTCGATGACGAACTGAATATGCTCTTCAAGCGAAGCACCTAACTCCTTGACTCCTTCGGAGATATCGTCGCGACTTACATTCTTGGCGAAGGCCTTGTCCTTCAGTTTTTTCTTCACTGAAGAGACCTCGAGGTCCAGGATCTTGTTAGGACGGATGACCGCGACGGCCATGATGAATCCGGCAATTTCATCGCAGGCATAGAGAACCTTGGCAAGTTGAGTGTCTCGCGGGACGTTCGTATAGCTTGCGTGCCCGAGGATCGCTTGCAGCACGTCTTCCGGGTATCCCTTTTCGCGAAGGATCGCATTCCCCTTCAAGGGGTGATCCGGCATCGTTGGATACATCTCGTAGTCGAAGTCGTGCAGTATCCCCGTGACGGCGTACGTAACCTCGTCTTCGCCGTGCTTCTTCGCGTATGCACGCATCGCTGCCTCTACGGCATACATATGTTTTCGCAGTGCGTCGCTCTTTGTGTATTCATGCATCAGGTCAAGCGCATCGGTGTAATTCATTGTCTTCCTCGATGTTATCTCCTGATTATACAATCGACAATTGAAACGACATGGTTGTTACGTTATGTTACATCTTGTCGGCGGAGGGACAGAATGTCCTGACCTTGCACTTTGCGCAATCAGGTTTGCGCGCGTTGCAGATTGCACGACCGTGGAGAATCAGAAGATTGCTGAACAGGTACCAGTCTTTTTTCGGGACAAGTTCCATCAAGTCGGCCTCGATCTTCTCCGGTGTAGTTTCCTTCGACAACCCGAGCCGGCCTGCCAGGCGCTGGACATGAGTATCAACTACGATCCCGCTTTGGATGCCAAAGCCGCCTCCGAGGACGCAATTTGCAGTCTTTCGACCCACACCGGGCAATCCCGTCAGCGCGTCCATGTCGGCCGGGACTTCGCCCCCGTGTTTTTCTACCAAAGCCTTCGACGCCCCGATGATGCTTTTCGCTTTGCTTCGGAAGAAGCCAGTGGAACGGATCTCCTGCTCGATCTCTGGCGGGCTGGCTTCCGCGAACGCCTTGGCATGCGGGTATTTGCTGAAAAGTCCCGGAGTCACCATGTTCACGCGTGCATCGGTGCACTGGGCCGAAAGGATCGTCGAAATGAGGAGCTGGAACGGGTTTTCAAATTCCAAGGCCGTCCGTGCGCCCGGATAAAGCTTTTTGAACTGTGCGATCAGTTTCCGAGTTCGCTGGATTCGTTGGTCGTGCGTTTCTTTGGGCATGGAATGGCTCGTCAGTCGGGTTCTCCCGCACCAGCGGAGAGATCTTTGTGGATCAACCTGCCGGTCTTCTTGATCGCGCCGGTCAACGTCGAAGGGAAACGCGATCCGATGAGTTCGTCCATTGCGTCCCGGATCCCTGTTCTGTCCGTTGAACGGAAGCGGACCAGGAGTTCATGCGGGCGGGTGAGGTCTTCCCACACAGAAACATGTCCGCTTCCCCACTCAGAGGCGACCATGCTGCAAGATCCAAGGATCGTCTCGTGGTCCAGCGACTGTGCATCGAAGAGCAGGATCGTCTCGTGTCTGTCTGAGCCCGAGTTCAATTCTCCGTGGCGGTACTTCAGCATGAGAATCCCCGTTCGGATGTGCACCGGCAGGGCGTCTTCGGTCCGTTTGACTCCCGACCGCAGGACGTGTAGGATGTCAAGGTTCAGTCCGCCCTGAAGCAGAATGGCGTTTTCGTAGACCTCCTGCCCCGTTTTGCTTCTGCGCAACGGTCCGCCCCCAAGCAACCGTTTTCCAGCGTCTGCGAGCTTTTTCGTCGAGGCATGACTTCCGGCATCCGCGATGAGACGCCCGTCTTGAATCCCGAGGAGTCCCACGGGAAGGGCAGGGAGAACCTGCTCCACGACCTGCCGGACCTGATCATCAAGGATACCCTGGATCTCCTTCGTGTCGGAGGTCAGAGGCATGGAAAGGAATTGCGAGAGCATCCCGCGCATCCGGTGCGTCGATTTCGCGATGGCGTCAGTCAGATCGTTCCCCCAGGACGTGCGAAGAGCGACGGCTGCTTCCTGAAGCGCTGTGGAGCGTTCCAGAAGGTGACGCAGCAGGGTTCGGGCTGCAACGCCGGGTGTTGCGCCCAGCCAATCGGTCATCGCGTAGACCGGCGCGTCCTTTGACATCGTCGTGTAAATGCTCATGCGTGCCTTTCTCAGCCTTCGCGGACACGGCGAAAGAACCGGTCCACATTGGCTTTCGTGTATGTATTCACCACGTCCGCAGGTTCCAGCCACCCTTTCCGGGCGATCCCAACCCCATAGAACGTGTCCCGGAGACCATCCGTGTGATGGGCGTCCGGATTGATGCAGATCTTAACCCCCTTCTCCTTGGCCGATCGCACCCATCGCCAGTCGAGGTCGAGTCGCATCGGATGCGCGTTGATCTCGATCGACTTCCCGTGGTCCGCCGCGGCTTGAATCACCTGCGCGAGGTCAAGCGGATATCCTTCTCGCTCGAGGAGCAGTCTTCCGGTAGGATGCCCAAGCATCGTGACTTGCTTGTGTTGCAAGGCGCGGATGACCCTCTTCGTCGCTTCCGCTTCCGTCATCTTGAACTTGCTATGAATGGATGCGACCACGTAGTCAAATCCGCTCAAAAGCCCGTCCGGGAAGTCGAGGGAGCCGTCAGGAAGAATATCGCATTCCGTTCCCTTAAACACCACGAACCCCTTGGCTCTGGCGTTGAGCCGGTCGATGGCTTTCCATTGTGCGCGGACGCGGTCGGATGTCAATCCGTTCGCATACGACGCGGCCTGGCTGTGGTCGGCGATACCGAGATATGACCAACCGAGCGCCTGAGCCGCCTCCGCCATCTGCTCGAGCGTGCTGAGCCCGTCGCTGGCATTCGTGTGGCAATGGAATGTGCCCCGGATGTCGGCATCCGTCACGAGTTCTGGGAGTTCTTTTTCAGAGGCTGCTTCAAACTCTCCCCCATTCTCCCTGACTTCCGGAGGAATATAGGTCAATCCGAGTGCCTTGTAGATCGTTCGTTCATCGGTGCACCGAGGCGGCTTCTTTCCCTTCTTTCCTTCCGCAGGGGTGAACGCGTATTCGTTCAGGCTCCAGCCGCGCAGCAGCGCGCGAGACCGCATCTCGACATTATGTTCTTTGCTTCCCGTGAAGTAGTTCAGCGCGAACGGGAATTCCACATCCTCCACCAGGCGCAGATCGCACTGCATCCCGTTCTTGAGTCGGGCGGAGGACTTCGTCTCACCCTGGGATTCCAGTTTCAGCACGAGAGGATGTGCACCAAAATGCGCAAAGACTCCTGCGCGCTTTCCGGAAGGAACGCTTGCGATGATATCGATGTCCCCCACGAGTTCCTTGCGGCGTCGGACACTTCCGGCCACGGCACATCGCTTGACTTGCGGGAGTGCGCCAATCGAATGGGACAGTTCCGCGGCAATTTCCAGCGCGGTTGAGATGAGGAACTTCGAGGCGACCGAGGAGAGATGCGCGATGCCGGCGAGGATGTTCTGTTGTGTCTTCTCGCCGAAGCCTTCAAGACGGGCGACGGCTCCTGATAGGCAAGCGTCCTTCAATTCATCGACCGTGTCGATGCGGAGTTTCTCCGTGATAATGCGAATTCGCTTGGGGCCGAGTCCCTGAATGCGGAGCATCTGTAGCCAGCCCGGGGGAATCGATGCACGGAGGTCTTCGTAATCTTTCGCTGTCCCTGTTGAGTGGAATTCGGTGATGAGACCGGCCAATCCTTTTCCGATTCCCTTGATGTCGGTCAATGTTCCATTCGCAACAAGCACGTTCAGATCGGCCGTTGAGGTGCTAAGCGCCTGCGCAGCGTTGTGGTAGGCGCGCGTGCGGAACGGGTTCTCTCCTTTGAGTTCGAGGAGAGTCCCCATTTCGTCCAACTTCGCGGCGATTTCGTTCTTGTCCATTGACTCCGCTAGCCCGCGTTAGGGACGATCTCCACACGTGCGTCTTGCTGCAGCGATCCGTGCAGCAGGTCGTGGAGATATTTCTGCAGGCGTTCCAGGATCGGCTCCAGCGTTGTGAAGGCCATCAACTCCAATCGAACGCGCGATGCGTGCGACATGCCTTTGAGGTATCCGCTGTAATGCTTGCGGAATTCGATGACCCCTTTTCGTTCCCCCTTCCACTCGACGGCGAGGCGGAGATGCTCTTCCAGCAAACGAAATCGTTCCTGGAGCGACGGCGGTGGAAGGATCTCGCCCGTGAGGAGAAAGTGCTTTGCATGACCGAAGATCCACGGATTGTCGATCGCCCCGCGTCCCACCATCACGCCGTCGGCTCCCGTTTCGTCGAAGACCGCCTTGATCCCCTCCGGTGTCGTCAATGACCCGTTGACGATGATGGGCATCGACACCGCATCTTTCACGCGCGGGATCCAGGAATAGTCGGGAACTCCTTTGTGGGCCTGCGCGCGGGTCCGGCAATGGATGGTGAGCGCCGCGACGCCGTTTTGCTCGAGCATCCTGGCGACGTCGACGATCCGGATGCTTTCGCTGTCCCATCCGAGCCGCGTCTTGACCGTGACAGGGAGCGAGGCCGCTTTGACCACCGTGGAAACGATCCGTTCCATCTTCGGAAGATCGCGGAGCAGTCCAGAGCCGGCGCCGCAGCCGACGACATTCTTCACCCAGCAACCGGCGTTGATGTCAATGAGGTCGGGCTGCATCTGCTGGGCGATGAGCGCTGCGCCTTCCATCGAGGATTCTTCCCCGCCGTAGATCTGGATGCCGAAGGGACGCTCTTCCTCGTTGAACGCCATCTTCTGATGAGTGCGGTCTGATGAACGGACCAGTCCCTCGGAATTCACGAACTCCGTGTAGACGATGTCCGCTCCGAGTCGCTTGCAGATGAGCCGGAAAGGCGGGTCGGTGACATCCTCCATCGGTGCGAGGAGGATAGGTTTGTCGATATCGATGGAGCCGATGCGCATGATGGAAACGACACCACGAAGACTAAGAGAGAACGAAAAACAACGACACCACAACGGCACAGAGGACACAGAGAAAAGAGGAGATGTGAAATGGTAGATCGATCACTCTCTGCGTCTGCCGAAGGCTCGTATGATCATGGAACCGCCGAAGGCGATCAGGAGCAGCGGCCAGTGAGTCTTCCACTCAAAACCGAGTTTGATAACGCCAAGGTTGTCTGCCAGGAGAAGTCCTCCCGCGACGGCGAAGAGGACACCCCAGTAGATGTCGATGACCTTCCGTTCATTCATGGTGACCTCCTCCCGTCGACCATGGGGACAGTGACGAACGCTACTTTTCGATCTCTCGGATGATCGCGTTCGTCATCACATCGGTGGTCACGGGATTGGCGGGATTCAGGTCGCGTGTGACATGCGTGCCTGCTTTGATGACGGCGGCGACCGCCTGCTGGATCTTCTCCGCCGCCTTGATCTCTCCAAGGTAGTCGAGCATCATTGCCGCCGCGAGCACCAGAGCGCTCGGGTTGGCGATGTTCTGGTTGGCGATGTCGGGGGCGCTGCCGTGCACGGCCTCAAAGATCGCCGCATCATAGCCGATGTTCGCCCCCGGGGCGACGCCGAGTCCGCCGACAAGGCCGGAACAGAGATCCGAAAGAATATCCCCGAAGAGATTCGTCGTAACGATGATATCGAATTGGTTCGGATTGCTGACCAACTGCATCGCCATGTTGTCAACGATGCGGTCGTTGCACTGGATCTCGGGGTATTCCTGCGCGATCTTCTTCCCCACCTCGAGGAACAATCCCCCGGTGAACTTCATAATGTTCGCCTTGTGGACGATGGTCACCTTGTTCCGCTTGTGCTTCCGGGCGTACTCGAAGGCGGCACGAACGATCCGCTCGCAGCCGCTGCGCGTTACGACGCCGATCGTCTCCGCGGCGCTCTTGCGCGCATCGATGTAGTGCTCGATGCCGGAGTAGAACTCCTCCGTGTTTTCCCGGAAAACCACAATGTCGACGTTTGAGAAATGGCTTTTGACACCATCCATCGATTTCGCCGGACGGAGATTGATGTACAGGTCATATTCCTTCCGCAGAGCGACGTTCACGCTCCGGAAGCCCGTCCCCACAGGGGTCGTGAGCGGACCTTTCAGAGCGACCTTGTTCTTCGATATCGAGTCCAGCGTCTGTTGCGGGAGAGGATCCTTGTGCTTCTCGATCCCAGCCATCCCGGCTTCCTGAACATCCCACGTAACCTGGACACCGGTCGCCTCGACCACCCTCTTCGCGGCTTCCGCAATGCTCGGCCCGATTCCGTCTCCGGGAATTAATGAGATATTATACACCACACCTCCATGCGTAAATTGGTCAAAAATCAAAGAAATATACTAAACCCTGTCAGCAGTTACAAGGAAGCCAACGGCCCGGCGGAGCCCCAAGTTCCATTAGAGATTGAAAAAATTCCGGTCCAAACTCCGGTATTGAATCGCTTCCCCCACATGCTCGGGCTGGATGTCAGGGGAACCCACAAGGTCGGCAATCGTCCGGGAGACCTTGAGAATGCGGTCGTATGCACGCGCTGACAATCCGAGGCGCTCCATTGCTGATTTCAGCAAAGCAGTCCCCTGTTCATTCAGTTTGCAGAACTCTTTGATGTCCCCCGCCTCCATGTCCGCGTTGGCAAACAACCCGCGGCGACCAGTGAACCGCTCGGTCTGACGCGACCGCGCATTCATGACGCGTTCCCGCAGTTTCTCTGATCGTTCCCCGATCCGCTTCGAGGCGAGCTCCTGATATTGAACTGACGGAACTTCGATGTGGATGTCGATACGGTCAAGGAGCGGTCCCGACACCCGTCCGACGTATCTCCGCACCTGCTCCGGTGTGCAGCTGCACTGTTGTCGCGGATTTCCAAAATGTCCGCATGGACAAGGGTTCATTGCGCATACAAGCATGAAGTTTGCCGGATAATCCACCGACATCTTCGAGCGACTGATGGTGACATGGCCGTCCTCCAGCGGCTGACGCAGCACCTCGAGCACGTTGCGCGCGAACTCCGGAAGCTCATCCATGAAGAGAACGCCGTGATGAGCGAGGGAGATCTCGCCTGGACGTGGGATCGTTCCTCCGCCGACGAGCGCGGAATCGGAGATGGTGTGATGCGGTGAACGGAACGGCCTTGCCGAAACAAGTGATGCGTCCGCGGGCAGGATGCCTGCGACGGAGTGGATCTTGGTCGTCTCAAGCGCCTCATCAAAGGAGAGTGGTGGAAGAATGCTGGGGATGCGCTTCGCGAGCATCGTCTTTCCCGAGCCCGGAGGTCCGATGAGCAGTGCGTTATGTCCCCCTGCTGCGGCAACCTCGAGTGCCCGCTTCACGCTCTCCTGCCCTTTGACATCCGCAAAATCGATCGGATAGCGTTGTGCCGTGGTGAAGACATCCGCCGCATCGATATGAAAGGGCTCTACGAGCTGCCAGCTTCCGGACACGAAATCGACCGCTTCCCGCAGGTCCTTGATGGGATAGATGCCGATCCCCTCGACCAGAGCCGCTTCCCGTGCATTCTCCTCAGGAAGCAGAAGTCCCCGCTTCCCCTGCCGCTTCGCCTCCAGTGCGATGACCAGCGCCCCATGGATCGGTCGCAATGTTCCATCCAACGCCAATTCGCCGATCGACACGTATTCCTCCAGGACGTCCTTCGGGCATTGTTCGGACGCTGCGATGATCCCCAATGCGATGGGGAGGTCGTACGCCGAACCCTCCTTGCGGATATCCGCCGGCGCAAGATTGATGGTGATCCGGTGATGCGGAAACTGATAGCCTGAATTCTTCACAGCGGCAAAGACCCGCTCGATGCTTTCCTTGACGGCACTGTCAGGAAGTCCGACGATGGAAAAACGATACAGCGCGTGCTCGCTGTGGATCTCGACATCGACAAGATAGGCATTGACGCCGTATGTAGCGGCGCTGAGGACGTGAGCAAACATGATTCCCCCCGGAATGGTTGAATGGATGTGAGTGAATGATGCGCCACGCGAACGGGACGCCTGTTCGGACGATTTGACCGAAAGCGATGTGTGGGGGGATGCGCGGTTACGCGCGGAATGCTTCGACCGTCGGGCGGAACGCGATGAAGGCGCCGAAGGTCAGGAGTGCGAATGCCAGGACGATCATTTCGGGATACAACAAATAGAATACGGCGTTGGCGATCGTGCTTCCTTCGAGGATGGCCATCCGCACGATCATAAGCATGCGGACCTTTGCCAGATGTTCCTCAGGGGGAAGATGCTGGTCGCGGACACGCGAGGCAACGGATGTGACAGCCATCGCGCCAGACACGGCGCCGAGCGCGACCACCGCGCCGACGGCGAGGAAGATGTTGCCCGAGGGGATGGGTTGGATCGCACCTTGTGACACGAGGAACACCATAAGGCCGACGGTCATGACTTGTGCCGCGAGCATGGCGAAAAAGATGAGCGAGAGCGGACGCTGGGAGTCTTCGGGGATAAACGATGATTGCGGAGCCATTC
>Ga0105103_10001419_pt1 | contig 13213 bp, 10 predicted proteins | sample PPLLaktember2015_2_FD_79107 | JGI IMG/M metagenome (GOLD analysis project Ga0105103, IMG submission 79107) | Freshwater sediment microbial communities from Prairie Pothole Lake near Jamestown, North Dakota, USA - PPLs Lake P7 Core (6) Depth... | ecosystem: Environmental > Aquatic > Freshwater >...
ATCATCGACTTGCGCCCGGCGCCGCCGCCGTTGGGATCGCCCGGATAGAGGTTCGACAGGAACTTGGTGGCAATCACCGCGCGGTCGCGCCGCCCCGGCGTGCGGGCGAAGTAGTCGCCGATGATGACCTCGGAGTGCCCCTTGGTATAGGCGTTGGCCGTGTCGATGAAGTTGCCGCCGCGGTCCATGTAGCGCGCGAGGAGCGCCTCCGACTCCGCGACGGAGGACCCCCACCCCCACTCCTCGCCAAAGGTCATGGTGCCGAGGCACAACGGGCTGACGCGGAGGCCTGAGCGGCCCAGGGTGACGTAGTGATCGAGTGGCATGGATGGTGGATTGTAGCTGACGCGGAATTGGCAGATCCGCCAATCGGTAGTACCGTCGATCGGTGCCACTCATCGCGATCGACCACATCGGCCACGCCTACGGCCACCTTCCGCTCCTCGACGACGCCTCGCTGCAGGTGGAGCCTGGCGAGCGGGTGGCCATCATCGGGCGGAATGGCACCGGCAAGTCCACGCTCCTGCAGATCCTGAGCGGCGAGCTGCAGCCCGACAGCGGCACCGTCTGGCGTCAGCCGGGCACACAGGTGGCCAGGCTGGTCCAGGACGTGCCTCTGTCGGCGCATGCGCCGGTCTTCGACGTCGTGGCCGAAGGCCTTGGGGACCTGGCGGAGCTGATCCGGGCGTATCACCACGCGACCGTCGAGATCGAGCACGACCATTCGCCGGAGGCGCTGTCCCGGCTCGGCGAGCTGCAGCACGAACTCGAGGAGCGGGACGGCTGGAGTCTGGAGCAGCGCGTCGAACTGGTGCTCACGCGCCTCGACCTGCCGGCCGATGCCATCGTCGACACGCTGTCGGGCGGGTGGAAGCGCCGCGTGCTGCTGGCGCGGTCGCTGGTCGCGCAGCCAGATCTGCTGCTGCTCGACGAGCCGACGAACCACCTGGACGTGGCCGCGATCGAGTGGATGGAAGCGTTCCTCAAGGAATATGCGGGCGCCGTGGTCTTCGTCACCCACGATCGCGCGTTCCTCGAGAACATCGCGACCCGGATCGTGGAACTCGACCGCGGGCGCCTCACCTCGTGGCCTGGCGACTACCAGACGTTCCTGCGCAAGAAGGAGGAGTGGCTGGCCAACGAGGCGACCCAGCAGGCCAAGTTCGACAAGCGGCTGGCGGGCGAAGAGGTGTGGATCCGTCAGGGCATCAAGGCGCGCCGGACGCGCGACGAAGGCCGCGTCAAGGCGCTGATGGCGATGCGCGAGGAACGCGCCGCCCGGCGGCTGCAGCCCGGCAGCGTGAAGATGCAGGTGACCGAGGCCGATCCCACGGGCAAGACGGTGTTCGAGGCCGAAGGGCTGTGGAAGTCATACGGCGACAACGTGGTGGTGCGGGACTTCTCCACGCGCATCGTCCGCGGCGATCGCATCGGCCTGATCGGCCCGAATGGCGCGGGCAAGACCACGCTGCTGCGCATGCTGTTGGGCGAGCTCGAGCCGGATGCGGGGGAGGTGCGCACCGGTTCGAACGTGCAGGTGGCCTACTTCGATCAGCAGCGCGAGCAGCTGGATCCGGAGCGGACCGTGGTCGACACGATCGCCGATGGCAACGACACCATCGAGATCAACGGGATGCGCCGCCACGTGCACGGCTACCTGCAGGACTTCCTCTTCAGCCCGGAGCGCGCGCGTTCACCGGTGAAGGCGCTGTCGGGTGGCGAGCGCAACCGCCTGCTGCTGGCGCGGCTGTTCACGCGGCCGGCCAATGTGCTGGTGCTGGACGAACCGACCAACGATCTCGATCTCGAGACGCTCGAGTTGCTCGAAGCGCATCTCGTCGAGTGGCCGGGCACCCTGCTCCTGGTCAGTCACGACCGCCGCTTCCTCGACAACGTGATCACCAGCACGCTGGCCTTCGAAGGCGACGGGCACATCGGCGAGTACGTGGGCGGATATGAGGACTGGAAGCGGCAGGTGAGCGCGGCGCCGAAGCCGACGGGCCCCGCGACGCCGACCCCGGGGAAGGCTGCGGCCATGGCGAAGAAGGCGCCTGCGGGTGCAACGCCGTCCGCCCCCGAACGGGCCTCAGCCGATGCGGCCCCGTCAACCCTGGCCGCGAAGGCGAAACGACCCAAGGCAGAGAGCGGCACGTCGCGTCCAGCGGCGTCCGGCGCCAGGCCAGCCGCCAGTCCCGGCGCAGGGGTAGCGTCTGCCGCCGTGAAGACCGCCCCTCCGAAGCGCAAGCTCTCGTTCAAGGAACAGCGCGAGTTCGACGCATTGCCGGCCAAGATCGAGCAACTCGAAGCGGAGCAGGAGGCGCTGGCCAGGGAAGTGGCCGCGCCCGACTTCTACAAGCAGCCCGCGGCGACGATCCAGGCGAAGCTGGATCGCGTGCAGGCGGCCGCCCGCGAGCTGGAACTGGCGATCGCGCGATGGGATGAACTCGATTCGCTGGTGGCGAAGGGCTGAGGATCCCGGCAGACGGTGTCCGGTATTCGTGATCCGGTATCCGGACGGCGGGTCACGGGGCGCGCCGTCGGCTTGCCGAGCCGTAGCTCACGCGCTCTTGGCAGGCGTGAGCGAAGGCTGGCGGAGAGAGTGGGATTCGAACCCACGGTAGAGTTTCCCCTACACACGCTTTCCAAGCGTGCTCCTTCAACCACTCGGACATCTCTCCGTTCGACTCGCCGCGGCTCGCTCACGACAGGCCGGTCAAGTGGAAGCCACAGTGTACCGTGTGGCGGGGGAGTCCCTCAACAGCAGACTGCGACCTCCTTCAGGGCGACGACCTCGACGCCTCCGCACATTCCGCTCACCAGCCAACCCCAATCGGGCATGCTGAATGCCGGGCAGCCCGGGTGTCGTGCTGAAAAGCGCACGATCCCGGCGACTATTCATCGCGCCGGGGCGATTGTGATACCGGAGGCGGCGGGCCGCTGCCATACCCACGTCAGGCCAGCCGCTCCTTCTTGTCCTGATCGACAAAATATGCGGCAATCGCCGCCGTCACGTAGCCGACCACTGCGAACGCATAAATCGCGAGCAACACACAGAGGAAACGGCCCTCGGGTGTTCGTGGCCAGTAGTCGGAGCCCGTGGTCGTGAGCAACATCGCCGTCCACCAGAGCGCCGTGCCGTAGTCAGGGAATCCGGGCCCGCCCGGTGCATCCAGCTCGAAGCGATACATCCCCGCGGCGCCGGTAATGGCGACCAGGGAAGTGAGCACGATCAGGTAGCCGAGGCCTCGACGTCTGAATCCGAGCGACAGCGTCCGCATGCCTCGGTTGATCGTGCTCAACAGCCGGGCCAGCCGAACCCCATGTCCCGTGCGAACGACGCGCGCGACGCGCGCCACACGCGCGACACGCACGAACCGAAGCAGACGCAACGCTGGGAGGGCCAACGACACGGCGGTGACCCAGCGCTTCCGTAGATACACCCTCTTGCTCGGCGCTGCCACGAACTCGACGGCGAACTGTGCGACAAAGGCGCCCCAGATCACATCGTTGAGGGTTTGGAGCCACGGCGACAGGCCGCGAGTGAACTCGATCACGAGCAACAGCGACCAGGCGACGCTCAGGAAGAGCATTGGTCTGTCGAGCGCACGTATGAGACGCGCCGTGAGCTTCCATCGCTCGCGCTGAACGGTTGAATCGGGAGTGGAATTCATCCCTGTTATATACCAGCAGCGAAGGACCGAAGCGACGCCGGTGACCGCCGGAATGGGTATTCCGGGGAGCACCATGTCGGTCGATGGCTAGCCGGATAGTGGCGGACTCGAAGGAACGAGTCGATCGTCGGGTGGCTCACGCAACGCGGTGAGGGTCGCGCGATAACACCGGGCAATCAGCTCGCGGTCGCTCTCGCTGAATGGGGACTCGCGAAGTGCCCCGGCAATCGCCGCTGCCTGCCGCAGCAGTGCTCGCCGGTCCGCTTCGTGCTGCACGAACTCTTCGTCGTCGCTGCCTCGTACCGTGCCTAGCACCAGGAGGCAATAGATGAAGGTGGCGACGAATGTGCCCAGTACGACCTGGTTGCCCAGGCCGCGCAAGAAAGTCCGCAGCAGTCGTGGACCGAATTGCTGCGATGCCAGGGTCAGCGCGACGATGGTGATCGAAAACGTGACGCCGGCGACCGTGATCATCGATGCGGCAATCGTCGAGAGCACGGCACGGGCGCCCTCCGGGCCTCCCGTATAGACCCAGGACAGTCGGTCCAGGAGCCTGGCCGTCACCGCTTCGTCGAACTGAACCATGCCGACGGAGAGTCCAACCGCGGCCACGGCCATAGCCGAAGGTACTGCCCGGTACGTCCCGCGCAGGTACTCCCAGAATGCGCGCAGGCGGGTCATTCCCCACCAGCCTTGTGCGGCCCGGATCCTATCGTGTGGCGGATGGGAAACGCATGCAAGATGACGGCCCAGTAGTATGGCGCAGCAAAGCGCCCATTGAGCGCATTCTGGGCAGAGGCGAGGTGGCTGGGGCGCATGCTGGTGCCGCTCGGCTCCAGTCGAGCTGGGCATTGCTGCCAGCCAAGTTGCGCTGACGCGGTACGTGTGCACTCGGCGCGCGAGAAACCCCATAATACTGTCCACCTGAACGTCCATGACTCCGGAGCGATGGCGACAGATCACGGAACTGTTCCACGCAGCGATCGCGCGGCCGGCCGCCGACCGCTCCCGCTTCCTCGACGACGCGTGCGCGGGTGACACGGACCTCCGCACGGAAGTTGGTGCCATGCTCGCCGCTCACGAGGTTGCTGGTGCCGAGGACCTGCCGATGGTGTCCATCGGCTTTGACGCCGACGAGTTCGAACCATGGGGCAGGGTGGGTCCCTACGAAGTTCAGGCGCTGATTGGTGCTGGCGGCATGGGCCGCGTCTACCGGGCCCGAGACACCCGTCTCGATCGGGAGGTGGCCATCAAGGTGCTGCCCTCCCGCGCTGCGGCCGATGCCGACCGGTTGCGACGGTTCGAGCAGGAGGCGCGTGCCGCGGGTGCGCTCACCCATCCGAATCTCGTGACCGTCTTCGATGTCGGTGTCGAGCGTGGACGTCCCTACCTGGTAACCGAACTCCTGGAGGGGGAGACGTTGCGCGAGCGACTGGGGCGCGGCCGCGCGTCGGTGGCACGCGGCTGCGACGTCGCGGCAGCCCTGGCGCGTGGTCTTGCCGCCGCCCACGCCAAGGGCATCGTCCACCGTGACCTCAAGCCGGAAAACGTGGTCATCACGCGCGACGGCCGCGTCAAGATCGTCGACTTCGGTGTAGCCAAGCTGCGTGCGCCTGACGCCGCCACCGGCGGTGCGAACGACGCGGTCGGTGTGCGGACCGCCTCCGGCGTCATCGTCGGTACCGCCGGCTACATGGCACCTGAACAGATTCGCGGTGAGGACGTCGATGGACGCGCCGATGTCTTCGCGCTTGGCGCGGTCCTGTTCGAGCTGCTGACCGGCAACCGGGCGTTCGATCGGCCCTCGCGGACGGAGACACTCGAGGCCACGCTCGGCGACGACCCATTGTCGGCGCGCGCCGCCCACGAAATCCCGCCCGGGGTTCTCCGCATCGTTCAGCGGTGCCTCGAGAAGGATCCTGAGGCGCGCTTCCACTCAGCGGCCGACCTCGCATTTACCCTCGAGGCGGCCGCGGAAGCCTTCGACCCGTCACGCCGCGTCCCAGCTCGCAGGGGGCCCGCCAAGCTGCCCATCGTTCTGGCCGCCACCCTGTTGCTCGCCGTCGCTGCCGCTGTCGTGGGCCTCTGGCCGACGCCGGACGCGACCTTCGCCGGTGACCCGCTCGCCCGCTTCGCGCTTCCGATGGGGGCACGTGTCCGCTTCACCGGGGCGCCGGCGATCTCGCCCGACGGGACGACCATCGTCTATCCGGCCAACGACGGGCCGGTGGAGTCGCAGCAGCTCTACGTCCGCCGCATCGACCAGATCACGACGGTCACACTGCCCGGTACCGAACGAGCCGCGAGCCCGTTCTTCTCACCGGACGGGGACTCGATCGCGTTCTGGGCCGACAACGCCTTGAAACGGACGCGCCTGGATGGCACGGCGTCGCCCGCGATCATCTGCCCGGTGGAGTCGTTCCTCGGCGGCGTGTGGACGATGGACGGGAGGGTCGTGTTCGCGTCGACCAACCGCGGGCTCCAGCAGGTGGATGCGGACGGCGGCGCGCCGCAGCCCGTCAGCGTCATCGATGCAGCCCAATCCGAGATCGACCATCACGCGCCGGCAATGCTTCCCGGTGGGCGCGCGATGCTCGTGACCGTCCACGAAGGCGAGGGGCGGTTTCGCATCGACGTGCTGATGCTCGGCACCGGCGCCCGCCGCCGGGTGATCGACGAAGGGTTCGATGCGCGCTACGTCTCGACCGGGCACATCGTCTACGCGTCTGGCACGGCGCTCTTTGCCGCGCCGTTCGATGTCGCGCGGCTCGCGCGGTCCGGGCCGCCGGTGAAGCTGCTGGACGGCATCTGGACCAACCGGCGGCAGGGACACGGCGCCTACGCGCTGTCGGACACCGGAACGCTGGTCGTATTGCCGCAGCCGCCATCGGCGCGGCGACAACTCGCGTGGGTGGATCGCACCGGACACACCACACCGCTTCCGCTCGAGCCACGGGCGTACTGGACGCCGCGACTCTCGCCGGACGGACAGCGGTTCGCCGTGGTCGTGGAGGAGCAGGAGGTTGCGCAGATCTGGATCCATCACCTCGGCACCGGAACGTTCAGTCGCCTGACGTCCGACGGTCACAACTGGGCGCCGGTGTGGTCCCGGGATGGATCCCGCCTGATCTATACGTCCCAGCGGGATGGGGACTGGCAGCTCAGACGCGAGGCGCTCGATGGCCACGCCGTTTCCGAGGTGCTGGTGACGAGCACGCGCCACGAGCTGGCAGCGGGGGCGGTGTCTGCCGATGGCCGTTCGCTGGTCTACGTGCAGCGGTCGCCCGACGGGCCCGCGGAGCTGCGCACGCTCGACATGGAAACGCGTCAATCCACGACCATTGAAGACCTGCCCGACCGCGTGGGTATGCCGGTCCTGTCACCGGACGGGCGCTGGCTTGGCTTCACCGGCTGGTTCCCTCGACCCTCGATCTTCGTTCGGCCGGGGGCCGGCCAGGGTCTCGCTCGCCAGTTGATCGAAGGCGCCGGGTACACCGTCTGGAGTCGGAGCGGCGATACCCTCTACTTTCGCAGCCGCCGCGGCGCGTCGGAACGCTCCCCCAACGATGGCGTTTTCGAACTGCCGTTCGATCCCGTCCGCGGCGTGGCGACCGGGCCTGAACGGGAGTTGTTCCGCACGGCATTCACCGACTGGCTGGGCGTGCCCGGCTTCGACGTCGGTCCGGATGGTCGATTCCTGCTGGTGCTTGCCGCCGAGCAGGAGTCGTTCGCCCGCGATCCGAACGTGGTGCTGCATGTCGATGATGAGCTGAGGCGGCGGGCACCCGGGGCCGGACGGTAACGGTTCGCCGACATGTCCTCGCGCGACATCACGGACCTGCTGCATGACTGGGCCGGGGGCAACGTCAGTGCCCGCGATGAGCTGATGGCCGTCGTCTACGACGATCTGAAGCGCCGTGCCGCCGTGCACCTGCGAGGGGAGGCGGCGGACGTGTCGATCAACCCGACCGCGCTCGTCCACGAAGCCTATCTACGCCTCGTTGATCAGCGGCGCCCGGGGTGGCAGAACCGCGGCCACTTCTTCGCCATCGCGTCCCAGATGATGCGGCGCATCCTCGTCGACCGCGCCCGTGCGCGGCGGACGGCGAAGCGCTCAGGGCGGTGGGCGCGTGTGACGCTCGACGAGGCGGCACAGGTCGACGGGCAGACCGCCGTCGATGTGCTGGACCTCGACTCGGCCCTGACGAGGCTCGCGGCGGTCGATCCCCGTAAGTGCCGGCTTGCGGAGCTAAGGTACTTCGCCGGCTTGTCCATCGCCGAAGCGGCGCACGCCCTCGGGGTATCCGAGGCGACCGCGGAGCGCGACTGGCAGGCGGCGCGGGCGTGGCTCTTCAAGGAACTCACGTCGCGGTGAGGGAGCCTGGCTGGTTTTCTCGCGTGGTGAGATCGGAGGAGATCCATCCATGAGCAGAACCCGTCGGACGGCAGTGAACATCCTTCTCGGCCTCTCGATTCTCGCGGTGATGGCAGGGCCGGCCCGTGCGGACAGCGCTGGTCCCCGCGCAATAGAGGGCGTGTGGGCGATGTCGCTCACCCTGCGCGACTGCGCAACCGGCGCGCCGCTTGGGCCTCCCTTTCGCTCGCTGCTGACGTTTCACACGGGAGGCACGCTGAGCGAGAGTGCCGGCACGACCGGGTTCGCCCCCGGTCAACGTTCTCCGGGCCACGGCCGGTGGTCGCGCTCGGGCGGCCACACGTTCGCGGCGCGTTTCGTCGCGATGATCCTGTTCGACACGCCGCCGGTGCCGCCGGCGCCAGGCTTCCAGGCGGGCTGGCTGGTAGTCGGGGCCAACTTCACCCTTATCGATGCCGATCACTTGAACATCACGGCCACCGCACAGTTCCTCGACCTCGACCGAAATGTGTATCGATTGGCATGTCCGACGGGGACGGCGGAGAGGTTCCATTAGCGAGCGCGGGGCGCGAGTTCGCCTCACGAGTTCCTCAGGTAGTCGCACTATGTGCGGACGCGGCCGCTCATGAGAGTGGCCGCACGCACACGAGTTCAAGCCGGTGGGATTTGGGAGGCGTTCAATCACCGCCGGCGGATAGCCAACTGGTCAAGTACTCCGGCACCTTCAGAAACAGGTCTCCGGCCAACGACGAGATCGAGGCGATCGACGCCAAGCTGCCCGCCCGTGACTCAACGGCCGCGCTGCGAGTAGTACCCATCGAACGCGGACTTCCACTTGCGGCCCTCGTCGGTGGACACCTCCCACTGCTGCCGCACGCGGCCCCCGGGCAGCGGGGTCCACGTGATGCGCTGGATCTGCGCGGGGCTGGTGCCGTTCGCCGGCGTTCGCTCTTCCATCACCATACGACCGTCGACCAGGCCGCCGGCGAGGGCCAGCCGCGAGGGGCCGGTGTCGACCCACGCCTGGTGCCATTTGTGATCCGCCGGGTCGAAAGCATTGATCGACACGCCACGCACCTTGCCTCCCGCGCTGGTCCACTCTTCCTGCAGCGCGCAGTTGCCGAGGATGGCGGTAATCCGGTTCCATCCGAGCACCCGGCCGTCGGCGGCACGGACCTCCCAGTCGCCGATCCAGAAGTCGAACTGGCGATGCTCCGGGGCGCTGCACGACGATGGTGGGGTGGTCGTGGCGGGCGCGGGTGATTGGGTCAGTATCACGAGCAGCAGTAGCAGCATGGAAGTGGTGTCCATGCACATAGGTAGCATGCGCCCGGCGGCGCCCGCTGTCAGGATCCTGCTCGGTCGGCGGGCCCGGGTCGGGGACCGGCAGAGGCCATTGCGCGGAAACCTGACGGGACCACCCCAAACGCCCGTCTGAATGCGGCGGTGAAGTGGCTGTGATGCGAGAAGCCGGCTTCGAGCGCCACCGTGAGGATGTCTCCGCCATCCTGCAGCCACTCGAGCGACCGCCTCAACCGGAGCTCGGTGCGATAGGCGTGCAGGCTCACCCCCGTCTCCCGCCGGAACAGGCGGCAGAGATGGAATACCGATGCACCGACGGCGTCGGCAACGTCGGCAATCCCCTCTCGGCGACGGCAGGTCCGGTTGAGGTGTTCGCGGGCGCGCTGCACGATGTCGCGCTGCGCCGGCGAGAGAGGGTGCGCCGCAACTTTGCCGAACGCGCGCTCCAGCACATCGCTCAGCACGCCGAGGATCGTCTCCTCGACGTAGAGCCGGTCAGCTGGCGCGCCGGACCGCAGGTGGTGGAACACGAAGCGTTGCGCGAGGAACATTTCCGCCGACGCCGGCACGCACGGTGTGGGGAAGATCGAGGCCGTGCGACCGGCATGACCGGGCGCAAACGCTGCCGCCATGTCGCGCAGCACGGCGGGCGCGACGCCGAACCAGTCGGTGCGGTCGCCGTCGGCACTGATTGGGCCGCGACGATACGGATGGCCCTGGTTGTAGAGCGGCACGACCGTCGAGTCGGCGACAAACGGCGCCGACCCTTCTTGCTCGATCCAACAGGCGTTCCTGGGGAACACAAAGCAGTATTGCCGCGTCGGTCCGGTGTCCTCGAACCGCGGGTGGTCGACCGGGCAGCGGAACTCGCCGGCTGATACGACGCCGCTATCGAACATGATCCGGTCCGGGTCCGACGTGCGGCGTGTGGGATTCTCAAGCGAGAAGCGCGCCATGCAGCGGGACGATAGCGCCTGGCGGTCGTCGACGGCAAGCGGCCGATCGCCATGGCGATCTCGCGTGCTATACTCTCGCCTCGATGACCACGATTCAGATGCGAAAGCGATCCGCGCGAAAGCGGGCCTGTTCCGCGTCGGGATCTGTGCGTCTCTGGTTGCCGCGCCACTGAGCGTCAACCATCGACGGCCCTCACACCGGGCCACCAGCAACCCGCCGCGGCACATGCCCAGGCGGGTTTTTGTTTTCTGGATCGAAGCAGCGAAGGGAGTGGGTTCGTGCGAGCGATTGATGTCGGCGTGTTGGGTGCCACGGGCGTGGTGGGCCAGCAGTTCGTGTCCCGCCTGGCCGCGCACCCGTGGTTCAACCTCACCTGGCTGGCAGCGAGCGAGCGATCCGAGGGCAAGACTTATCGCAGCGTGGCGCCCTGGCGGCTGTCCACGCCGATTCCGGACGCTGCCGCCGGGCGTGTCGTCGAGGCCTGCACGCCGGGGCGCGGACCCAAGGTGGTCTTCTCCGGCCTCGACGCGTCGGTCGCAGGTGAGATCGAAGGCGCCTTCGCCGCCGCCGGGCACATCGTCGTCAGCAACGCGCGGAACTACCGGATGGACCCGCTGGTGCCGCTCCTCATCCCCGAGGTCAACGCCGATCACTTGCAGCTGCTGACCGAACAGCGTGCGCAGAAGGGCTGGTCCGGCGCCATCGTCACCAATCCGAATTGCTCGACCATCGTGCTGGCGCTGGCTCTCGCGCCGCTCCGGCCGTTCGACATCCGCGCCGTCGTGGTCTCGACGATGCAGGCGGTGTCGGGGGCGGGATATCCGGGCGTGCCCTCGCTCGATATCGTCGGCAATGTGGTGCCGTTCATCGGCGGCGAAGAAGAGAAGATGCAGACCGAGACGCAGAAGATCCTCGGCGGCGATGGCGGCCGTGCGCCGCACCCGATGGTGGTGAGCGCCCACACCAACCGCGTGCCCGTCATCGACGGCCACACGATGACGGTGTCCGTGGGCCTCGGCGCGAAGCCCTCGCTCGAGGAGGTGACCCGTGCGCTCCGTGAGTTCCGCGGCGCCCCGCAGGAACTGGGGCTGCCGACCGCACCTCAGCCCGCGATTGTCGTGATGGACGAACCGAATCGCCCTCAGCCCAGGCTCGACGTGGATCTCGGCGGCGGCATGGCGGTCAGCGTCGGCCGCGTGCGCGAGTGTCCCGTGCTGCACACGCGGTTCGTCGCCCTCGGACACAACACGGTCCGCGGCGCCGCCGGCGCGGCCATCCTGAATGCCGAACTGATGCATGCTCGAGGGCTGACAGCTTAGGGTTCGAGCCCCAAGCCCCAAGACTCAGGACTCAGGACTCAAGACTCAAGACTCAAGACCATGGTCGTAATGAAATTCGGCGGCACATCGGTGGCCGATCGTGCGGCGATTGAGCGGCTGATGGCCATCGTGCGAGCCCAGCGCCAGGCCGAGGCGCAGCAGGAAGGCGGCGACGCCCGCGGCCCCATCGTCGTCGTCTCGGCGCTGTCGGGCGTGACGGATCGCCTGCTCGGCGTGGCCGCGCAGGCGGGCGCCGGCGACATCGAGGGCGCGCGGAACAGCCTGCGCGATCTGCACCAGCGCCACATCGCCGTCGCCGAGGTCATCACCGACGCCGCCTTACGGGCCCAGACGCTGGAGGACCTCGCGGGCGAATTCGAGGAACTCGAGCGCATCGTGGCCGCGCTGGCGGTGCTGCGCGAGGTGTCGCCTCGCTGGATGGACACGATTGCCGCCGCCGGGGAGATTCTCAGCAGCCGCGTGGTGGCCGCTGCCCTCAACGCGCACGCGCTGCCGGCCGGCTGGGTGGACGCGCGGCGTGCCGTGGTCACCGATGGCGAGCATCAGGCCGCGGCGCCGCACTTCCCCGAGACGACGGCGGCGCTGATGACGTCGGTCGATCCGCTGCTCGCCTCGGGCCGCATTCCCGTGGTCGGCGGATTCGTCGGCGCCACGCGCGACGGCGTGACGACGACGCTCGGCCGTGGCGGCTCCGATTACTCCGCGGCCATCATCGGCGCCTGCCTCGGCGTCGCCGAGATCCAGATCTGGACCGATGTCGACGGGATGCTGACGTCCGATCCGCGCATCGTGAAGGACCCGCAAGTGGTGCCGCACATCTCGTTCGCGGAGGCGTCGGAGCTGGCGTACTTCGGCGCCAAGGTGCTGCACCCGGCGACGATTCAGCCCGCGGTGGCGCGGAACATCCCGGTCCGCATCCTCAACTCGAAGCGCGCGAACGCGCGCGGTACGCTGATCACGGCCGAGCGGCCCTCGACGGATCGCCCGCTGACCGCCGTGGCCTCGAAGAAGGGCGTCACGGTGGTGGACATCACCTCGACCCGCATGCTGATGGCGCACGGCTTCCTCAGCCGGCTGTTCTCGGTGTTCGATCGGTTCAAGACGCCGGTGGATGTCGTCACCACGTCCGAAGTCAGCGTCTCGGTGACCGTGGACGACACGCGCCATTTGCCGGACATCGTGCAGGCCTTGCAGGCCTTTGCCGACGTCTCCTGCGAGGGCGACATGGCCATCGTCTGTGCGGTGGGTGACGGCCTGCAGCGCGATCCGTCGCTGGCCGCACGCGTGCTGACCTCGGTGGGCGACGTGCCCATCCGCCTCGTCTCGCAGGCCGCGTCGCGGCGGAACATCACGTTCGTGATTCGCGAGTCCGACGTGGCCACCGCGCTCAGCCGCATGCACGAGTCGTTCTTCGCGCCCTACCCGGTGTCGGCCTCGGTGGCCGGCACGCGAGGCTGATGCGATGCGCCTGCTGATTGTCGGCCGCGGCCGCATGGGCACGCTGGTGGAGTCGCTGGCCCCGTCGTACGGCTTCGAGGTGAGCGGGATCGTGGCCAGCTCGCGGGACG
>Ga0105103_10001420_pt1 | contig 13213 bp, 9 predicted proteins | sample PPLLaktember2015_2_FD_79107 | JGI IMG/M metagenome (GOLD analysis project Ga0105103, IMG submission 79107) | Freshwater sediment microbial communities from Prairie Pothole Lake near Jamestown, North Dakota, USA - PPLs Lake P7 Core (6) Depth... | ecosystem: Environmental > Aquatic > Freshwater >...
CACGACGCGCGCCGGCACGAGCTTGCCGCGGATTTCCACCTCGCAACGGTCGCCGGTGCTTGCCGGCACGCGCGCAAAGCCGATCGAACGCTGCAGGGTGGGCGAGAACGTGCCGCTCGTGACTTCGCCGTCGCCGACGTTGGCGACGAGTACTTTCTGGTGTGATCGCAGCACGGCGCGATCTTCGACCAGCAGACCCACCAGCTTGTGCGCCACGCCGGCCGACTTCTGCGCGGTGAGCGCCGCGCGGCCGATGAAGTCACGGTCCTGCGGGTCCCAGGCGATCGTCCAGCCGAGGCCGGACTCGAGCGGGGACGTCGTCTCGTCCATGTCGTTGCCGTAGAGGTTCATGCCCGCCTCGAGTCGCAGCGTGTCACGCGCACCGAGACCGCAGGGAGCTACGCCTGCGGCCCGCAGCTTGCTCCATAGCGCAACGGCCCCGTCGGACGGCAGCATGATTTCAAAGCCGTCTTCGCCGGTGTAACCCGTGCGTGCAATGAAGAGGCTGCCCGCATCGATGCCGAAGAACGGTCCGATCTCGAGCGCGCGCTGCGCAATCGCAGGCTCCATGACGCTGGCGGCCTTTACCCGTGCATTGGGGCCCTGCACAGCGATCATGGCGAGTTCGGTGCGCGGCTCGACCGCCACGCCGAACCCGGTGGCAACCTGGCGCAACCAGGCGAGGTCCTTGTCGCGCGTGCCGGCGTTGACGACCATGCGGTACCACCGGTCGTTCATGTAGTACACGATGAGGTCGTCGATGACCCCGCCATCGGCGCGCAGCATGCACGAGTACAGCGCCTTGCCCGGTTCCGTCAGCTTCGAAACGTCGTTCGCGAGCAGGTGGCGCAGGTAATCGCGGACGCGCTCGCCGCGCAGGTCGACGACGCACATGTGCGAAACGTCGAACATGCCCGCGTCGCGGCGCACGGCGTGGTGCTCCTCGATCTGGGAGCCGTAATTGACAGGCATGTCCCAGCCACCGAAATCGACGGTGCGGGCGCCGGCGGCGACGTGTGTTTCGTAGAGCGGTGTGCGCAAACCCATGGCGTGTGTCCGTCCCGGCCCGCTGGCCATTCGACCCCAAAAAGTAAGCCAAAAAAAAAGGGCGGCAAGCCGCTGTGACAACGACCTGCCGCCCCTCTGTCCTTTGACCTGAGAGATCGGGAACCGGCCCCATCGGACCGACGCCGCACCCCTTCGGTGGGCCCGCAACGAGGCGGACCGCTCTCCAGAGCCCATCAGGTGCTGCCGTGTGTTTGCCTGAGCGTTTCCGGGCGGGTTGCGCCTTCGGCGGGCCGCTTCCGGCCACTCTTCGAACAGACCTTGCGATGGGTAAGGCGATTTTACCTGACCGTGCCCGCCCGGACCACCGCGCTTTACCGAAGGAGGTTGCCAATCCCCTGCCGGGACCCGAACATCACGACCCTCCCCCTGGCGCGCCGACGTGCGCAGGTGGGACCTTTCTATATATAGAGGTCACCGCATGCTGCGTCCGGTCGTCTCCGCACTGCTCCTGCTGCTTGCCCTGGCCGCCGCAGGCCCCGCCACGGCGGCGGATAAAGCCAATACTGCCAAAGACTTACACGCACTATTCGACGCGGAATGGGAGCGCGGCCTGCGCGAAAACCCGGTCCTGGCCACCTATATCGGCGACCACCGCTTCGACGACCGCTGGCCGGACCTGACTCCGGCAGCCCTGCAGGCCTCCTATGAGGGCGACAAGGCGGTCATCGCCGCGCTCGACCGGGTCGACCCGAACCAGCTGACCCCCGCGGACCAGTTGAACCGCGACCTGTTCCGTCGCCAGTACCAGGCGAACATCGACACCTACGACTACGGCTCGCAGTACACCCCGCTCTCGCAGCGCAGCGGACTCGCTTCGATGCACCGCATGGCGGACGTCGTCGTGTTCAAGTCGGTCAAGGACTACGAGCAGTGGCTGAGTCGCATCGGCACGCTCGACACGCTCGTCGACCAGAACATCGCCTTGATGCGCGAAGGCGTGCAGCGCGGCCAGGTGCCGCCGAAGATCATCATGCAGCGGGTGCCGCCGCAGCTCGACAAGCAGATCGTCACGGACCCGGTGCAGAGCCCGTTCTACGAAGTGTTCAAGGACATGCCCGACTCGATCCCCGCTGCCGAGCAGGCGCGCCTGCAGGCTGCCGCACGTGCTGCGATCATGAAGACGGTCGTGCCGTCGTACACCCGGCTGAAGCAGTACATCGTCGACGATTACCTGCCGCGGGCCCGCGAGAGCGTCGGCCTCTGGGACACGCCGAACGGCACCGAGCGTTACGCCGAGCTCGCGCGCTTCTACACCACGACCAACCTCACGCCCGACGAGATCCACGCGATCGGCCTCAAGGAAGTCGCGCGCATCCGCGGCGAGATGATGAAGGTGATCGCGCAGACGGGCTTCAAGGGCAGCTTCGACGAATTCCTCACGTACCTGCGCACGGACCCGAAGTTCCGCTACACCGATCCGCAGGAGTTGCTGCAGGCTTACGAGGCCATGGCGAAGCGCGTCGACCCCAAGCTGCCGCAGTACTTCGGCAAGCTGCCGCGCATGCCGTACGGCGTGCGGCCGATCGCCGAGCAGGTCGCGCCCGACACGACCACGGCCTACTACCAGGGCCCGGCGATGGACGGCAAGCGTGCCGGCTACTACTACGTGAACCTGTACAAGCCCGAGGAACGCCCGAAGTACGAAATTCCCGTGCTCACGATCCACGAAGCCGTGCCGGGCCATCACCTGCAGATTTCGCTCGCGCAGGAACTCGGCGAACTGCCGAATTTCCGCCGCGACTTCGAGGCAACCGCGTTCGTCGAAGGCTGGGCGCTCTACAGCGAGAGCCTCGGCGAGGAAATGGGCTTCTACGCCGACCCGTACGACAAGTTCGGCCAGCTCACGTACGAGATGTGGCGCGCCGTGCGCCTCGTCGTCGACACGGGGCTTCACCACAAGAAGTGGTCGCGGCAGCAGGCGATCGATTACTTCAAGGCCAATGCGGCCAAGACCGAACTCGACATCATCAACGAGATCGACCGCTACATCGGCAACCCGGGCCAGGCGCTCGCATACAAGATCGGCGAACTCAAGATCAAGCAGCTGCGCGGCGAAGCCACGGCACAGCTCGGTGACCGGTTCGACATCCGCGCGTTCCACGACGTGGTGCTCGGCAGCGGCGCCATTCCGCTCGACGTGCTCGAAGCCAACGTGCGCCGCTGGATCGCGGACACGAAGGCGTCCCCGGCCCCCGTCGCCGCCCAGTAACGACACCGCAGCAGTCTCGCGAGCGACGCGCACCATGAGCAGCAGCCCCATCATCCGCCGGCCAAGCACGCCCGTCCGCATCGGTTCCGTGACCGTCGGCGGCGGCCATCCCGTCGTCGTGCAGTCGATGACCAACACCGACACGGCCGACGTCGAGGGCACCGCGCTGCAGATCCGCGCGCTCGCCGTCGCCGGCTCCGAGCTGGTGCGCGTCACCGTCAACACCGACGAGGCGGCTGCCGCGGTGCCGCACATCGTCGAGCGCCTGGCGCAATTCGGCGTGTCGGTGCCGATCGTGGGCGATTTCCACTTCAATGGGCACAAACTGCTGCGCGAGCACCCGGCCTGCGCGGAAGCGCTCGCCAAGTACCGCATCAATCCCGGCAACGTCGGTCGCGGCACCAAGCGCGATCCGCAATTCACCGAGATGATCGAGACCGCCTGCCGTTACGGCAAGCCCGTGCGCATCGGCGTGAACTGGGGCAGCCTCGACCAGGACCTCCTCACGCGCCTGATGGACGAGAACTCACGCCTGCCGCAACCGCTCGAAGCCAACGACGTAGTGCGCGAGGCCCTGGTGGTCTCCGCGCTCGAAAGCGCTGCACGCGCCGAGGAGATCGGCCTGCCGCACGACCGCATCGTGATCTCGTGCAAGGTCAGTGGCGTGCAGGACCTGATCGGCGTGTATCGCAACATCGCGCGCCGCTGCGATTACGCGCTGCACCTGGGACTCACCGAAGCGGGCATGGGATCGAAGGGCATCGTCGCGTCCACGGCCGCAATCTCGGTGCTGCTGCAGGAAGGCATCGGCGACACGATCAGGGTCTCGCTGACGCCCGAACCGAACGGCGACCGCACGCAGGAAGTGATCGTCGCACAGGAAATCCTGCAGACGATGGGCCTGCGCTCGTTCACGCCGATGGTCATCGCCTGCCCCGGTTGCGGCCGCACCACGTCCACGTACTTCCAGCAGCTCGCGCAGGACATCCAGTCGCACCTGCGCCACCGCATGCCCGAATGGCGCAAGCGTTACGCAGGCGTCGAGCAGATGACGGTGGCCGTGATGGGTTGCGTGGTGAATGGTCCGGGCGAAAGCAAGCACGCGAACCTCGGCATCAGCCTGCCCGGCACGGGCGAGCGGCCGGTGGCGCCCGTGTACATCGATGGCGAGAAGGGACCGACGCTGAAAGGCGAGCACATCGCGCAGGAGTTCCAGCAGCTCGTCGAAGAGTACGTCGAGCGTACGTACGGGCGCAGCCAATCCGAAGCGTGAGCTCCAGCGCAGCAGGCCGCCCAGCACGAACCTTTCGTGTCGCTGAACGGCGACGTTGCAGAGCGTCCTAACGACATTCCGTGCGGGCTGCGGGATCATTGCTCTCCCCCCAACGGAACAAGGAGTCGTTCCCATGAAAGATCTCAAGTTGCGCATGCTGGCCGCAGCCGTGGCGTTCTCGCTGGTGGCGGCAGGTTGCGCGCGTGACGCGGACCACGACGCCGAGGCGGCGTCGCGGTCAGCCGCCGAAGCCGAGCGCGAGGCCTCTGAGGCAGCGACCCAGATCGGCGAGGCGGCGGATGCTGCGGGCGATGCCGTGGTCGACTCGGCGAACCAGGCGGGCGACGCCATCGCCGCAGGCGCCGATCGCGCCGAGGACAGGGCGGCTGAGGCGCTCGATTCCGCAGGCGATCAGGCCAAGGAAACGGCCGCCGAGATGAAGCAGAACGAGTAAGACGGACCAGCCGTGCGGGGCGACTTGCGTGCGCCCTGCGCGGCGGCTTCGGGTCAGCGTTGCCGAACCCAGGCCATGATGGGCAGGTGATCGCTCGGCCAGCGCCCTTCCTGCTGGAACGTGACGGCCTCCGTCGCGCGCACGTCCAGCGCGCCGCGCGCCAGGATCCAGTCGATGCGCTTGCCCTCGCGCAGCAGCGGACCGAAACCGGTGAAAGAGTTCGCGTCTTCGTTGATGCGTTCGCGCGCGACGAACCAGGTGTCCGTGAGACCGGCGCCCTGCGTCAGGATCTCGTAGGCACGGTTGTCACGGGCCGCGGCGTTGAAGTCGCCCACGAGGAACAGCGTCGCCGCTGGCGGCAGCAGCCCCATGCGCTGGCGGATCAGTTCCGCCGACTTCTCCCGCGCCAACTGCACCTCGTGATCGAGGTGCGTGTTCCAGAAATAGAACTCGCGCGCCGTGACCCGGTCCCTGAACTTCGCCCACGTGACCATGCGACGCACGCCGTTGCCCCACGTCTTCGAGGCGATCACGTCCGGCGTGTCGCTCAGCCAGAAGTGCTCGTACTCCAGCGGCTCGAAGCGGTCGCGACGGTAGAAGATCGCCATGAACTCACCGCGACTGCCGCCATCGCGGCCGACGCCGATCCAGTCGTAGGCAGGCTGGTCGGCGGCAATGTCCTTGACCTGCGCGTACAGGCCCTCCTGCGTTCCGATGAGATCTGGTCGGTACAGGTTCAGCAACGCCTGCACCAGCGGCCGGCGCTGCGGCCAGGCATTGGGCGACGCGTCGCCCGCATAGCGCAGGTTCCAGGTGGCGAGCAGCATTTCGCCCGCAGGGACGGCGACTGTGGCCCCGGCGCTCAGCGCGGGGCGCAACACGGAGCCGGCAGTCAATGCAGCGATGAACCGGCGTCGCGAAATCATTCGAGGTGTTCGTTCCTTGGCCACGCCGCGGCATCGATCGTGGCGCGGTAGCCATGCCACGTCGCATGGCCGATCAGCGGCAAGGTGAGGCCCAGCAGCACCATCACGACCGCGAATTTCGCGCCCTGCTCACGTCCCAGCAGCAGCAAGGCGAAGCCGGGCGCCACGGCGAGCACGATCAGCGCCGCCCAGACAGCCATCGCGGGCTTGTTCCGCAGCACGGCGTTGATGCTGGTCACGACGGCAGTGATCGCGTCGGCCTCGCGATCCATGAGCATGGGCAAAGAGAACGCGGCCGCGGCGAAGACGATCAACGCGAACATCGAACCGATGACGCTGCCGATGCCGAGGAAGGTCAGGTACTGCGTCCAGTCCCGCGTCGTCATGTCCTGCGGGAAGAAGATGTGCACCGCCGAAGCCGCGCGCCACCAGACCAGGAACACGACCATCAGCATCAGTGCAAACACCATCAGGTTGCCGAACGCTCGGCGCTCCTCGATGAAGCACCGGCGCAGCGAAGGCTGCAGTCCACGCTCGAGCTGGTCGCTGATCGAATAGGTGCCGACCGCGAGCAGCGGTGCGATCAGGATGAAGCCCGAGACCAGCGCCAGCAGTTCGAAGTAGCCGCCGAAGCGAATGGCGCCGTAGGCGAGCGCCCAGCTCAGCAGCACGACGATCAGGCCGTAGGTGAGGCTCTGGCGCGGCGCGGCGCGGAGGTCGCTCCAGCCGTGTGCGATCCAGCCGAGCGGTGCCCACGTGTCGAGCCGCCGACAGGGCGCGACGAAAGGGAGCGCGCTGGCATTGTCGACAGTGGCGCTGGCGGCAGCGGTTGCGCCAGCGGCGGACGGCGCCTCGCCTGGCGTTGCGCTCGAGAAGGCATCGGTCGTCATGTGCTGCTTCCCCCGAATCAGCGTTTGCTCCTTTTACACGCTCTGGCCGCCGAGCGGCAGTGGGTAGAGGAGCTTGCGCATCAGCCGAGCAGCAGGCGATCGGCTTCCGGGTCGACTTCCGTCATCAGGTCCACCGGCTGGCGCGCGAAGCGCATGGCGGCTGCATAGCCACGGCGATCGCCCCCGTGGTCGATCATCCATTGCGCATGCTCGCAAAGCAGGGTGAGCTGCAGCGCTCGCGCCAGCGTCATGGCCAGCCGGCGTGCGCCCGCCTGCAGCACCTCCGGTTCCTGTCCGCTTTCCAGCACCAGCGCTGCGCGCTCCAGCGCACCCAGCGCCTGTTGCGTGGCGGCGACCATGCGTGGCTCCGACACGGAGCGCAGGCACGAAGAAGCCCGCGCCATCAGCGCCGCGAGCCCCGCGGGCAGGTCGCTGCGCAGCAGCGCGTCCAGTGCCAGCACGTTGGTGGTGCCCTCCCAGATCGGCAACACGTGGGTGTCGCGCAGCAGCTGCGGCAGGCCCGTGTCTTCGACGTAGCCTGCCCCACCGAAGCTTTCAATGACCTCGGTGACGACGCCCACCGCCTGCTTGCCCGTGATGAGCTTGGTAAGCGGGGTCAGCAGGCGCAGCAACGCGCGCTGTTCGGAATCGAGCTCGCCCTGCTCCATCCTGCCATTGAGTTCGACCAGCAGGAACGTCATCAGGAAGGCGCCCCAGGTCTCGGCCTCGAGTCCGGCGAGCGTGTCTGCATGCAGCGGCAACTGCTCCAGCGGCTGGCCGAATGCCTTCCGCTCCTTCGCATAGGAGCGCGCAAGCGCCAGGCCGCGACGCATGAAAGCGGTCGCACAGACACTGTTCCACATGCGCGTGACGCCGAGCATCGGCTCGATCGACCGCGTGCCGTTGAGTGGCGGTCCCACCAGCCACGCGCGCGTGCCGTCGAGCAGCAACTCGGCGGTCGGCACCTTGCGCGTGCCCAGCTTGTCCTTGAGGCGATCGACGCGGATGCCGTTCAGCTGCCCCTCCGCGTCGCGGATCTCGAGATAGAACATCGCGAGGCCCTTGCCGCCGGGGGGATTGCCCTCGGGGCGCGCCAGCGTCAGCGCCATCTGCGACGTCACCGCCGACGTGAACCACTTGCGTCCGTACAGGCGCCAGCCGCCCTCGCCGTCCGGTACCGCCCGCGTCTCGGAGCGGCCGACGTCCGAACCGCCCGTCGTCTCGGTCATCCACTGGCCGCTGGTCCAGAACGTGGCAGGATCACGCGAGGTGAGGTGCGGCACCGCGCGATCGATCAGCGCCTGGTCCCCAGCCTCGAGCAGGCAGCGGGCTGCGCCGTCGGTCATGGCGAGCGGGCAGGTGTAGACGTCGGACGACGGATGGAACAGGTACACCTTGACGAACTGCGCAATGCGCGCGTGTCGTCCCAACGCGGCGTCGTATCCCGTGGCAACCAGCCCGTGCTGCGCGGCCAGGCGCTCGGCCCGCTGCCAGAGCGGCGAGACCGTGACTGCGTCGATTCGCCTGCCCCAGGCGTCCCATTGCGTCAGCACGGGTTCGTGCGCGAGGTCGGCCTGCTGCAGCCGGTAGAGCTCGCCACCCGCAAGCGCTCCGAGCTCGCGCAGCTCGCTGTGCAGTTCGGCGTTCAGCGTCGCCGGCAGCGAGCGCTTGAGCCACGAGCCCAGCAGCGGATCGTCGTCGAACTGGTTACCGAGCCCGGGCGGCGACTGGGTGAAGAGCGTGTCCGGCCAGTCTTCATTCTGCATCGCGAGGCTCCGCAGGCCGCCGGCCTGCCGTTTAATTCGACGCGGCTGTGCGCCGGGCCAGCTGGGGGGCGTCGCCGCCGACGCCGAGGGCCCGCTCGATCAGCGAGCGGCGCAGGAACGGCTGACTGGTGACGACGGACAAGCCGAAGCGACGCAGACCGGCGACGGCGACGCTCTTCTCCGTGAACAGCCGGTTGAGCGTATCGCAGATCGCGAGCACGACGGCGTTTTCGCTGCGGCGCCAACGCTCGTAACGACGCAGCGTGCGGAGACCGTGCGGCTCGTCGCCGCGCGCCACTGCGTCGGCGAGCACCTGCACCAGGCTCGCGCAATCGAGGAAGCCCAGGTTGACGCCCTGCCCCGCCAGCGGATGGATCGTGTGCGCAGCGTCGCCGACCAGCGCGAGCCGCGGCTGCACGTAGGCGCGTGCGTGCCACAGCGCGAGCGGAAACCCTGCGCGCGCGCTCGACACCTTCAGCTTGCCGAGCACGTGGTCGCTCGCGACCGACACGCGCTCGCTGAATTCGGCGTCGTCTGCGGCGAGCAGCGCGGTTGCCGCGTCAGGCGTGGTCGTCCAGACCAGCGACACGCGTCCATCGCTGAGCGGCAACAGCGCGAGCGGCCCTTCTGGCAGGAACCGCTGCCAGGCTGTCGCCCGATGCGGCTTGTCAGGCTGCAGATGCGCGACGATCGCAGTCTGGCCGTAGGTCCAGCCGGACCGGCCGATGCCGGCGAGCTGGCGCGCGACGGACTGGCTGCCGTCGGCGCCGATGACGAGACGACACGCCAGACGACGCCCGTCTTCGAGCGTGACCCGCGCGGCGTCGGCGTCGAACTCGAGCCCCGCAAGGCTGCTGCGTACCGCGGTCACGCCGCGGAGCAGCGGCGATTCGTGCAGCGCCCATTGCACACGCAGGTTTTCGACGATGTGGCCCAGGTTGGGCTCGGCGGTCTCGGCCGCCGAGAAACGCAGCGCGTCCGGCCGGTCGACGGTGCTGGCGGCATCCCAGACGACCATCTCGTCATAGGGCGACGCATACGGCGCGATCGCGTCCCACGCGCGCGCGGCGGTGAGGATGCGCTCGGACGCACGCGAGAGCGCGGAGACGCGGAGGTCGAGCGACTGTTCGTCCGGCCTGCGCGGCGGCGCGGGATCGACCAGCGCAACCTGCCAGCCGGACAATGCCTCGTCGCGTGCCATGAGGGCGGCAAGGCAGGTGCCGACCATGCCGCCACCGATGATCACGACGTCGAAATCGAACTTCCTGCGCGGGCCGGCCATGGTCAGCGCGACCCGGCGAGCGGCACGCCGCGGGCGAGCCGCGGGATTCGTGCAGCGGCCCCGACGCTCAGGCGCGCGAGCGCCGACTTGGCCGGTGGCAGCACGTCGAAGGCGAGGATGCCGAGGCTACGCAGGCTGCGCAGCACGCCGAGCGGCGTTGAGAACAGCCGCACGAGTCCGTCGGTGAAGGCGACGATGCGGCGCCGGTCGGTCTCGCGCCAGTCGGCGTACGCCTGCAGCAGGTCTGCATCGCCGGCGTCGAGCATGCCGGCCGCGCGCTGGTCGGCGATCACTTCGGCCAGGCTCATCGCGTCACGGAGCCCGAGGTTGAAGCCCTGCCCTGCGATCGGATGCAGCCCCTGCGCCGCGTTGCCGACCACGGCCAGGCGCTGCGCGATGTGGCGCTCGGCGCGCGACAGCATCAGGTTGTACGAAGCACGCTGCCCGATCCGCATGAAGCGCCCCAGGCGGAAACCGAAAGCCGCCTGGAACTCGCGCAGGAATTCGTCGTCCGGCAAGGCCAGCAGGCGCGCGACTTCGTCGGGCTTGCGCGTCCAGACCATGCCACAGCGGCCGTCGGTCAACGGCAGGATCGCGATCGGGCCTTGTTCAGTGAAGCGCTCGTAGGCCACGTAGTCGTGGAAGCGCTGCGTGGTCATCACGGCCGTGAGCGCCACCTGTTCGTACTCCAGATGCTCGGCCTCGATTCCCGCCTGTTCACGCACGACGGAGCGCACGCCGTCGGCCGCGACGACCAGCCGGGCCGTCAAGGTGCGCGGGTCGCCATCGACCGCATAGCGAATGAGACGGCAAGGGCCTTCGAGTTCGTTGCCCGTGACCTGCGCCGGCGCGATGACCTCGACGGCCGGCGTGCGGGCGAGCGCCTGCCAGAGCGCCGCGCCGATCACCCGGTTCGGCACCACGTAGCCCAGCGCCTCGAGCCCCTGCTCGGCCGCATCGACGCGCGCCGTGCCGAAGCGGCCCTGGTCGGACACGTGGATCTTGCGGATGGGCGCCGCCTCGCGCTCCATCGCAGCCCAGACGCCAAGCGTCTTGAAGGCGCGGACCGTGCCGTTCGCGAGCGCGGTGGTGCGCTCGTCGAAACTCGGGTGCTGCTCGCCCTGCACCGGGGCGACCGCCTCGATGAGCGCGATACGCAGGCCAAGCGGCGCCAGCGACAACGCCAGCGAGGCGCCGACGAGACCGCCGCCGACGATGGCCAGGTCGTAGTCCGCGGGCGCAGAAATCATCGGCCGGTCCTCCGCGAGATGGTCACGCAGCTGCTGCCATCACGCGCTCGATCTCGGCCGTGGTGCGGGGCAGGCCCGCAGTGAGCAGTTCGCAGCCGCCGGCGGTGACCAGCACGTCGTCCTCGATCCGCACGCCGATGTTCCACCAGCGCTTCGGTACGCCCTTGGTGCCGGCGGGGATGTAGATGCCTGGCTCGACCGTGAGCGCCATGCCGGGCTCGAAGACGCGCCATTCGCTGCCCACCTTGTATTCGCCGACGTCGTGCACGTCCATTCCCAGCCAGTGTCCCGTGCGGTGCATGAAGAACTTGCGGTAGGCGCCATCCTTGATCAGCGCCGGCACGCGTCCCTTGAGCAGGCCCACCTTCACCAGGCCCTGCGTGATTGCCCGCACCGCGGCATCGTGCGGCTCGTTCCAGTGGCTGCCCGGCTTGATGCAGGCGAACGCGGCTTCCTGCGCGTCGAGCACGATGTCGTAGATCGCCTTCTGCTCGGGCGAGAACCGGCCGTTGACCGGGAACGTGCGGGTGATGTCCGACGCGTACAGCCCGTACTCGCAGCCCGCGTCGATCAGCAGCAGGTCGCCGTCGCGAAGGGTGTCGGAGTTTTCGTGGTAGTGCAGGATGCAGCCGTTGGCCCCGCCGCCCACGATCGGGTGGTAAGAGATGTCGGCCTGGTGCCGGTGGAATTCGTGCAGCAGTTCGGCCATCACCTCGTATTCGGTGACGCCGGGCCGGGTCTTCCGCATCGCGCGGACGTGCGCGCCCACCGCGATCTGCGCCGAACGTTTCATCACGGCGGCCTCGGCCCGGCTCTTGAACAGCCGCATGTCGTGCAGCGGGTGCTCCAGCGCCACGAACTCCTGCGGGCTGTGGATGCCGTTCTTGGTCTGGCCCCGCAGCGTGTTCACCCAGCCGATGACGCGCTGGTCGAAATCGTGGTTCACCCCCATCGAGTAGTAGACCCGCTCGCAGCGCTCGAGCAGGCCCGGCAGGATGTCGTCGATGTCGCCGATGGGAAACGCGTCGTCGGCGCCGTAGTCGCGCACTGCGCCCTCGGGCCCGGCACGGCGACCATCCCAGGTTTCGCGCGCGGGATCGCGGTCGCGCACGAACAGGACGTACTCCGCGTGCTCGCGACCGGGGATGAGCACCGCGACGGCCTCGGGTTCGTTGAAGCCGGTGAGGTAGTGGAAGTCGCTGTCGGGCCGGTAGTGGTAATGGACATCGCTGTTGCGCTGGCGCTCGGGCGCGGCGGGAACGATGGCGATGGCGCCCTTGCCCATCAGCTTCATCAGTTGCTTGCGGCGGCGCGCGTACTCGTCTTTACGCAGGGTCATGGGCAGCGTTGCGTCTCGTGAGGGTGTCGGGAAAGAAGCTTTGAGGTTGGCGGGCCGGGCGTGGCGGTCAATGCCGCGCGGTCGACGTGGTCTGGGCAGCGCGCAGGTCGGTGAGGTCGTCGTAGATCAGCTGCACGCCGACGCGCACGAATTCGACGAGCTCGGCCAGGGCGGATTCCTCGACTTCCGTGCTTTCGGAACCGACGGCCCCGGCGCGGGCAACCTCCGCGAAATCGGTGAGCACTTCGGTCACCTCGCCCGAGAGGACGCCGCGCTTGTACGGTCCGCTGGCACCGAAGCCGTACAGGAACCCCTGCGCCCAGGCGCCGAGCGCCTCGACGCGCTCGGCCAGCGCTGCACCTTCGGGCGGCAGCAGCGGCTCGAACTCCATCTCGCGCGCGTCGAGCACGGCGCGGCTCTGGTCGAACAACTGACGCAGGGGACCGCCCGCGACGAGACCCGTCGGCTTGCCCGGTTCGGGGCCATCGGGCAGCAATTCCTGGAGCCATTCGGCCGGCAGGTAGACGCGCCGCGCGCAGAGCGCGCCGCACAGGCAGCCGTGCGCCTCGGCGGCGTGGACTGTGGAACCGCTGGCCGCCAGGGCCTGCGCGACATCGTCAAAAGCAATCGGTGCCGACATTGCGCGTATCGTACCATCCGTAACCGGCAACCGGTCCCAGGTGGGCCAGTTCAAATTGATTCCCCGGGGTGCGCCAACTATAGTGAATTCCATGAACGAACCCGCTGCCCGGTCCG
>Ga0105103_10001421_pt1 | contig 13209 bp, 13 predicted proteins | sample PPLLaktember2015_2_FD_79107 | JGI IMG/M metagenome (GOLD analysis project Ga0105103, IMG submission 79107) | Freshwater sediment microbial communities from Prairie Pothole Lake near Jamestown, North Dakota, USA - PPLs Lake P7 Core (6) Depth... | ecosystem: Environmental > Aquatic > Freshwater >...
ACAGAAGTAGAGTATGACGCTTACTTAGTGAGTCAATCAGGAATTCCTGATGAAGGATTTCAGATGGAACCTGATGAAAAAACTGAAGAAGAAATACTTCAACTTTTCAAAGATCCTGAAAATGAAGAGGAAAACCCTGTTGATGCGTTAATAAAGGCCTTGGACGAATTTAATATCGAAAGAAGTAAAAGACGTTTGATTAATATGTTTATTCAGGGTGCTGGAGCTAAAGGTCAGTATATGTTTCATTTAGTTGAAGAAAAATTAAACGCTTTAGATCCTAGATTGTTGAATTTATATGGTACGTTAATGTCTATAAATGAAATACTTTATTGGATTTTGAATGAAAATATGTTGAATAATTTGATGGGTAGTAAGGCTGGTTCAGAAGAAATTGATACAACCTCAGACCCACCTAAAGTAGTTGCACGGGGTGTTATATTTCCTGTTTTATTACATGAATTAGTCAAAGGAACATACGATGTCATAGGAACCTTTGGTTTACCATCAAACCCTGACCAACAAAAAGCGGTGACGGGGTATGAAGATACATTACCTGCAGAAGTTTGGGATTTAAGATTTGGTCCAATTTTTTGGGAAAAGTTAATTACCACTTACCCGAACAAAATTTTCGAACCTGGTCAAAAATTCATTCAAAATTATCTTTTTCAAAAATTTGTGATGATAAGTGCTGAGGATTTCATTAATTTGACTAAAAAGGTTTTAAGTGGAGATCCTAAGGCCAACCAAATTATTGATAGAATGGTAAATGAAATTGTGAGTAAATTAAATGAACTTGAATATCAAAGAGGTCAAGAAGATAGTGACGATGATGATGGTGATGATGATGGGTTGGGAGATATAAATATAGACGATCTTTTCAAATAAAGTTGATGGAATGGGGTTTTCAAAAGAACAATTATTACTTGAGTACACTAAATGTGTAAGGAATACTGAATATGCTTTAAGAACGTATTTACAAACTTACGACAATACTCAATCAAAATATGTTCCATTAGAGTTATTTCCTGATCAAGCAAACCTTATCAAAGATTACGAAGAGTACAACGAAAACATTGCCAAAAAGTATAGACAAGCAGGGGTATCAACGGTAACTGCTGCTTGGATAAGTAAGAAATTAGCTTTTGCTCTCAAGAACAAACCTGAAAAGGTTTTGTGTATTGCAAATAAGTTAGATACGGCTGTTGAATTTGCAAATAAAGTTAGAGGATTTATTGACCAATGGCCTAGTTGGGTTGGTATAACATACAGTTCCGAAAAAAACTCTCAAAGACACTTTAAAATATCGAATGGATGTGAAGTAAAAGCGGTTGCAACATCGAAGGATGCGTTACGTGGTTATACTCCTACAATTCTAATATTCGACGAGGCGGCGTATATCGAGGCCGATAGTGATTTTTGGGCGGCTTGTATGGCCTCATTATCTACAGGTGGTAAAGTTATTGTAATATCAACACCAAACGGGTATGATCCAATTTATTACGAAATTTACGATCAATCAATAAGAGGTATTAACGACTTCAAAATATCAGAAATGTTTTGGTGGAGAGATCCACGATACACAAAAGATTTACAATTTATCAAAGTAGATGATTTAATACATTTTTATTTGAACAGAGATGAATATCCAAACCCTGAAATAGTTGATGTTTCAGAAAAATTACCTGCGGATAGAGATTATGACGAAATACAAAGACTTATAGATGATGGATTCAAACCAACCTCGAATTGGTTTGAAAAAATGGTCAAAAAATTAAAATATGATAAAAGAAAAGTTGCTCAAGAATTAGAGTGTAATTTTTTGGGGTCAGGAGATAACGTATTTGATTCAAACTTGGTCCAAAAAATATTGGAAAACGATGTTAAAGACCCATTAAATAAAATGGTAAGTGGTGGATTATGGTTGTGGAAAGAACCTATCATAGGTCACAGATACATTATGGGTGTAGACGTTTCGAGAGGTGATAGTGAAGACTTTTCAACTTTCCAAATTTTTGATTTTGACGATAAAGAACAAGTTGTTGAATATTTGGGAAAACTTCCACCAGATAATTTAGCTGACATAGTTTATAAATGGGCGACTATGTATAAAGCCTTTGTAGTTGTTGATATCACAGGTGGAATGGGAGTTTCTACAGCAAGAAAACTCCAAGAACTTGGTTATAAAGAACTTTATGTGGATGGTATGGACATTGCAAATAAATGGAAATTTGACCCAAAAATGCAGGATAAAATACCTGGTATTAATTTCAACAATAAAAGAGTTCAAATTATTGCTGCGTTAGAAGAATATTTTCGACATGGTTTAAAAATACATTCTATTCGTTTAGTCAACGAAATGAACACTTTTGTTTATGTGAATGGTAGACCAGACCATATGAAAGGACAACATGATGACCTTATTATGTCTTTGGCTATGGCGGTCTATGTTGCGGATTATTCATTTGCTCAGTTACAAAAAGTTTCACAACAAGCTAAGGTTTTACTAGAATCATGGGAGGTTAAATCGTACGAACAACCAGCGACAACACATTTTAATCCCGCATTACCAAATACAAATTATAGAGAAAATCCTGCGTTTAGAAATCAACCTTCGTTAAATGATTATAAAGAATATTCATGGTTGTTTGGAGGCGGTAAGCGTTGATTTAATTAGTCGAATATTTATTGTTAATTATGGAAAATAAAAATTTAACGATTTGGCAGAGATTATCTCAAAGTTTAGGGCCAAATTCTTTATTGGGTCAAGATTTACCAACATATACTTTTGATAAAAAAGAATTACTCAAGACTCAAAATAAAGACGAATATGAAAAACAAAAACTTCAAGCCCAACAAACATATTATCTTGTAAGTCAATGGGCTAAAGTTGAAAATAATTTATACAATCAAGCGGTGTATTATGAACCAACAAGATTGGCTTCATATTATGATTTTGAAAGCATGGAATACACACCTGAAATTGCCTCAGCATTAGACACATACGCTGAAGAATCAACTACGGTCGATGAAAATGGATTTATGTTACAAATCTATTCGGACTCACCGAGGATTAAATCAATTTTAGCTGACTTGTTTAATAATGCTTTGGATATCAATACAAATTTACCTATGTGGACGCGTAATACCGCTAAGTATGGTGATAATTTTGTGTTTTTGAAATTAGATCCTGAAAGAGGTGTTGTTGGGTGTCTACAGTTACCAAATATTGAGATAGAAAGGATCGAGGTTGGTATGAAAGGTAGAGCAACCTCAGGTTTTGGGGCTGCACAATCATCAAGACCAGATGTGAAAAGTTTGACATTCACTTGGAAAAACAAACAACTTGATTTTAATAGTTGGGAAATTGCACATTTTAGATTGTTAGGAGATGATCGTAAGTTACCATATGGTACATCGATGACTGAGAAGGCAAGAAGAATTTGGAAACAATTGGTGTTAGCTGAGGATGCGATGTTAGTTTATAGGACCTCACGAGCACCTGAGAGAAGAGTTTTCAAAGTTTATGTAGGAAATATGGATGATGCCGATGTATATCCATATGTACAAAGATTTGCACAACAATTCAAAAAGGACCAAATAGCTGACCCTAAAACGGGTAATGTCGATATGAGATTCAATCAAATGGCGGTTGACCAAGATTTCTTTATCCCTGTTAGAGACCCCGCAGCACCAACACCTATCGATACCTTAGCAGGGGCTCAAAATCTTTCTGAAATTGCTGATATCGAGTACATTCAGAAGAAACTTCTGACTGCTTTAAGAATTCCTAAAGCATTTTTAGGATTTGAAGAACCCGTCGGAGATGGGAAAAATTTATCACTTCAAGATATTCGTTTTGCTAGAACGATCAATCGTATTCAAAAATGTATGATTGCTGAACTAAATAAAATCGCAATAATTCATTTATTTCTTTTGGGGTTTGAGGATGAGCTAGGTTCATTTCAATTGTCTTTAACCAATCCATCAAAACAAGCTGATTTACTTACTGTGGAAGTTTGGAAAGAAAAAATGTTATTGTATCGAGATGCTGTTACAAAAATTGAGGGAATTGCACCTGTGTCCACAGCTTGGGCTAAAAAACACATACTTGGTTTCTCTGACGATGAAATCAAATTGGATCTTAACCAACAAAGAATGGAGATCGCAGTTGCTGCTGAGTTAACAAATACTCCTAACGTTATTAATAGAACGGGTATCTTTGACAATATTGATAAACTGTATAGTAAATCAATTTTAAGTGGTGAAACCGCCACGAGTGGATCTGTTCCACCTGGTGGTGCAGAACCTTTACCACCTATGGGTGGTGAATTAGGCGGTATGGCACCTGGCCCTGGTGGTGAAACACTTCCTCCTCCTGAAGAACCGACATTGGCTCCTGAAAATACAAAGAAGTCCACAAATATTATTCTAGAAAGATTGGAAATCGAAGAAAAAAGTGAGATTGATTTTGATAAAGGAGAAAAAATATTACAATCAATAAGTCAAGTGTTGGATAAATTGTCGGACGATAATATTTAATAAATAAACATTATGAAATTCGGAGAACTTTTTTCATCAATAGAAGATCATCTAATCTCGTCATACCAAAATGGTATTTTCGAACAGGAGATTAAAAAATTCAAGAAATTGGTTCTTGAAAATAAAGATTTAACTTCTGTATTTTATCACTATCAATCATTAAAAAACACAAGGTCTTTAGATAAGGACACTGCTGAAATTTTTATTCAAGAATCTGTAAAACAGATTGAAGAAAATAAAAAATCGGTGAAGAAAAAATTGGCAGAATTTTGGGTTAAAGAAATCAAAACTGATAACATATACGAGGATATTGATAATTTAATTTACCCTGATTTCACAAATTTGGTGGAGTGTGCACACTCTAAAAAAAGGTTGATTAGTCAACTTTCGGAAGAGACCGAAAAGAAAGAAAATATCAACTTACCCATTAATTCTATTCTGAAGATCGCAAATAGTACAGCCTCTAACTATATTTCAAATTTAGATGAAAATACTCAAAAAGAGTTAATGAGTATTTTGACAGAGAGTGAAGAAACTCTTCAAAAAAAATATGACGAAGTCAAAACCAATACTATCAATAAATTACTAGACATCTCAAAAGAAAATACTGAAGACATTTCTTCAAAAATTCAAGAAACCATCAGTACCATTGAGAAAGAAACTTTTGATAGGATTAACTTTGTAAGGTTAAAAAACTTATACGAGAGTTTGTAAATTTACCCCTCAGAACTACGTTTTTTTTGTATAAACTGAGCTTTTAGAATTTCTTTTCTTCTTTTTTGAGATTTACTTTCATGAGATAATCTTGATAAAAGAATTTCATTCTGTTTGGTTCTGATTATTTTTCCTTTCAATAATTTGAGGCTTTTGTCGAGATTCGACGTACCATTAATTTTTATTATTATCATATCAACTAATTATATTAATAATGGAAAAAATTTGATTTATATCAATATTATAACTATTTTTTTGAAAAAAAATAAACCATTGTTATTATGTTAATTAATGAAAAAAGGCAAAACGTGTAAATTGAATGGATTTACAAGATTAAAAAGTACGTACGGTACAGTGGATTCAAGAACATTTAAATCATTGTATTTGAATATCCAAAGTTGGGTAACACCCAAAAAAAATGTTGAAAATTGGTCGAGAATCATAAACATATTAAATAGAGAAATCAAAGAAACCATAGGTGATTTTTTAGATCTTAATTTATTTCAATCTACATTCATTTGTGATTTAGATCTTAGAACTAGTGGTCTTGTTATGGGTAAAAAAAGTTTTATGAATTTAGAAATAACTTTTTTTGTAAATAAAAATGTTGAGTTCAAATCTCTGATCTTAAAAAAATATTTGCAATATATAATTTCTTTTATAAATTCTCATAATTTTTCTCAAAATATTTATTTCGATTTTGAAAAAACAAAAAAAACAAAAACAATCGAAACTAGCTAATATTTATTTATAAATTTTTTATGAAAATATTAGGACCAAACGAAGTGGGAAAAGGTATCTTGATTGAGATGGACGCAGGATTTGTGTCTGCCACAGATCACAGAAACATAAAAGTTTTGGAAGAACAAAAAACTCAATTAGATTATTCGAAACCTTTTGAATTTTATGCTGTATTACAAAAATATAATACACCAAATAGAAATGGTAGAATTTATCCAGAACAAATTCTTAAAAGAGAAGCTGAGAACTACAAAAAATTAATTAAGAAAGGAGTTGCACTATCTGAATTAAACCATCCAGAGTCTTCATTGATTGATTTAGACCGAGTATCTCACATAATTAGTGACTTATGGTGGGAAGGTCAAATGTTACTTGGAAAATTAAAACTTTTAACGTCACCTGGATTTCATGAGAGGGGGATAGTATCAACCAAGGGAGATCAAGCAGCAAATTTACTAAGACAAGGAGTAACTTTAGGAATATCATCTAGGGGTGTTGGGTCTCTGAAAAAAGTTGGAGAACAAAACGAAGTTCAAAAGGATTTTGAATTAATATGTTTCGACTTAGTTTCTTCACCTTCCACACCAGGAGCTTATTTGTTCTCAAACATTGACGATCGACATTCATTCGATGAAAATATCGAAGAAGAAAAAAAATTAAGACAGATATCGTCAGAATCCACTGAAAACACAAATCCTATGAATCGGTCTATTGACTTGATGAATAAATTGAATAACTTTTTAAGAAAATAATTTATGGAAGATTCTAAATATTTTGTATGTAAAGTACAATACGATCTACCTGATGAAAATTCAGGTAAGATCAAAAAAATCACTGAAATGAAATTGGTACGAGCAATTTCAGTTACTGATGTCGAGGCAAAAGTAACTGGAAAGTATCAAGGCTTTCAACATGATTGGCGAATAACGTCAGTGATTGAAAGTAAAATCGATGAAGTGATCGAGTAAAAATGAACCCCACCAAAGAGTGGGGTTTTTTTTTGTTTAATTTTTTTTTACAATAAAAATTGTAAAAATCAATATTTTTTGCGCTATGGATATATTTATATGGAAAAATTTAATATTTTATGGCAGACAAAAAGTCATTAGTAGAAGAAGCTCTTCTTCAGATGAAAAATCTAGAAGATGTTGTAACTGAAAACGCAAAAGGAATACTTGCTTCAACAATGAAGGAAGAAATCTCTGAGCTAGTAAAAGAGTCGTTAAAGACTAAAAATAAACTAAAAGAACAAGCTGAACCTGAAATAGATTCTGAAGATGAAATGGATATGGATTCTGAAGATGATATGGATATGGATTCTGAAGATGATATGGATATGGACTCTGAAGATGATATGGATATGGACTCTGAAGATGATATGGATATGGACTCTGAAGATGAAATGGATATGGACTCTGAAGATGAAATGGACATGGATTCTGAAGATGAAATGGATATGGATTCTGACGAATTAGATATCGACATTGAAGATGAAGATGTTGTAGAAATCCCTGATGATGCATCGATGGAAGACGTATTAAGTGTTTTCAAAAAAATGGGTCCATCTGATAGAATTATCGTGAAAAAAGAAGGTGATAAAATTCACCTTGATGACGAAGAAGAAGATGTAGAATATATCATCTCAACAAACGAATCTATTACCGAAAAAATGTCCGATTCCCAAATGGACCAAATCATGAATGATATTTTCTCAGAAGAAATGGATGAGGAAATGGATGAAGAAATGGATGAAGAAATGGATGAGGAAATGGATGAAGAAATGGATGAGGTTGTGTATGAAATTTCTATGGATGAGGAAGACACAGATGACGAAATCGATGAAGAAGATATGGAGGAATCTATGCATGAATCAAAAAGTGGTATGAAACCAATAATGTTTTCAAATTGGAAAGCTGGTAAACCATTGGGTTCAAAAGCCGAAACCAAAGAATCTACAACTACAAAACCAAAAGAAAAAGAAAAAGTTGAAACTGGTAAAGATAAAAAACGCAGTCCTTTCCATAGACCAGGTGAAAAAACAGCCCCTAAAGCTAAAAAAACTGAAACAAAAGAGGGTATGGGAAAAATACAACCTACAGGAAAAGCTAAAGGTACTGGAATGAATCTTTCTCCCAAGAAATTTGAATATAAGGAAGGTAAGAAACATGACATTTCTGCTGTGGAAAAAAGAATCGCCGGAGCTTTCTCAAAAGGTGAAACTAAAGAAGCTGCTAGAACACTAAGTAACGGAACTAGAAATTACGGACTGAGAAAAGGTTTACCAAAAGCTAAAGTAATCCCGAATTCGGCAGTGAGCGAAGAAGTTCAATCTCTAAGACAGAAGAATGTTGAGTATCAAAAAGCTTTAAATGTTTTCAGAGAAAAACTTAATGAAGTTGCTGTTTTCAATTCCAATTTGGCTTATGCAACTAGATTGTTCACAGAACATCCTACTTCAAAACAAGAAAAAATTAACATTCTTAGAAGGTTTGATGATGTTGAATCAATCAAAGAATCAAAAAATCTTTACAATTCAATTAAAAACGAATTAACAAATTCCTCGAAAAATGTTGTGACTGAATCTATGGAAAAAATCGAAAAAACACACACCTCAGGTTCTTCACAAAATTTAATCGAATCAAAAACTTATGAAAATCCTCAGTTCTTGAGAATGAAGGATATCATGCAAAAAATAAACAAATAAACAAAACTAAATAAAAAAAAATGGGTGCATTATTAGAAAGCGGTCTTGTTGGTAACATCGGGTTAAAACACCTTAAAGTTATCAAAGAAGATACAATCAACAAGTGGGACAAACTTGGGTTCTTAGAAGGACTAAAAGGTCATATGAAAGAAAACGTTGCTCAGTTATATGAGAACCAAGCGTCATTCTTGATAAACGAAGCGTCATCGACTTCTGACAGTGGTTCTTTTGAAACCGTTGTATTTCCTATCGTAAGAAGGGTTTTCTCAAAACTTTTAGCTAACGATATCGTATCGGTACAAGCAATGAACTTACCTATCGGTAAATTGTTCTACTTTGTTCCTAAAATTCAAGGTTATTCGGGTGGAACATCACCAAATGATTTGGGATGGTTAGGTCAAAGTGGTGACCACTATGCTCCAATTGGTTCACCTGGTAACTATCCAGGAAATCAAAATGCAGGTTATACTGCAGCGGACAGCACAGGTACTTATAACCCTTATTACCAAAAAGATCTTTACGATTTATTTTATGAAGGTGATGAGGCAACATTAAATCCTCCAGGTCTTTTTGACTACTCTAAAGGTAAGTGGACAGCAACAACTGCTACAACAGCAACTGTTGCTTGGAATGCTGGTGGAAACCTAGTAGTTTCTGGTTACGGCTCAAGTGATTACCGTAAAGTAATCTTAGCAATGAGTGGTTTCTCAAACGCTGGTGCTGGTCAATTAATCGGACCAAATGGTAATACTATGGATACCGAAGAATTCCTTTCAGGCTTGAACATTTTCGGAGCTTACGGTAACACAACAACGTCAAGTCAGGCCCCAGGTAATGGTAATCCTTTCCTTTTCAGAGTTGTAACTCAAAAGTATGGTAAAGGCATCGTTCAATACGGTTCACAAACCAATACTACATGGCCGATTGGTAACAATTCGGGCGGTGCTTACAACAATGTTTGTGATGCAAATGGTGTTATTTATTTGGAAGTTGATTTACAACAACCTGTATGTGTTTCTTGTGGACAAACAACACCTGATGGTTATACAGGATCTACATTCTCATCATCAACCGCGAATAACAACGCCTTTATCGCGATCTACAGAGTTTATAAAGAACTTGAATTCGAAGATCAAATCGGTGAGGTTTCTTTCGATTTAGAATCCGTTACAGTATCTGTAACAGAACGTAAATTGAGAGCACAATGGTCTCCTGAACTTGCTCAAGACGTTTCAGCGTTCCACAACATTGATGCAGAAGCTGAGCTTACAGCTCTTCTTTCTGAACAAGTTGCCGCTGAAATCGACAGAGAAATTTTGAGAGATTTGAGAAAAGGTGCCGCTTGGAACTTGAGATGGGATTACAACGGTTGGAAGAGATTGGCTTCTACAGGAACTACTCCTTATACTCAGAAAGATTGGAACCAAACACTTATTACCGCTATCAACCAATTGTCGGCACAAATCCATAAGTCGACATTGAGAGGTGGTGCTAACTGGATCGTTTGTTCTTCTGAGATTTCAGCGATCTTTGATGATTTGGAATATTTCCACGTATCAAACGCTGCTCCTGAGCAAGATCAATACAACATGGGTATTGAGAGAATTGGTACACTATCCGGTAGATATCAGGTTTACAGAGATCCATATTTCCCACCAAACCAACTTATCATCGGTCACAAAGGTACTTCATTGTTAGACACAGGTTACATTTACGCTCCGTATGTACCTCTACAATTGACGCCTACTATGTACAATCCGTTCAACTTTACACCTATCAAAGGTATAATGACAAGATACGCTAAGAAAATGGTTAACAACCGTTTCTATGGTCGTGTGACTTGTGACGGTATCCGTACTTTCGATTTGAGAGAATTACGTTAATCTTCTCAATGGTAATTGAAAAGGGGACAAGAAATTGTCCCCTTTTTTTTTAGGTTTCAGATTTTGGAGAGGAAAGAATGAGAATTCTTAAAGATTTAGATATAACTTCACTTTCTTTTAGTGAAAATACTCCATTTATGTGAGCATAATTCAGAGCTTGTTGAATACAATAAGCGGCTTGAGCAGAATTAATTTCATCAATAAATTTTGACAAATTTTCTTCCGAGTCATAATTTATGGAACCAAATAAAGTTCCTAAAATTTTTGAATTTTGTTGTTCATTTTCCATACGCTAGGTATTTATGGTAAGATACACAAAAAAAATGAATAATCAACTCAGGGAGGATTTAGCCGTTTGGTTCGGAACCAAAAAGAAAAAAAAGGGGACCAAACAACCACAAGGACCTTGGGTTAATATTTGTAGAAAAAAAGAGGGTGGTGGACATCCACCATGTGGGAGAGGAGACACTGACAAAGGTGCGTATCCGAAATGTAGAGCTAAAGGAGTTGCATCAAGAATGACTGACGCTCAAAAGAAAGCCGCATGTCAACAAAAAAGAACTGCAGAAAAAAAAGACACACAGTCAGGTAAAGGTCAAAAACCTGTATACACATCATATAAACCCAAAAAAACTAAAAAAAATGAGGCTATGAGAGCCATGATTAAAAATCTTCTGCAGGAAACAATAAATAGAAAACAAATGCTTGAATTAGGAACTTTAGTAGAACTAGAACATACTAAAAATCCTACCAAGGCAAAAAAAATAGCCAAAGATCACTTAGATCAAAATTCTAAATATTATTGTCTTATGTTTAGAATAGGATTAATAGATGAAAAAGATGCCAAAAAAATGGCCAAAGAAATATGTCCTACGATTCAAGAAAATGAAGAATACCTCTGAGTGAGTATTTGATATTTTGGGTTATTTTTTTTTCCATCATAGATCTCTTCAATTCAATTTTTTCATTGAATCTGTCTACGAGTTTGCCGTGTAGAAATTCGTTCATAAATACTGTATAAGCACAATGGTCATTTACAATATTTACATTAACTGAATCAATAGTCACAAATAGATTTTTGGACTCGTTTTTAATGTACCTTTTATTTGTGATTGGGGTCATTAAAAGTTCACTCGATTCATCGTCAATCAAATTCATACAAATTTTGAGAGCAATTATTTCGTAACGAGACTCCATTTTGGGCCTATAATACCTCAGACCTTGGATATAAATTTTTTTGAAGTACCTATTGATTTTCAAGTATAATTTTTTCATGGTTTGGTTTAGTCCCACAAATATAATAGACTTGACTGAATAATCCAAATCAACAATAGGGTGGTGAACATCTTTTTTTTCCATCCAAACCTTTAACTTTTCCTTTACATACTTGCACCGCATAGCCGTTAGCATAGGCACTTGGATATACATCAAATTTTGCTTTTGCCGCCGATTTACCTCTTGCACATAATTTTGTTCCTGTTTTTTTTCGACCTTCTTGAACCTGTAGTTGTTTACTATCTGATCTCTCCTCTAAATATTTTATGTACATTTCCAAATCATTCATACCGAAATAATCAATATTATTTTCATTGAACCATTGTAATACTTCTTGCCAACTTACGTCTTTCTTGATACTTTTAAGACACTCTATTGAACTTTTCATATTGTTAGTCAACATTGGTTGTTCCTGTATCATATTAGTTTCGTTGTTGAAATTATTCTTCATAAAATCATACACTTGGTCAATCGATTCTGTTGATGACGCAACATGATCCTGAGCCCAGTCGTGACCATCATCCAATAGTTGTTCTACCTTATTTCTATCGTATTTTAACAATTCATTTGCTTGATCTCTAATTTGTTCTAAATTAGAAAAAAACATATATCTGTCTTCTTGTTCTGATACTAATTTTTCTAATATTTTATATTGATCTTTGTTTAAAATAATTTTTTTCATTTTTGGTTTACTATTTGAAAAGTTAATTGTCTTTTATAAGTATCTTTTTGTCCAGAAGTATTCACTTTGATATCAACGTAATATTCATTGGGTATTTTATCTCTTGTGTCGAAAATAAAATAATACTCGTTAGGTGTTCGGTTTATAGGTGTCCACCCTTGAACTTCTACTTCTGTTTGTCCTTCTCTTACATATACTCGATACTGAGCTTCTATGTTTTGTAAAACATATGCACTTGAATATGCTTGTTTTATTACCACCATCACTTTTCGTATGTCGGTATTCACAATTTTTTCATTTTGTTTGATACCACTAAAATCAAACCCATACAATAGTGGGTCTTTAGACACACTACCAATCTGATAAAATGCCGAGGAGGATTGTAAAACAAATTGGTTTTCAACATCATCAAGATTATTACCTTGCGCGATAATATTTGTCCATTTATCTGTAAATTGACAAGGAGTGTTGTAACCCGATAAAGGTGGAATTACAACCTCATAAACACCTTTGGTTACCAAACAAGTAGTCAAACCTGTATAACCTGCTATGGGTTCATCATCAGGGTCTAAAATATCTACAATTGGATTTTGATCTAAATTTAGATAATCACCATTAGCAAAAATATACAAGTACAATTTGTTTGTTCTACCTTGTACAAAGGTGAC
>Ga0105103_10001422_pt1 | contig 13206 bp, 10 predicted proteins | sample PPLLaktember2015_2_FD_79107 | JGI IMG/M metagenome (GOLD analysis project Ga0105103, IMG submission 79107) | Freshwater sediment microbial communities from Prairie Pothole Lake near Jamestown, North Dakota, USA - PPLs Lake P7 Core (6) Depth... | ecosystem: Environmental > Aquatic > Freshwater >...
ATAAGATCAGCTCTATCGATTCAAGCGAATAATTCGTGTTTGAAAGATATTTCGGCCATTCAAAGCGGTCGTTGGCCCTTTATCGAGCCGCCCGGATTATTCTGCAGCTTGCATCTGTGATACAATATTACTATTTTGTGCATGAAAGGAGACTGTCCAATTTATGCGCACTGTCTATTTTATTTCAGATTTGCACCTCGGGGCATATAATATCGCGGATGAGCAGGAAAAGGAAAAACGATTACTCTCCTGGCTAAGAAAGATTGAAACCGAGCAGGCGGAATTAATTATCGTGGGTGATCTGTTCGATTTCTGGTTCGAATATAAACATGTGATTTTGCGCAAACATATCCGCGTATTGGCTCAACTGCAGTCTCTTTGCCAGGCGAGCCCGGTGCATTATGTTGCAGGAAATCATGATTTTTGGCTGGATTCCTTTATGCGGGAAGATATCGGACTGATTATTCATGCTGAGGAATATGTCTTTCTTCTTGATCAATATAAAGTATACATCAAACACGGTGATGGTTTGCTCAGAAACGATTACGGCTATCGCTTTTTAAAGCGGATATTGCGCAACAAGATGAATATATTCCTCTACCGGATGCTGCATCCGGATATTGGCGTGCCGTTTGCATTATTTTGTTCTCATTTGAGCAGGCGTTCGGGAGAAAAATCGCGTCATGAATATATGGACATTGATTATCGAAAATTTGCGATGGAGAAAATTGAACAGGGCTTTCAATTTGTCGTTCTGGGACATACACATTGGGCTGCGCTTGAAAAACATGGTGATGGACACTATATCAATCCGGGTTATTGGGGAAAAGACTTTACCTATGCAGTGATCCGGGAGGGTCGAGTGGAATTGCATTGGTGGGATGGTGAAAACGAACACCCATATATTCCCGATTATCCGCCCGGAAATTTAAAACAAAATGATGGAGGTGCTTGTGTATCCTGTTTTATTTAAAATTGGTGCGTTAGAAATCCGCTCGTACGGCCTTGCTCTTGCCTTATCTTTTCTGTTGGGCATCTATTTTTCCATGCGCCGGGCAAAAAAACAAAATATTGATCCCAATCTGGTGATGGATTTGTCGGTTGTCCTGATCATCAGTGCCATTGTGGGATCACGATTATTGTATGTTTTGTTCCATCTCGAAGAATTTCGAGGGAGATGGCTTGATACTTTTAGTCCCTTTCAGAGTGATGGGCAGATTGGTCTGGCAGGATTGACCGTACTTGGCGGTGTAGTGCTTTGTTTTTTAACTTCCTATATATATTTGAAAATTAAAAAGCAATCCTTTCTCGTTTTTGCCGATATCTTGATACCCGCCGTGGGACTCGGCAGTTTTATTACCCGCATCGGCTGCTTTTTAAACGGCTGTTGTTTCGGGCTTCCTTGCGAAGGTCACGCTCATCTTTGCGTGACTTTTCCGTTCAACAGTCCGGCAGGAAATCAATTCCCGGGAATTGCTTTGATTCCGGCGCAGCTTTATTCCTCTCTTTACGGTCTGATTATCTTTGCGGCGCTTTTGGTTGCTGAGCGTTGGAAAAAGTTCAACGGCTTTCTTTTTGCTCTTTTTCTCATCCTCTATGGCTGTGGTCGGTTTATCGTCGATGTCTACCGTTATTATGAGGACAGCATGCTGATCGTCCAATGGGGCAGCAAAGGATTAAGCTTGAACCAGGGAATCAGCATAATTTTTGTGATATCAGGAATTATTTTTTTGATTAACGGTTATATTAAAATAAGCAAGGCGAAAAAAGAGACTTCATCTGTGAATTAATGCATAACTCTATTATACATCAATATCTTATGGATAATAAATAGCTTGACTTTGAATTCAATATTTAATATCTTAATCCCATAACTTGAAGGACGCAAGGCAGAAAGGAAGAGCACATTGAAAAAGCACGTTTTTGCTCTGATCACGATCGCCCTCTTTGTCCATTACTTTGCTCCTGCTCACCTTTTTGGTGCTGACGACAAATTCGGCATAGGAGTCAAAGGAGGTTTTAATAAGCTGGAGGGGGATTGGAAAGAGCCTCGTTATAATCCGATGGGTTCCTTCACATTCAGCTATCATCCTATCCCTTATTTCGGTGTGGGGGCAGAAGTCAATACGTCCACTCTGCGGACCAAGTCCTATGCTGACCTCATCAGCAGTGTTAATGATCCTGCAATGATTGATTATAATCTCTTTCAGGTTTCCTCACTTCCCATCGAATTGGATTTTCGCTTTAATTTTTCTCCCTTTACGACAGTGAATCCATTTGCCTCGATCGGATTCGGCGGCTTGTGGTGGGATGCCCGCTACGACGGCAAGACAATCCTTGATTTGAACGCTGAAGACCAAAAAGGAATGTCGCTCTTCTTTAAAACGTCCGGCGGCATAGAGTTCATTTTTGACAACGGTCTGGGTTTGATGTTGGGAGCTGATTTTCGTTATTCAGCTTTTGATCTTGTGGATCAGATTGAAAGCGGTGATGAAAATGACGGCATCACTTCTGTATGGGTCGGCCTGAATTACTACATTTCCCGTAAAGATCCATCGGATCTCGATAGCGACAATATTCCCAGGCAATTAGATTTGGATTTGTACCGACCGGAAGACCGTAATGGTTTCTGGGACCATGACGGCAAGCCGGACTATGGGAAAGCTCCCAAAGATTCAAAATCGCCGACGCTGATACATTATCCGATCTTCCGCACCGAGGCCGGGAAAAATCTGAAAATTAATGCGGTCATCACTTCAGAAACACCAATTCGCACGGCTGCCGTGTTGTATCGAACAACCGGAACCACCAAGTGGAAGCTGGCGCCTCTGAAAAATAGCGTAGAGTTGAAATATGAGGGAACTATCCCGGGCAGAGATATCACTGAAGCCGGTATAGATTATTGCGTGGTCGCGGTCGATCAAAATCTTAAAGGAATTGGCTATTCAGGATTGCCCAAGCGGCCGATCGTCGTTAATGTGGATAAGAATGGGAACAGTTGGCGAGTCGTATCAGGAATTGCTGCATTTTTAGGTTGGGGTGCTGCCGCATACATCGTCATGAGGAAACAAAATATCAATTAGGAGAGCAAGCAAAATGAAAAATTTGAACAGGATCAAATATTTCTTTTTTCTGTTTTTGATCTCAATAATGAGCTCATTCATTCTCTCTTGCGCAACTTCTCAGACAGGTCAATATGCAGAGGATGAGTCATTTCCGGCAGGAACGGCTGAAACCGATGATCAATCTGCTTCTCTTGAGGATGATGATGTTTTGCGTCTATTGGGGATCAGTGGTGAAGAAACCCAACCGGCGGCTGCCACAACAGAGGTTGTCACAACCTCCAACAACGATGCTTTATCCAGCGAGATCAGGCGTCTTGAGAGCGAGGTTTCAGAAAAAGATCAGGAATTGAGCAATTTGAAGAATAGGCTCGCCGCTCAAAATTCGCTGATTCAAGATAGAGAGCGCGATCTATCGACAGGGCGCGTCACGCCCCAGGAAGGCGGCTACGCTGGGACTTCATTTCGCTCACGATATGATGCCGCCTTGCGATTGTATTATAACCGGAAATATCGTGAATCCATAGCTGCTTTTGATCAGTTGCTGGTAACAGGCGATCAAAACTCGCTGCTTGATAACTGCCAGTATTGGAAAGGAGAATGCTTTTACGGTTTGGGCAATTTTGAGCAGGCTATTTTTGAGTTCCAAAAGGTTTTCACTTTTTCGAGTTCGAATAAATTATCCGATGCTCAGCTCAAGTTGGGACTCTGCTATATGAAGCTGGGAAATCACGATCGAGCCAAAGGAGAGTTTGAAAAACTGATTGCCGAATATCCTGCCAGCGAATATGTCGGCAGGGCGAGGGCATATATCAATCAACTCTGATGTCATGAGGGTAACGCGAGTTACCCTTTTCTGTTTGAATTGTCAAAAAAAATGCTAAATTGGTTTGGTTATAATATTGGGGACTATCAATGGCGCATTACATTTAACAGGATTTGTTGATGAAAAATAAATATAGAATTCTTTTTGTCTCCTCTGAAGTGACACCGTTTGCCAAGACAGGTGGACTGGCTGATGTTTGCAGTTCACTGCCGAAAGCTCTCTTCGAACAAGGCCATGACATCCGGGTGATGATGCCCAAATATGGCTTGATCAGCGAACGAAAATATGTGCTCCGCGAAGTCATCCGCTTGAAAAAAATACCGGTATGGATGGGTAAAGACGAACACCATGCGAGTGCTCGATCAGCTTTTATTCCGGAAAGTAAGGTTCAAGTTTACTTCCTTGAATACAAGCCCTACTTCGGCCGGAATGATCTTTACGTCGATGCTGCCACTGGGAAAGATTTTCCTGATAATGCAGATCGATTTATGCTTTTTTCCCGAGCCATATTGGAAACGATAAAATTGCTCCATTGGCAACCTCAGGTGATCCATTGTAATGACTGGCAAACCGCCATGATACCTTGGCTGCTGAAGCATGAATACGCAGACGATCCGTTTTTTAAAGGCATAAAGACGCTTCTTTCTATTCACAACATGACTTACCAGGGAAGTTTCGATAAAAATATTCTTACCCGCATCGGCATCGCTGCTCAAGAGCCAAGTTTGATAGATGAGACCATCATATATGACCGTGTGAATTTTTTAAAAGCCGGATTGATGACCGCTGATGCATTGACCACTGTGAGTCCGACCTATGCTCAGGAGATTCAGCAAGATCAGACATTCGGCGCCGGATTGATGGACATTTTACGGAGTCGTGCGAAAGATCTGTACGGAATTTTGAACGGAGTGGATTATTCGGTCTGGAATCCGGAAAGTGATCCAAGCCTGCCGGCTCACTATTCAGCCAACGATATTGAACAGAAAATTGAAAATAAGAAACACCTTTTAGCCCGGATGAAGTTACCGTTTGCTGAGCAGACTCCGGTCATCGGCGTTGTGTCACGTTTGGTTGACCAAAAGGGATTTGATCTGATTACGGAGGAAATCGAGAAAATCCTCTCCTTGAAATGTCAGATGGTGGTTCTCGGTATGGGTGAGGAAAAGTACCAACGTTTTTTTGAGCAAGCCGCTAAAAAATATCCGGATCAATTTGCTGTTTCTCTCACCTTTGATGAAGAGCTGGCGCATCTGATCGAGGCGGGAAGCGATATCTTTCTCATGCCCTCGCGATTCGAACCCTGCGGTCTGAATCAAATGTACAGTCTCAGATATGGTACATTGCCAATTGTCCGCAAAACCGGCGGGCTGGCAGACACCATCATCGACTTTGTGGGTGACCCGGAGAGGGGCAACGGCTTTGTTTTTGAAGAGTATACGGGAAACGCCATGCTGCAGGCGCTGCAGAATGCGGTGAAGACATTCCAGGATATCAAGACATGGCGCAAGATTCAAAAGCGGGCCATGAAAGCTGATTTTTCATGGCAATTTTCAGCAGAAAATTTCGGCAAGATCTATCAAAAGATGATATAAAATGCATCGATTTTGTATTATGCTGTAACAGATCTGTATCGTGTTTTTACATAAGTTACGATTATAGAGGAAATGGCCGGGAAAGTGTACCCCGGCCATTTCTTTTTTGATCAGCTCTGTTTCGATGATATCATTCAAACTGCTTGTTATTTTATGATTAATCAGAATTTCCATCCTCAATCCGTCTCAATTCCTTTTAATACGGCGCAGAACTTTTGTCTTCATTTCAGCCCTGCGGGCACGAACTTTGCTCAAACTATAGGGAATAATTATATACCATTTTGCAAGCAGAGCGTATGGAAGGCATCGAGATACAGGAATATAAAGTTGGAGTACTTCAAGACATCGCCCTCTTGAAGACGTTTGGTTATATTGATACCAACACTTCTGCAGAACTTCAAAAGGTCATCAATCAAACCATTGAAAACGGGTATTATCAAATGATCATTGATATGGCTTCCGTGCAATACGTCAGCAGTGCGGGATGGGGCGTTTTTGTCGGCGAAATACGGCGATTGAAGGAGAAAGGAGGGGATTTGAAAATCACACAAATGTCGCCGGAAGTCAATGAGGTTTTCGAAATGCTCGAATTTCATCAAATCCTCGCCGCCTATGACCGCCTTGAAGAAGCGATTGAGGATTATGATTTCTGCCGCGACCTTCATTCAATGAGCTTCCCCTTTCGTTCAACAGAAATCGTTGAACAGCCCAGCCGACAACAAGCCATCAAAATGGGGGAGGAGTCTCCAGTAACCACTCAGGTGCTGTCTTCATTGCCTACCGCGCAGGACAGCAACTACTACTCATTCACCAGAACAAAGTCGGTCGAAGTCGATGAGAAAAAATTGCCGATTAATGAGAAAATCAAAAAGATAGTTTTGGAAAATCCGCTATTGGGTCTTTGGAGCATACGAAAGACTTTGTTTTCCCCTCGTTTTGGCTATACAAAATTGACACTTTTACAGTTATACTCTCTGCTGAAGAGATTAAATCTGCATTCAAAAGCTAAACGGCTTCGTTATTACCGATCTCGATAAACCTTTTCGATCGTATTTAAATTGAGGCATTTCATGCACAAAATTGTCCAAGCTCTGATCTGGTCTTTCGTGTGGATGGTTTTCCACCTTGTCGATATAAATGCTGCGGAATTCCATTTTAGCGCAGCAGATGGTTTGAAAATAATGATTTATGACGGCAATGTCGAACCTGAGAAAAACAGGTTGTTGAGTGCTTTTCATAACACCGATTATATCATCGACGGCGAAGGGTATTTGACACTCGGGGCCCTAGGCAAATTGAAGATCAGCGGCCTGACGACTGCGCAGGCAACTGATCTGCTGTATGAAAAATTGAAACCTTACGGCAAGGATCTGCAGCTTATCGTCATTCCTCAAATTCGCCTGGTTATTCGCGGTGAATTCGGAAAACCGGGGATGTATCGATTCAGTCCCGCAACCTCATTTTGGGACGCAATCATGGAAGCCGGCGGCATGAGCAGCAGCTTTGTGGTTGAAAATATGTACATTATCCGCAATGGAGAAATCGCATACGCAGACTTTGAAAATGCTCTCTATGCGGGTGTCTCGCTGCGCGAACTGGGTCTTGAATCCGGAGATGAAATCGTTGCGCCGAGATTAAACCGCATCAGCTTTGCCTCAGTCATGCGATGGGTTAATTTCTTCGCTTCGATCGTTTTGCTCTATTATACTATTGCAAATTATAACCAAAAAGACTGATTCATCCTATGGCATTAGAAGAATTCGAAATATTAGATCAACCGCAACAATCATCGATTCCAATTGACTTTGGCAAATTCATCGCCGGCATTTGGAGGAGAAAGTGGCTGATTCTATTTCTCAGTGTGGGCATGACCATTCCATTCTATTTTCATGCGAAAAATCAAGTACCCCAGTACAAATCGAAGGTTGTCATTCAATCCAAACAATATGGCAGTGAAGAGAAAAGTTTTTTTGATGCAGAAACTCAGGCGGAAATAACCAGCCAATCCTTTACCGAAAGGATGGCGCGCGTCCTGGGTCTGGCGATCCTCAGCTCCGATACGTTGTATCGAAACGTCAGTGACGTGTTCGCCGAATATCATACCACCTCGGAACCGGTCGTTTCCCGCTATAAAATTGAAGTTGATGACCTGGGCGTATATTACCTGTATCAGAAAAATGAAACATCACGTGTTCTGGTTGACAGCGCCAACGTCTGGGATGCCGTCGACGCTCTTCGCAATGCGAACGGCTTGTCCTTTCGTCTGCAGCCGACATTCGTTCATCAGGCCGGGGAATTTCATTTTCGTGTTCAGCCTTTCAGCAAGGGCGTCAAGGTGATACAGTTGGGGATCAAGATGGATTTCAGCCGCTCCGGAAAGTTCATGATCATGGAGATGAAAGGCGAGAACCCGAACTATATTACCTCCGAATTGAATAGAATTGCAGACGCCTATCTGATTGAAGTTCAGAAACTAAAATCAGTGGACAGCGATACCTATCGCGAGGCGCTCAGAAGAAGACTGGCCGCCGCTGAAACCAACATGAAGGTAAGCGAAGAGAATTTGCGCAATTTTTATTCTCAATATCCCCTTTCTCTCGATGCGGAAAAAACAGAACTGATGGGACAGCTCAAATTAAATGAGCAGGCTTTGAGAGATCTGCCTCTCCAGCGAAAACAATTGACCTCATTACTGGCCCGATTGCAGGCCGAAAACAATGCTGATTACAGCGCCCAGTATCGGCGTGTGGTTGTCAACCAGATCGCCAATTATGCGGCAATGTCTAATGAGCCGGAAATGACCATCTATCGACAAAATCTCGAGCAGTTGGAAGCGCGTTATCGAGAGTTAAGCGGGCTCTATTCCTCGGATAACGAAGAGGTTAAAGGGCTTGAAGAAAAAATTGGGGAAACCCAGGCTCATATTATTCAATTTGCTTCGAATTATCGCAATGTCCTGGCTGAACGGGAATCCACGCTCAGACGTGAAAAGCTGGAATTGGAAAGCAAATTAAAGTCGCTTCCGAATGATGAATATCGTCTGATGGAATTGGAACGAAATAAAAAAATTGATGAAGATTTGTTTAAATTTTTGTATACTGAGGTACAGAAACTTCAGGTTTCTGAAGCCAGTCAGGATCGAGGGGTGCGTATCCTCGATTATGCAGTCCCGCCGACCAAGCCCATCAATCCCAGCAAAAAAAGCCAGATTATGCTGGGTGGTGGTCTAGGATTGCTGTTGGGACTGTTGTTGTCGATCGTCATCGACTTGGCCGACCGATCGCTGCAATCCGTGAAAGATGTTGAAAGACATCTCAAGTTGCCTGTGTTGGGCACCATTCCGGAGGTGTTGTTCAAAGATATTCCGGAATATCGGGATGATCAGAAAGCCGAGCAGATTGACAAACAGTTGGTCACCCATGATTACTCGCCGACTCCCATCGGTGAGGCCTACCGCGCGTTGAGAACGCATTTATTGTTTTCGAAGGACACTGAACAACTGCGTTCTCTGCTGATCACCAGTATTTGTCCCGAAGAGGGCAAGTCGTTCACTGCGGCCAATTTGGCGATCATCATGGCTCAGCAGCGCACCAACACCCTGTTGGTTGATGCTGATTTGCGCCGCGGCGTACAACATAATACATTCAATGTGCCCCGAGAACCGGGACTCACCAACTACCTCAGCAATAAGGGAACGCTCAACACATTGATTCATTCAACACACATTCCCAATCTTTCGGTGATGAGTTGCGGTTCCTTGGTACCCAATCCGTCAGAATTGTTGGGTTCAATTCAGATGAAACGATTGCTGTCGGATGTGAAAAGAAAGTTTGATTTTATCATTTTCGATGCTCCACCGCTCGATGCGGCAACCGACAGTGTGGTGATTGGGACCGTGGTCGACGCTGTGACCATCGTCCTGAGAGCCGGAAAGACGAATCGGAAAATTGCAAAGGAACGATTGGAAATATTTCAGAATGTTCCGGCAAAAATCATTGGAACGATTATCAACGGAACGGATGAGGCCATTCTAAAGAGCACATACAGCTATTATCACTATTGATCGCGAGAGGGAGTAGAACGGTTCATGCACATTTTTATATCGGGCGGTGCCGGGTTCATTGGTTCGCACCTTGCGGAGATGTTGCTGAGCGAGGAGTATCATGTTTATAATTGGGATAATTTCAATGATTATTATGATCCCGCTGTTAAACGAGACAATATAGAAGCGGCGATCGCGAATAAGCGGTATGAGTTGATCGAAAAAGATATTCTCGATTATTCTGCTCTCGATCATTTTTTTTCAACTCATCCGGTTGACGTCATCGTCCATTTGGCGGCACGTGCCGGTGTGCGACCCTCTATTCAGCAACCCTTGTTGTATGAGCAGGTCAACGTCCAGGGTACAATGAACCTTTTGGAGATGAGTCGTATCTATCACATCAACCGGTTTGTCTTTGCCTCGTCATCCTCTGTTTACGGTGCCAATCGAAAAATTCCCTTTCAGGAGAGCGATAATGTTGATTTTCCGGTGTCGCCTTATGCCGCTACCAAAAAGGCCGGTGAACTGATTTGTTACACCTATCATCATCTGTACAATATTTCAGTCAATTGCCTGCGCTTTTTTACGGTTTATGGTCCCCGACAGCGGCCCGACATGGCTATTCATAAATTTTCCCGCATGATCTACCGGCATCAGCCGATACCCGTCTTCGGCGATGGTTCGAGTCGCCGCGATTATACCTATTATTCGGATATTATTCAGGGTATTATGGGCGCCATTCACAACTGCCAGGGATATCATATCTATAACTTGGGAGAATCAAAAACCGTCACTCTTCTTTATCTGATCGATCTCCTGCAGGACGCATTGGGAATTAAAGCGGTCGTGGAATTCAAACCCGAACAACCCGGTGATGTACCGGTGACGTTTGCCGATGTGACAAAGGCCAAAAATGAATTAAAATATCATCCGCAAATCCCGATTGAGGAAGGTATTAAACGATTCGCCGAGTGGTTCTCAGGTCACTATAATCGATTTAATTATTGAGACGGTTCCAGATCATCCATTATGCTTGCGGATAAAGAAAGATTCATACAAAATATTTTTAAAGCGGTTGATTTGTTTATCCTTTTTTCCGCTTTTCCTATTGCCTATTTTGTTGATGAATTTATTCGTTATGCTACTCTCTGGAATGTTAAAGCCTACGCAACGAGCACGTCTTTCTCCGGGCTTTTATATTTTACCTCCAATTATTCATTGATGTTTTTGGGATTCCCGCTGATTTGGTGGGGACTATTCATCCTCAACCATATCTATCAGGATTATCGAACGCGCGCGTTCAAGAAACTGGCGTGGGCTATTTTCATCACCGCCATCTGGGCCAGCTTTGTTTGCGGCAGTTTGATTTTCTTTTTCAAGGTCGATATGGCCAGCCGACTCTTTTTTCTGGTTTATTCTTTCACCGCCTACAGCCTGATTATTATTGAAAAGACGGCTCTCATTTTTATCCTTAATCGGGTACATGCAAAAGGATATAACCAGGAGAATTTACTGATTGTCGGCACCGGCAAGCGCGCCTGCGAATTCATCCGCAACGTAAAAAGTCACACCCACTGGGGACTTCACATCGTCGGCTTGATCGATGATGATCCGAAATTCTTCGGCAAACAAATTGAAGGATATCGTGTTTTAGGCAGGATTCAGGATATCGGCTTCATTGTCAACCGTCTGGTTGTGGACCGCGTCATTTTTGTCGTCCCTCGACTCTGGCTGGACCGAATCGAAAGCGCGATTCTAGAATGTGAAAAGGTGGGCGTTGCCACTTCTATCTCTCTTGATCTCTATAATCTCCACATCGCCAAAGCAAGACAGACCGATTTTAATGGTTTCCCATTGTTGGAATTTCATACGTTTTACGCCAAAGAATGGCAGCTTTTTTTAAAACGATTTCTGGATATTATCATTTCTTCCATTTTCTTAATCTTTTTCTCACCGCTGATCCTGTTGGTTGCGGTTTTGATTCGTCTGACCTCGAAAGGTCCCATATTCTTCAAACAGACCAGAATCGGTTTGAACGGCAGAAAATTTACATTGTTTAAATTCCGATCAATGGTGGCCAATGCAGAGGCGCTCAAGGCGAAACTCTCTGCGCATAATGAAATGGACGGCCCCGTTTTTAAAATAAAACATGATCCACGCGTCACTCCCATCGGTTATATCATCAGGAAAACGAGCATTGACGAACTTCCTCAATTCATCAATGTGCTGAAAGGTGACATGAGCATCGTCGGTCCCCGTCCGCCGCTTGTCAGTGAAGTGGAGCGGTATGAAATATGGCAGCGTCGCCGTTTAAGCCTGAAACCGGGCATAACCTGCATTTGGCAGGTGAGCGGAAGAAATAAAATCACGTTCGAAGAATGGATGAGGATGGACCTTGAATATATCGATCACTGGTCCCTCGCTCTGGATATCCGACTCATGTTGCGAACGATGTGGGTTGTCGTCACCGGTTACGGCGCACAATAAATCAACATACACCGAAAAATCGAAGGAATCACATTCGATGGACTCAAGGCTGTCGAAAAACGCCGGATTGCGAATTTTAATGATCGCTCCCCAACCATGGTTTCAACCTCGCGGCACCCCCTTCAGCGTGCTGCATCGCATCAAAGCATTATCCTTGCTTGGCCATACCATCGATTTGGTCACTTATCCGATAGGACAAAATATCGCCATTGATGGACTGGCCATTCATCGGACCCGAAAGCCTTTATTCCTGCGGCAGGTGAAAATCGGTCCTTCGGCAGTCAAGATTCTTCTTGACATCCTGCTCTACCGAAAAACCATTGATCTTTTGCAGAAAAATCAATATGACTATCTTCATACGCATGAGGAAGCATCTTTCTTCGGCGTTCCGTTGGCCAAGCGATTCGGCCTTCCGCATTTATACGATATGCACTCCAGTCTGCCGCAACAATTGCAAAACTTCAAGTTTTCGAACTCCCGCCTTTTGCGCGGACTCTTTGAACGGTTGGAGAGAAATACCATTGAGAATTCAGCGGCCGTCATCACGATCTGCCCGGAATTGCAGGATTATATACAAAAACATTTTCCCCGAAAAACGAGTCTGCTGATCGAAAATGTGGCCGATAACAGTGTGGTTTTTCCCTCCACAGCCGATAAAGAGGAAATTCTGCGGCAACAATTTCAAATCCCCAATAAGACCATCATCCTCTATTATGGGACGTTCGAAACCTATCAGGGACTGGATATGTTAATCGACAGTGCCCGCGAGGTTGCTGCCCGTCAGAGGAATGATATCCATTTTCTTTTGGTCGGCGGCAGCGAACAGCAGGTCGCGGCGTACCGCTCACGCATTTCAAAATTGGGCCTGGCTGAATTCTTTACTCTGACCGGTTTTGTTCAACCCGAGTTGATCCCCAGCTTTATTTCCTTGTGTCAGGTATTGATTTCTCCCCGACTACAGGGTACCAATTCGCCCCTCAAAATTTACTCTTATCTGCGCAGTGGCAAACCCATTATAGCAACGCGTCACATCACCCATACCCAGATACTCAATGATTCTGTATCAGTTTTAGCTGAACCGCACCCTGAGCCTTTCGCCGAGGCTATTCTTGCCCTTTGTGATGATCCGAAGAAACAATCTCGACTGGTCACGGCGGCTCGACAACTTGCGGAAAAGCATTACAGCTATGATGA
>Ga0105103_10001424_pt1 | contig 13189 bp, 8 predicted proteins | sample PPLLaktember2015_2_FD_79107 | JGI IMG/M metagenome (GOLD analysis project Ga0105103, IMG submission 79107) | Freshwater sediment microbial communities from Prairie Pothole Lake near Jamestown, North Dakota, USA - PPLs Lake P7 Core (6) Depth... | ecosystem: Environmental > Aquatic > Freshwater >...
TACAGAATAGCTTTCTGAAAAATCATATGTTTTAACTGAGCCATCAGGTGCTTTCATGGAGATTATACCACTGTAATTCCTTGGTCCTATTGATGATGCTCTGACAGAGTATAATCCCCTGCCTGACTCGTCAATTTCATGCTGTTGACCATCAACTGTGATATTAGGTTGTGTGGTGGTGTCAGAAGCTGAAATAAACACAGTTGCTTCGTAATTGCTCCCAAGGGTAACCCAATTTGATTTTGGGATTACGATGGCCTCCAGCTTATTGAATTTGAATGATGATGCGTCGATCTGGGTATAAAGATGATTGAGCACTTCGGTCTCAGCATTTCGGACATCTACCTGCATTTTTGAAAGAATGGTAATACAGGCTATCAGCGGAAGATTATGGAATGTAAGGTTTTCCCATTTTTCGGGATCTCCGCCCGGATCTTTTCCGTCAGCAGTGTTAAGGCTGGTACGGATTGCATTTTCAGCAGTCTGATTTTCTCCTGCAAGAGTCTCAATCAGGAATGACCGATAATCCTCGATCATAGTTTTAAGCCTGAAGGCTTTACCGTCTTCATTAGCGCCGATAAGGATCTGAGAAGGGATATTGTTCTCATCAAACTTTTTTATGGTATCAACGTCGATTTCACTTCCGTTAATAGCATAAAGTTCCTTTGCTTCAGTCACTATTTCAATCTTAAGTCCCTGCAGATAGTCAAATAATTCGTCAGCGCGTGCCTTTACTTCGTATGCAGAAGTCCTGAATTTGCCTGCTTTTGCAGGGTTTTCAGCAGCGGCCCGGTCAAACTCACTGTAAATCAGGTTATTTTTAAGCTCATAGTTCTTATTTATAATAGTAAGACCCTTATCAACCTGTTTAAATGCTTCCACGGCGTCTTTTGATACGTTAAGTGCAAGCATGGCAGTAAGCACCAGGTACATCATACCGATCATCTTTTGTCGCGGAGACAGCTTTTCGTGAGACATTTTACGGTAGTTTAATTAGGTAAAACAAATGCTGTATTATTTAACATTCATTGCTGAAAGCATATTTCCATAAACATTATTCAGAGCCGACAGGTTTTCATTCAGTTTGGAAATCTGTTCACGGTATTTCTTTGTATCACCGGCTGAATCGGTCAGGTCTTTCATAAGTACCTGAAGTCCTTTGTAAAGCGATTCGGATTCCTTAAGATGATCATCAGCGCCTTTTTTCTGCAGTTCATAAACAGTATTAAGGGCAGAAAGGTTCTTGTTAAGTGTCTCCAGTTGCTGCTGGTATGATTTGCCTCCGACTTCAATTACTGAAAATGAGTCAGCCATGTTCTTGTATGTTGACCCCGTATCATTGATGGCTTTTGTTGTGACCTGGTATGATTCGGTGAGTTTGCCGAGCGAATCAATAGCTGTATTGATCGAGCCTGCGTACTTTGTGGAAGCTGCTGTCACATCACCCATAGCGTTCATGTTGGCAGTAGTTTCACTGAGCTTCTTCATGCCCACACCGAGGTTTTTGAAAAGGTCAGGAGTGATCTCGGCGCTTTCGAGCATCTCGTCGAATTTTGCCAGAGCTGCAGAACCCGCACCTCCGCCGATATAACCACCGCCGCCTGTTCCACGGGCAATGCCATCACGCTGTCTCCCTGTGCCGTGTGCCTGGAGTTCTTCGCCTTCTTCGGGTATTCCTGCGAGTTCAGGATAACCCAGTGTCCAGTCTATCTCTTCGTGAAGGGGCTCGAAAGCTGAAAAGAAGAAAATAACAGCTTCTGTAAGAAGGCCGATAGTAAGCATTGTTCCTGCCAGTGGCCAGTGCTGTATCTTAAAAAGTGCTCCGACAATAACAACAGAAGCACCCAAACCATAAAGTTTTGCGATGAAATTCTTCCATCCGCTGCTTTGTACTAATTCTGCTAGGCTCATATACCTGATTATTTTAGGGTTATTTCAATTAGATTTCTGCTCCGATATAAGATCTTACATTACGGAATCCGACATAAGGTTTTGTTGAATCCTGGTATTCATAATCCCTTGTGCTTGTCTGGAGGAAATATGAAATATCCTTCCAGGAACCGCCGCGGATTACTTTTCTCTTCAGCACGGGAGGATCCTGGGGTTTTGCGTTATATTCATAGTTAGGCTGCAGGTCATGCTGGAATATGTAGGCAGAGGGATGATATGCTCCGCTGGTCCATTCCGACACATTGCCTGCCATATCGTAGAGTCCGTATTCGTTAGGGTCATACGATGCGACTTTTCCTGAGTATACGTTTCCGTCGTCGATATAATTTCCGCGCAGCGGCTTGAAGTTGGCCAGGAAGCAGCCTTTGTAGTTCCTGGTATAGGGGCCGCCCCATGGATACATCGACAGGTCAAGAGCTCCTCTTGCGGCATATTCCCATTCAGTTTCAAGAGGAAGCCTGTATCTCTGCACGTCAACTATACCCTGTTTCCTCAGGGCTGAGTTCATAAAGTCGGTTCTCCAGTTGCCGAAAGCTGTTGCCTGGGGCCAGTTTACCCCGACAACAGGATAATCGTCAAATGAGGGATGCCAGAAGTAAAGGTCAGCCTGAGGGTCGTTGAATGAATAAGTGAAATCCCTGATCCAGCAGAGTGTATCAGGATAAATGTTCAGAACTACATGCTTGATAAAGGATGAACGATCCCTGATGTCGGTCTTTGTACCGTCCAGATTGGTTATCTGTCCTTCATACTTGCCGGTATTGTTTTCATAATCATATACATACCTTGATCTTGCAGCTGACTGGTAGTCAACCCAGAAATATGAGTAGTTGAACTTGCGGACATCGAACTGCTTCCTGCCGTTAAACCTTTCTTCGGGAGGATAATACATCTCTTCAATGATCCCTAATGTAGTTTCTTCTTCCGGATCGATCTTTTCATCCCAGTTGATCACATTGGGTTCAATGACATTTCCTTCTTCGTCAACAAGGAAATACTCTCTTTCGGCTATTCCTGCCTCGCCAAGCTTTGTCCTGAGTATCGAATCGCGCACCCAGTATACAAACTGGCGGTATTTGTTGTTGGTTATTTCTGTCTGGTCCATCCAGAATGCATCAACGGTGACAGACTTGGAAAGGCTGTTCATTGCAAACACAGCATCCTGGTCACTCGGGCCCATCATGAAGCTTCCGGCAGGTATGAATGCCATCTCCATTGGTACCGGTTCAAAAAACTTCTTCCTTCCCAGCACACCGGTAAGTTCCCCGGTGTTCGAAGTACCACACCCGCTCAACAAGATTATTATTATCAGTGCAGATAGGATAACCTTTTTCATATTTCTCAAGAATTTATAATGCAAGTAAGTTATTTTTTTTAAATAATCATAAAAATCTGATACTTTTATATCTCATGGGGCTTTTGCCCAGACTGAGGTCGAAACAATAGTTCACCATAAATTCATGCGATCCGCTGGTGCTTTTTCTGATATCCGACAGGGGAAAATCATACGAATAACCGATCCGGATCCCGTTATAGAGTTCGAAGCCCACAATGCCTGCCAGAGCATCTCCGGCCCTGTATGAAACGCCTCCCCATACCTTTTTATTGTATCGCATCAGGGTTGTCACGTTGAATTGCACAACCTTGCCGTCGCTGTAGGCAAACACCGAGGGGAGGAGCTCAAGCGAAGGATTGGGCAGCTGCAGGTTATAGCCTCCCGTGATGTAATAATGCCTGCTGATATAGGATATGGCTGTTGAATTCTCTTTGGTGTACTTTACTTTAGGCTGGTTAATGTGGGTAACCGACAGGGCAGCGTAGTATTTGTCGGCCTTGTAGTAGGCTCCTATGCCGGCATCGAATACCAGTACGCTCTCCTTGTTGACTGGTATCAGGGGGTCCTCGGTAGCCTGGGTGAATCCGTCACCCGTCGGTATCTGCCAGGCCGGCTCAAGGGCCTTGTTGATTATCCCCAGGTTTATGCCTATGCCCAGCTTTCCCATGCCTACATCCATGAGGTACGAATAGGCGGCTGAAAGATTTATGTCCTTGTTGAAACCTATATTGTCGCTCACGATGAGCAGGCCCACTCCGCTTTTTATCCTGAAGGGGGAGACCGGAGCTGAAACATGAAAAACCGTTGTTGAGGGGGCTCCTTCAAATCCAACCCACTGCTGCCTGTTCAGCGCTGTGGCGCAGATCATTCCCGATGTACCTGCCACACCCGGGTTATAGCTCATCGCATTGAACATGTACTGGCTCGAAAGGGGATCCTGCTGTGACCACAAAACACAGACCGGCAGAGTCAAAAAAAGAAATGCAATTTTTAGTTTTTTCATTTCTTCTCCAAAAGATTTAACAGGCGTGAACAGAACCAGTAAAATAAATAAAAATATAAAACGTAAACAAATATACTTTTATTTATTTGGCATTAAAAAAAAGTTGTTTTGATGAATGGACCTTTTGTGTTGACAAACGAACTTAAGCCAACCGGCAATCAGGAACGGAGCCGTTCATAACCCGTTACCCACCTCTCAGGTACTTCGTTACGGTTGGCCTGCATATAGTCTTCATTGGAGCATGCCAGCCAGAGGTTTCTGTCGTCCCCTGAAGGGATCTCCATCCACCACCTGTCGGTAAGGTTGCTTTTGACGAAGATAAGGTCGCCGTCAAGACCGGTGACCCTTACGTGGTATGTTGTGAACCTTCCTGAATTGGATTTGCTCAGTACAGGAGTCTCATATTGTTTCTGTGAGAACCCTTCAAGGAAGAACCAGAGTATCTGCGCTGCCAGCCCCGAGGTCTGAGATCTTACATCAAGATCCGGGTTCACATCAAACAGGCCAAATACCTTGAGATTGTCAGAAATACCTGCATATCTTGCCAGCAGGCATATCTCCTCTCCGTAAAAGCCGTTGGGTGAAGGGCTTACGGTTCCGGGTGCATCAGACTGCCTCACAGCCGAAATATCGAAGAGCGCCACATTGGAATCCCTGAACAGCGGTTCGGTGAGATGGATGGCTTTTCTCACATCGCCTATCCTTACCAGTTCTGACTTGCGTTTAAGAAAACGGTTAATAACCTGCTGATCATTCAGATATGTCTGGTATCCGATATTTATGTAATGGTTGAAAGTGCTTTTATGGCTGTGCAGAAGATTGTACAGGTAATTGAAGGAATCAGCCTCTCTGCTCTCGTTGATGAAATCGATCCTGGGATCAACAGCTATCAGCGAATACCTGGTTTTCAAACGGGTAAATGCGCTGTCAATGGCTGAAACCAGCGCGCTGCTGCCGCCAATGATAACGGGGAATATATCTTCGCCGATGAGCCAGCACAGTATATCAGTGAGTCCTGCGATTGTATCATTGAAAGTGACCCCCTTTTTCATATTGCCGAGGTCAGCTATTTTCAGCTTACCTGGAATCCTCGCCAGCCTGTAGAGTTGTTCCCTGATGCAGTCCGGCCCCCTCATGGTCCCTGTTCCCGGTGAATTGCGCCCCTCAGGAACACCGAACAATGCAATTTTAAATTTGCTGATATCCCTGATCGGGGAGTTTTCGGTATTGACAGTGATATTATGCGGAAAACCGGCCTGTTCTGCAAGGTGCTCAAGTCCGGATCTTTCAATGCTTACCGGATCAAAATAATCTTTTAGATCGGTCATGGTGAATGTCGGAAGCTATTTTTTGGATTTAGTGCTTTTTTCAATGATGTTCAGGCAATCCTCTTTAGTGAGCTTTTCAGCATCAGTGCCTTTGGGAAGCCTGTAATTGAGCTTGTCGCGCGTTATATACGGACCATACCTTCCGTTCAGGACAAGAATGTCGCCAAAATCCTTAATGATCTTTTTCTGGTCGCTTTCAGTCTTCTCCATTATTATTTCCAGGGCTCTTTCGACAGTTACCGAATATGGATCGTCCACTCCCTTTTTGAGTGAATAGAACTTGTTCTTATGTCTGATATAAGGACCGAATTTTCCAGTGCCTACTATCATATCTTCTCCCTCATGGTTTCCCAGGGTTCTCGGAAGACGGAACAGGCCAAGGGCCTCTTCAAGGGTTATGGTCTCAAGAAGCATGTTTTTTGCCAGGCTTGCGAACCGGGGCTTGCTGCCATTATCGGAACTGCCTATCTGCGCCACAGGCCCGAATCGCCCCATCCTCACCGTGACAGGCTCTCCGGTTTCAGGATGATTACCGAGCAGCCTTCCCCCTGTCTTGCGGTCTTTCTTTTCGAGGGTATTCTCAATGGTCTTGTGGAAAGGACCGTAAAATCCGTGAAGCATGCTTGTCCATTTCAGTTTTCCTGCCGCAATCTCGTCAAACTGCTCTTCCACTTCGGCAGTAAAATGATAATCAACAATTACCGGGAAATTCTCGATCAGGAAATCATTCACTATCATCCCGATATCCTGCGGGAAGAGCTTTGATTTCTCTTTTCCCGTTATTTCAGGTTTTGTTGAAGCCGACACCTTACCTTTTTCAAGAGTAAGCACTTTGCTGAGCCTTTTCTCGCCCGGCCGGTCCTCCCTGAGGACATATCCCCTGTTCTGTATGGTGGATATTGTGGGTGCATAGGTGGAGGGACGCCCTATCCCCAGCTCCTCCAGTTTTTTGACAAGGCTGGCTTCAGTATACCTCGGGGGCGGGGTGGTGAATTTCTGCGAAGCCGTTACATTATTGTAATATAAAGGCATTTCCTTCTTCACGGGAGGTATAATATATTTTTCTTCGTCGGCGCCTTCCTGATCCGTCGATTCGGAGTAGACCCGGAGGAACCCGTCAAATTTTACCACCTCTCCTGTTGCGCTGAAGAGTACAGGCGAATTGTTCATCTCAACCGAAATGGTAGTTTTCTCTATCTCTGCATCCGACATCTGTGATGCCACCGTTCTTTTCCATATGAGTTCATAAAGCTTCTTCTCATTCTGGCTGCCGGTTGTGGTTGAATTATCGAGGTATGCAGGACGTATTGCCTCATGGGCTTCCTGTGCTCCTTTCGATTTGGTCTTGAACTGACGCGTCCGGGAGTATTTCTCGCCAAAGCTTGCAATGATCACCTCGCGCGATTTCGCGAGAGCCAGCTTTGAGAGGTTTGTGGAATCGGTTCGCATATAGGTGATTTTCCCGGCCTCATACAGTTTTTGCGCAACGGCCATTGTCTGCGCAACCGAGAAGCCAAGCTTACGGTAAGCTTCCTGCTGGAGGGTGGAAGTTGTGAAGGGCGGCGCAGGAGACCTTGTTCCCGGCTTTACCGTGATGCCTGCAACTTTATACTCTGCGTCAGCACAAAGTTCAAGAAATCTCCGGGCTTCATCTGCCTCATTGAAGCGTTTTGAAGCTTCAGCTTTGATAATGGCGCTTTTGACATCTTTTTCGTCAATCCTGAAGACGGCAGATACCCTGAATGATGATTCAGATTTAAAGGCAAATATTTCCCTTTCCCTTTCAACGATCAGTCTTACGGCCACCGACTGGACTCTTCCTGCAGAGAGGGCAGGCTGGACTTTTTTCCACAGTACGGGAGATATCTCAAAACCAACAAGCCGGTCAAGTATGCGGCGGGCCTGCTGCGAATTGACAAGGTTCATATCGATCAGCCGGGGATTTTCTATTGCATCGGAAATTGCATCTTTTGTTATTTCGTGAAATACTATTCTCTTTGTTGTTGAGAGATCAAGCTTAAGAACTCCTGCCAGATGCCAGGCTATAGCTTCTCCCTCACGGTCCTCGTCAGAGGCGATCCAGATATTCTTTGATCCGGCAGCAGCTTTGCGAAGTTCACTGACTACTTTGGTTTTTTCCTTCGGGATCTCATAATCAGGCGCAAAATCATTCCTGATATCTATACCCAGATTCTTCTTTGCAAGATCCCGGATATGCCCGAAACTCGATATGACCCGGAAATCTTTTCCAAGAAACTTCTCAATGGTCTTTGCCTTGGCAGGGGACTCAACAATTACAAGATTTTCGATCATTTATAGCGAGATTATTTCTTTTTAAAAACACGACAAAGTAAATCATTTAGAGACCAAACTTCAAAATAAACCGTTAAGTTTCTTTTAGAATTTACTATTTTTGAACCAAATCTTCCTCCCTGATGAAAGGCGATACAGTCTATAGGAAATACCTGATCTGGTTCTGGATAATAGCCGGACTGCCGTTTGTTGTGATCATTACTTTGTTTATCCTGATCACAAACGAAAAACTAGGGCCGATGCCTTCATTCAGCGAGCTCGAAAACCCCGAATACTACCTTGCTGCAGAGGTCTATTCCGAAGATGAAGTGCTGCTGGGCAAGATAAGCATCGAAAACAGGACCTGGACCAACTACAAGGATCTTTCGCCCTACCTTGTTGAAGCCCTGATAGCCACTGAAGATATCAGGTACTACCGCCATTCGGGTATTGATATCAGGGGACTGGCAAGGGCTGTTGTAAAAACCATCCTGATGGGTCAGAATACAGGCGGTGGCAGCACAATAACACAGCAGCTGGCGAAACAGCTATACCCGAGAGATACGGCGAAACTATCTGCATTCACCAGGACTCTCAGGCTTGGCGTTTCAAAGTTCAAGGAATGGCAGACAGCAGTCAAGCTTGAAAAAAGCTATACAAAGGAAGAGATCATAGCAATGTACCTTAATAAATATGATTTCCTCTATCACGCCATCGGCATCAGGTCAGCAGCCAGAGTCTATTTCAATACCACCCCGGACTCCCTGAATATACAGCAGTCTGCAATGCTGGTTGGCATGCTCAAGAATTCGAGCCAGTTCAACCCTGTCAGGTTTCCCGACAGGATGCTCAGCAGAAGGAATGTGGTCCTGTCACAGATGGCAAAATACGGCTACCTGGCACCTGCTGTGGCAGACTCAGTCAAAAAACTTCCCCTTGAGACCGATTTCCGGATGGAAGATCATAATACCGGTCTTGCTACATACCTTAGAGAATACCTCCGCAATACAATGAGGAGACCGGAACCCGACAGGAATAAATATGTCAGGGAGTCGTCATACGAAGAAGCAAAATGGGAATGGGATACTAATCCTCTTTACGGATGGTGCAACAAGAACAGGAAACCTGACGGAACCAATTACGATATATATAAGGATGGCCTGAAGATATATACAACCATTAATTCCAGGATGCAGAGATATGCCGAAGAGGCGCTGACCGAACATCTGTCAATGGAGGTTCAGCCCGATTTCTACGAAAGGGCAAAGACATTCAGGAATCCTCCTTTTTCCGATGATCTTAAGAAGGAAGTCATTGATGAGCTCATAATGAACTCCCTGAAGCAGAGCGACAGGTATTACGTAATGCGCGCAAGAGGCGTTCCGGAAGATTCAATAATACTTTCATTCAATACTCCGGCAAAAATGAAGGTGTTTTCATGGAGAGGAGAGATAGATACTGTAATGACGCCTCTTGACTCTATCTGGTATTATAAGTATTTTATCAGGTCGGCATTTATGGTCGAAGATCCGCATAACGGACATGTAAAAGCTTATGTGGGAGGTCCCGATTTCAGGTATTTCAAGTGGGATGCATGCACCCAGCAGAGGAAACAGGTGGGAAGCACAATAAAACCATTCCTCTATACTATAGCAATGCAGAATGGCTATTCACCCTGCTATGAAGTTGAGAATATTCCCCGTTCATTTGATCTGCCCAATGATTCGACCTGGACCTCCAGAAGCTCAGGTCCGAAAGCATACCACGGAAAAATGGTGACACTGAGATGGGGGCTGGCACAATCGGAAAATTATATCTCGGCATGGCTCATGGAACAGTTCCGCCCGACCGCAGTCGCGGACCTGATGCATAAGATGGGAGTAAGAAGCTTCATAGATCCGGTATATTCAATATTCCTCGGAACATCAGATATCAAGCTCGAAGAGATGGTTGGTGCATACGGCACATATGCAAACAAGGGAGTCTATACAAAGCCGATGTATGTAACCCGGATCGAAGACAAGAACGGAAATGTCATTTCAAGGTTCACGCCGAAAATTGAAGAGGTGCTCAGTGAAGAGACAGCCTATCTCATGCTTAACCTCCTGCAGGGAGTAGTCCTTACAGGATCGGGGAGGAGGATGAGAATTGAACCATATCTTCTTCTCAACCAGATAGGAGGAAAAACAGGGACCACACAGAATCATTCAAACGGCTGGTTCATGGGGGTTACTCCGAACCTTGTCGGAGGCGTCTGGAGCGGCTGGGAGGACCAGGCTATTCACTTCGAGACACTCGGTGAAGGCCAGGGAGCAAACATGGCCCTGCCGGTAATGGCAATATTCCTCAGAAAAGTATATGATGATCCCGAATTCGGCATTATGGAAACTGATGAGTTCGAGCGTCCCTCAGGTTTTAACATGGAACTTGACTGTGACAAGGTAAAACGCGAATCAACACGAAGGGATAATCCGTTGAGGGACAGGTACTAAACAACCCCCCAATCCCCCTGAATATCCACCGACCCCCCAACCCCCCTGAAGGGGGGCTATAAACCCATTTACTTTTTGATTATTATGGGGTTTTAACCCCCCTTTAGGGGGGCTGGGGGGTATTTACCTCCTGTCATAATACGTTGTACGCTCTGTGTCTTCCGGAGGAACATAACGTCCGCCAATAAACGAAGTACTACTGTAAACAACCAGTGATTTCCCGTTCTCAATCATAAAATAAGTCATGTACATCATAGTCTCCATACGTCTTCCATTAAATGAAGAAATCCAGTTATCTGTAATGGTAAATGATTGTTTCCCGGGTGACCATCTGACAGATTTTATGGTTAGTGCAGTGCCAATACTGTCGATCAACTCTTCTCCATTAATAGTGTAGGTATATTTGCCATCATCACGACCAATAGATGTCAAGACTGGAATATGCTGAAAAGTTATCTTATCTCCATTTTGTGTTATACTCAGTGTCTGTGCAGTTTCAAAAGATGGTTGGCTGCTCTTCTGCAGGTTCATCTCCCATTCACCTGAAAAATCTGCATAGTTCCCGGGATCTGTTACGTCTTTCACACACCTGACGGAAAATCCATCGCGCTTGCTTCTCCACATTGGCATGATCCTGCTGTAATAATTTGCCAGGGAAAAACCTTTGCCCACATATTCATTGTATGAATCGGAACTCCACCATAAAGAGAATTCTCCCTCATCATAAAAGTCCCCCGTATATGAACGAATTCCGGTCGGGATGGCAGTGAATCCGCTTGTATTATTTGTTGCAGGGTTTGTTCCTATATTAAATGAGGTTGTATCAGGTCTCCAGCCTGTGTTTGAAGCGAGAGCTTTAGCTATCTCTTTGCCGCTGGCGCCGAGACCATAACCATTATTTTCAAGATAATCCGGAAGGATCATCCAGAATTCAATCATATCAGGTACATGCCATCCTGCCGGACACAACTTATCAGTATTTACAGCGTACCAGTTATATAATGCTCCGTATTTGTCTTTAAATGCAGCTTCGTCATTATTGAACCAGCAAAAAGCCGGATTGTACTCCTGCCATGCAATAGAATCAGTTACAAGAGAGATCTCTTCTCCGTCATTATACCTGGTTGTCTTGAGATTCTCAGCCATCCATTCCTGTTTTCCGAGAGTCACTGTTTTATACACATTACCGTCAATATCTTTAACCCGGCCTGTGGACCTGGCACCTGTTTTTACGCAGCTGATCATGAGAAAAACAGCTACAACCATACTTACCGTAACCATTATTCTTATATTTTCAGCGGTTTTGCCAGGGTTTGAACGTGTAAGCATCAGCAGCCTTTTTCTTGTCAGTGATGGATTGAATCCGCTGGTAAGCCGGACATTATTCTGATGACAGATAAATCCTATAAGGGTTTCGGCATAAATTCTGATATCAGCCGGTTCATTTATTACACCGCTGTCGGCCAGGTATTCGTGATTCATCCGGACAGCCGAATTATACAGAAGGATGAGGGGATTGAACCAGTATATTATCCGGATCACTTCAAGAAAGATGATGTCGATTGAGTGCATCTGCCTGATATGCTCAATTTCATGTTGTAACAGCTCTGTTGTTATTTTATCATTACGGTAATCATTCTCATTTACTACTATGGTACGGAAAAAACTGTACGGATTTACATGCTGATCCGTAAGGGCTATTTTATATCCCGGATATGTCAGCTTCTCTGACCTGGTGATCTGGCTTCTTATAAAAAGGATATTTCGAATGAAGCGGACAAAAAATATCAGAATGCCTGCCAGGTATATTATAATTATTATTGATATGAAGTCAACCGGTGAACGTTTAACCTCAGGGTATTGAGATGCAGGTACCAGAAATTCCCGTGAAGTCAATTCAGGCAGTTCAGTTTGAGGATCGATAGCCTCTATCGTGCTGTTGACTGCAGTAAGTATTTCTCCGCTGCCTTTATTCTCTCCGGAATGAACAGGAATGGATATTAAAGGAATCACCAGTGAGAATATAACTGAGAAAATAAGGAAAAACCTGTTGAACCTGAATAGCTTCTCCTTTCTTAACAGGAACCAGTAAAGCCCGAATAAGAGCAGCAGGCTTAAGCTTGATTTTATAATATAACCTGTCATTTTCCTCTGGTTTTAGATTCAATTTTTTTGTTTACGATATCTCTCATTTCCTGAAGCTGTTCTTTTGTAAGATCAGTTTCATTGGCGAAAAATGATGCAAACTGTACAGGGGAGTTGTTGAAAAAGTCTTTGATCAGACTATTGACGTGATCAGAAAAGTAATCTGCCTTCTTGATCAAAGGATAATATTCCCTTGAGTTTCCATATAGTCTGTAGCTTACAAAACCCTTATCAATCATCCTTTTGAGCAGGGTGACTACGGTCGTGGGAGCCGGTTTGGGACCGGGAAACTCGTTCAGCAGGTCGCGCATGAAAGCTTTTTCCAGCTTCCACAGCAGTTTCATGATCTGTTCCTCAGCGTTTGTCAGGTACATATTGCTCTACATTTTATGGGCGTATTCTACAAATGTAGAACAAATAATTGTGATTTCCAAATTATTTAAGGGAAAAATGCATATGAATTTCACTTACTCTCACCCGATTCTTCCCCCTCTGAGGGTCTCACGTACCCACCCCCTTAATCCCCCTCCCTGAGTCCACGTACCCACCCCCTTAATCGCTCCCCTGCAGTCCGGCTCCTCGCTAAGATAGCCCACCGGGCTATCTTTTCACGCTCGGCCCTCTGCTGTCGCAAGGAGGGGGA
>Ga0105103_10001425_pt1 | contig 13170 bp, 7 predicted proteins | sample PPLLaktember2015_2_FD_79107 | JGI IMG/M metagenome (GOLD analysis project Ga0105103, IMG submission 79107) | Freshwater sediment microbial communities from Prairie Pothole Lake near Jamestown, North Dakota, USA - PPLs Lake P7 Core (6) Depth... | ecosystem: Environmental > Aquatic > Freshwater >...
AAAGCAATGATAAAATATTTGGAAGGGAAAAAAATCAATAAAGCCATTGTCGTCCCCAAAAAGTTAGTTGTTTTTGCAGTTTCTGAAGCATAAAACCGCATCGACCAAGGTAGGGAAGACTGGGATACTAAACCCAGTCGTTTTAAATATCTTAATATTAACATAACTATTATTATGGCACAAGATGCTTTTACAACAAAACCCCCGGTAAGCGTCTTAGATTAGTTCTTTCAGCTCTGCTCGCGCTTTATCTTTCAATGGAGATGCCGTTTGTGACCACAGTATCTCTTCAAAATGCTGCTTTGCCAGATCTTTTTGACCTAAATCACTTAATGCTTTTGCAAAATAATATCGGGCTTTGGTGTTATTCGGATTTCGATTTACTGCTTCCTGCAAAATCCTGATGCTGTCCTGCACATGATCGCTCTTATATTGAGCAACGCCCAGCAATGTCAATACCACGCTGTCTTGCTTTCCCAAATCAAACGCCTTCTGCGCAGCTCGACCGGCTTCTGTCGGCATATTCAACGCATCATAAATGATTCCCGCCTGTTTGTAAAAAGAAGCCTTCGCGGGTGAAAGTTTGATGGCATTTTCAATCGCATGGATTGATTTTTCTTTATGATTGCAATGGAGATGACATGTAGCGGCTGTCGCCCAGGCATTTGCATCACGGGGCTTGAGATTCAGATAGTCCATCAAATATTTTTCCGCAGCCGCATAATCACTTGTCAAAAACGAATGATGCGCTTTGGCAAATAATCTGTCTGCACTCTCATGTTTGGAGAAATCTTCACCTTCTGATGATGAAAGGACATTCATTAACGAATTTTGCGCAATCGTTCCCAGACGACCGTTCGGGTCCAATTTAACCACCAGCTTGTAGCAGCGATTAGCATTATCAAAATCCTGCTGCACAGAGTATAATTTCCCCAATCCCAGATGAGCCTTTGCTTCCTTGGGTGATAAAGATATTGCGTTTTCAAAGGCTTGAATGGCTGAATCGTACTTTTTTTGTATACTGTTCACCGCCCCGAGGTTGATCAGAGCATTGACATTGTTCGGCTGAAAGAGTAATCCGTGCTGCAAATGCCGTTCGGCAGCATCAAATTGTCGCTGTTTTGAATAAATACTTCCTAAAATAAAATGAGCACGGAAATAAATGGGACAAATGGACAAAGCTTCCTTACATCGATCCAGACCTTTTATAAAATTTTTGGTCTCAAATAGGGCCAAGCCTAAATTATAGTGAAAGTCAGGATCCAAATGATATAGTTTTATCGCTTGACGCCACAGCTCGATTGCTTTTATATAATCTCGGCCTTTCGCGGCCTGTAGAGCTTGATGATTAAAGTCTTCGGCTTCCCCAGGAGCCTTGGCTAATCTCCACTCAATACGTGCATGATGTTCCTGGACAGTAACATCCAAAGATTGTGCCTCTCCCTGAAAATTCTTTACAATAAAGCTCTCCAGTTCTTCAGGTTCAAACTTGAAATCAATCACTTGCGGATAAATCTCTTCCAGCTTGACGAGATTCATCATGACACGGATTGTTTTCAGGTCTTCGGGCAAATTATACAAAGATTCAGTCGCCATTTTATTGATATTCTTAAGCTTTTTGTTTTATAATATAAGCAATATTTGTGCCTTTTTCCAAATTTTATTATAAATTATGCAGGATATCCATCGGGATTTGAGGATTGCCATCGCCACATGTCAAGACACATCGCTTCCAAATTTCGTTCAGCCTTCCATCCCAGTTCATTCTCTGCTTTTCCTGCGTCTGCATAACAAATTGGAATATCTCCACTTCTTCTTTCAACAATTTTAAACGGGATTTTTTTCCCGCAAACTTTTTCAAATGTCCGAACAACCTGAAGCACACTATAACCCGTTCCCGTCCCCAAATTGTAGGCGACACAACCGTTGATCACCTGCAGATGCTTCAGGGCACTTAAATGACCTTTTGCAAGGTCAACTACGTGAATATAATCGCGTACGCCTGTACCATCGACGGTTGGATAATCATCACCAAAGACTGAAAGTTGGTTCAGTTTTCCTACAGCAACCTGCGCAATATAAGGCATTAGATTGTTGGGAATCCCGTTCGGATCTTCGCCTATTCTGCCGCTGGAGTGGGCGCCCACAGGATTAAAGTAACGCAATGTTGCAATTTTCCAACGTGAATCTGAAGAAGCGAGATCGCGCAGAATTTCCTCGATCATCAATTTTGTCCTTCCATATGGATTGGTCGCTGACAAGGGAAAATTTTCTTTAATCGGAACCTGTGCAGGATCGCCATATACTGTCGCCGATGAACTGAAAACGAGATTCCTAACATTGAATTTGTCCATAATTCGAAGCAAATTAACCGTTCCACCGATATTATTGAGATAATATTGCAGCGGAATCTGTGTAGATTCCCCCACCGCTTTCAATCCGGCAAAGTGGATCACGCTGTCAATGGCGTGCCCGCTGAAGACTGTTTCGAGAGCATCCTCATCCAAGAGATCGACTTGATAAAAACTGAGCGCTTTATCAGTTAATTCCTGAACCCGCTTAAGAGAGGTCTCTTTACTATTCGACAAGTTGTCAATGACAAGGACCTGATAATCACCATTCAATAGTTCCAAACAAGTGTGACTACCGATAAAGCCTGCACCGCCGGTGACGAGTATATTTTTCAAAATGCCTGACTCCTTTAGCCTATTTTATCGAGCTAGTTAAAACTTTGAGACATACCAACAGGGGCTTTCATTTGCTTACGATTATTTATCATGAGATTCACATATTTAGTACGATTGCATCGTTCGTTTTAAATTTAGGAAAACTTGTCTCGCGATGATATTTTCATGGATAAGCGATTAAAACGATTTTGCCATTGTTCATCAAACGATCGTGTTGAATCAGGATATAGTTCACGATGAATTTCTATTCTCTGCTTAAAAGCTTGGACGATCGTCATGGCTCGGTCAAAATCACCAGCAACGTGTTCATAAAACATGGCAAGCTCTCTATATGCTTCTTCCATGATTAGTGAAGTAGAGATGCAGCTGTTCCAAAGTTCAACAGCTTCCAGAAAACGCCGTTGCCGCTTCAGCAACTTGGCTTTTTCAATCATTAATGAGTTTAAATCTGAGCGTTTAAATTTTATCGCTGATGATTCACTGCCGATCATTAGTGCCTGATGATCTTGATTCGTTTTGCATAACATTCGAAAAATCCAGACGGGATCTCCTGACAGCACGCTGACATCATCCTCAAACAATCGACTGATCAGCACAAGTATTGCGGACATGGTTAATAAATCCTGCACATTGTGTTTTAAAACCGGAATCAAAGGAGCAATAGATCGATTTCGAAGAAAATCCAGATAAATCGAGGGAATAATGGATCCGGAGACATCATTGATTCTGGTTATACCTGCCACGGTCCGTTCTACCGAGTCCAATGAACAGCTCGCCAATTTTTTTTTCCACAGTCTGCGGACAACATACAAAAGATCGATATGGTTCATAGATTCAAATGGGAATGACATGCGATTAAGCGTCATGCGCGTCTTTAGTAAAGGAATATCATAAGCTTTGCCGTTATAGCTGATTAAGCATTTTTTCTTTTGCAAAATTCTCTCAATTTCGGTCAGCATTGCTTTTTCATGACGCAGATCCGGCATTAAATATTGTTGCAACTGCAGTGTTTGATCCTGAACAAACGCCAGTCCAACCAGGAATACGTAGGTTCCAGTCCCTCCTGCCAATCCGGTTGTTTCAGTATCTATGAATATCAGATCTTCAGGTATTAGATTTTGATAGTCGACACTCCCTGCGATCAGAGCCAGTTTACTCGCCGGTAAACGGATGAAATCGCCGATCGTACACTGGCCATACTCAAATTCGGCATTGAACTCTTTATCCCGTTGCCAAAAAGTACCAAAAAGATTTTCGTTTTGTCGAATCCCTTCCCTCAGCAGCTCTTCATTCGCATCTACGCTCGACAAAATTTCGACAGGCTCAATATTTGGTATGTTCCTCGATTTACCGAGGAGCTGTTCTAGTTTGTTTTTGAGATCAGACATGAAGAAATTTAATTTCGCTGCAGATATTCAAGCAGTTTAAGCGTGGCTTCTTTGCCCTTTTCGCCAATTTCCAGAATCGGTCCGCTGCAGGAAGGACAACCGGAAAGACAGGGACAATTATTAATCACTTCGAATGCGGCTTGGACAATATCGTTGAAAATTGAATAGAGCTTTTTGCTGTATCCCATCCCACCCGGATAATGTTCCCAAAAATAGATTGTTGGTTGTTCGGTAAATGGCGAGCGCGCCATGGGAAGAGCGGAGAAATCTCTTCGATCACCCATGATAAATATGGGAATAATATTTGCCAAGAGGTTAGCTGCACCTTTTAATGCATCACCGGCTTCGCTTTGGCTGGTTGCTAAAAGTTCGGCAAGATTACTCGGAAAGCTATACCAAAAGGCCATTGTATGCAGTTCAAGTTCGGGTAAATGAATTTTACCCCAGCCTAAATTCTCATGCGTATTGAATTTGATTTTCTTATACATCGTTGCTACACTCGTTACCGAAACTTCACCATACCCAAGATGATCCAGCTCCTTTGCTTTCTCTTCAAATATATCTAAAACTTTAATATCGCTTTTGAGCTGGGCATCGGTATAATGATCGGAATGAACCTGATGAACATATGCCTTTCGTCTATCCCAATCCAGTTTGTCCACATGATATTGCAGCGCACCATGAAGGTAAATCGCTTCATCATGCACCATTAACTGCGCTGCGAACAAATCGATTTCGCCAATAACCTTTTCTTTCGGGAGAGTCGTATCAATAATCACCACATTCTCTTCAGCAGCACTACGAAGACTAATACTTTCTGCAGGATATGTCTCAGCAGTCCAGAACCAGCGGTCTTCGGAGCGATGAACAATTCCTTCGTCCTGCAGAAATTCCAGAATTTCCTGCGTACTTTCCAAACCGAGACCGCCGCTAAAATTGCTGCCGTATCGCTCGTCGTCGTCAAAAGGCAATTCAAAAGCAGCGCATTTAATGTGGCTGAGCAGAATGACCAAATTATCCGGATCAATGATGCCGGATTCAGGCGATCTGGTCAGAAAATAAGCCGGATTTTCAGCCATATATTGATCTAAAGGTGAAGAAGAGGACACCATAATCGCTGCTGAAGTGTCGCTCCTCCTCCCTGCTCTTCCCATCTGCTGCAAAGAACTGGAAATGGTGCCTGGGTATCCTGCAAGTACCGCCACTTGCAGTTGTCCGATATCAATTCCCAATTCAAGTGCGTTAGTGCTGACCACGCCGATAATTGATCCGTCCCTCAATCCTTTTTCGATCTCACGCCTTTCATTGGGCAGATAACCGCCGCGATATCCACGAATCAGTGATGGCGATTTTTTCTGTCGCTGAAATGCCTCCTTAATATAAGTGAGCAGAATCTCAACATTCATGCGGCTTCTGGCAAAAATAACTGTCTGCAGCATATTGTGAATAAAATATGAAGCGACGCGTTCGCTTTCCTTGAGATATGAACGGCGAATGCCCAATTCGCGATTAACCATGGGAGGATTATACAGAATAAAATGCTTCTCCCCATGTGGTGCTCCATTCTTATCAACCAATGTCATCTTCTCCCCCGTCAATTGCTCCGCCAGTTCCAGCGGATTGGCAATGGTCGCCGAGCAGCAAATAAAGGTCGGACGGCTGTTATAAAATCGACATATACGTTTCAATCGCCGAATCACATTGGCTAAATGGCTCCCAAAAGCACCACGATAATGATGAATCTCATCAATTATGATGTACTGCAGGTTCTCAAAGAGTTTGATCCATTGAGTGTGGTGCGGTAATATTCCAGTGTGAAGCATATCTGGATTGGTGACAACAATATGGCCACTGCTTTTTATGGTTTTTCGCACTGTGACGGGAGTGTCACCATCAAAAGTATAACTTTTAATTCCGAAATTTATTTGAGGAGCAAGCTTTTCAATAAGCGAGTGCAATTCGGTGATTTGATCCTGCGACAATGCCTTGGTTGGAAAAAGATAAAGGGCTCGAGTATCAGCGTTTTCAACGATTTTATTGAGTACAGGCAGATTATAACATAAAGTTTTACCTGAAGCAGTCGGTGTAACAATCACGGTATTTTGATGTTGCAGTGTATGTTCAATGGCTTCAGCTTGATGTGAATACAACCGTTTTATACCGCGCTCATTTAATGCCTGTAAAACTTTGGGATTGATTTTCGCAGGGAAATCGGCAAATTCAGCTTCCTTCGCCGGCAATACCTGCCAATGACGAACCGATTGCATGAACTGTTCGTCACGTTCAAGTCGATCAAGCACCTGTTCAATTGTCAAAGTCATTTAGGATCCCGCTTTATCATCAATTCTTTCAACAAAACCGTATTTTCCGTCAATCCTTATTATGTCTCCCGTTTTAATGATCATGGCAGCATTCTGGATACTGGTGACTGCGGGCATCCTGAATTCGCGCGCCACAATTGCAGCATGCGATAAAACGCCGCCCGTTTCCAGGACGAGGCCGGAAATGCGTCGGAAGAGTGGTGTCCAGCCTGGGTCGATCGCCGGGGCAACAAGAATTTCTCCCGCATTGATGAATTGTGTCTCTTCATATCGTCGGACCACTCGAGCAGGGCCGGAGACTGTTCCTTCACTGACGCCGATGCCGATGAGAGTCCGTCTTGATATGGGCTGCGTGAGAACTTGCGGCGGCATTTCCGCCCATTCTATTCGTCTTTTTCTTCGCTCGGATATTCGGGATAATGGCGCAGTGTTCCCTTGCATGACAATCTTGATCTCGCTGAAGGTCAGATAAAAAATATCATCAACCTCATGCAATTGCCCATTCATAACCATTATGCCGGCAAGCTTTAAAAATCCTTTTCGCGTAATATATAAAATTCTTTGCCACAAATCACGTTGATTTTCGCGCAGCATGAAAAACTTTTGTGCTGAATGCAGGAGACAGCGAAATAGTGGTTTTAAAACGAGTCGAATCGGATAAGGCTTTTCAGCCATTACAGTTAAGCACTTTATAATCGATAGGTCTCGCCGGTTATTATTTTCCACGCGAAGGGTTTCAAGCGTATTTCCCATGACATTCAATCTGGCCATTTTCAATAACTGTTCCGGATTTTCCTTCCAAGGTGCAAATGAAAAATCAAGACTTTCACTCCGATGCCCGTATTTGGCCAGGAAATGGTTAAATTGTATTCTCTCATACGGATCAAGCGCTGCCAGTTCAATGTTCGCCTCAAATGTGGCATTTCCTTTTATTCCTGAAAGAAGATCATCTGTCCTGAGTGACCGATCATTCACAGTAAACAGAAGGAATTTTGCAAGGGCGCTGACGAAAAGGTCAGCAAATGTGATGCTCCATCGATGGATCGCTAAAAAGTGATCAGACAGCTCGGAAGTCTGCTCGCAGACATCGATGATTTCCCTCATCGAATCCGTCATCAATTTTAAATCGAGTTCATGCAGCTGCCGAAGAGTTGTTTCGCGAAATATTCGCCATAAATATAGATTGCGCCATGGCAGCCATTGCGAATCTACAAAAAATAGTCGAGATGCCAAAAACGGAATTGAACGCGCAAATTCGAGCAGCCAATGAAATCGATGATGGCTCAAAGGAAGTTCTTTTCGTTTATCGGGCGAAATGAATGAAAATGGTAGAGGAGCATACAAGAGCTGAAAGACTTGGCGTCGAGTAACAGGTAATCCATTATCGAGTCGAGTGAGCGGGCGCTTGACTCGCTTCAATTTACCCAAATACCATAACGGATCTTTAAACGCGTTTTTCACAATCAAGGGTTGCAGAAATGACCACGAAAGCGGGGCGATCGGGTAATGAAACCGCTCGGCAAAGAAAAAGTCTGACCACTGTTTTTTCTGACTATTTTCATCGGATCGGTTGGATATCGGCAATGTTGTGATCGGACGCGCCTGTAGAATCCAGAACTGTTGATTCTCGAAAGCCCACTCAATATCTAATGGATGTCTGAAAATATTTTCGAGATCAAAAGCCAACGATACTAAATGAGGCAGTTGTTGATGCACAAAATCAGTTAAATAATCATCGCCTTCATAATCCTTGACCAGCTTTTGCGATTGACGATGAACGAGAATCTGTTCAGGCATGACTTGGCCTGAAACGATATCCCCGCAGCCGCCGGCATGAAATTCGATGAGCATGAGATCTTGAGGATTAAGCGGGTGAGCGGTGAATAGAACCCCCGCCATTTGCGCGTTGATTTGGTTTTGAATAATAACCGCAGGACTCAATTGTCGTAATCGAGTATCACCAATATAAGTATAAAGCCGCTTTGAATGAGCGGATTTCCAAATAGCATGAATAGAGTCCCAAAATGATGTTTCATCCATGACATTCAAAAAGGAATCCAACTGACCGGCAAAAGAGTGTTCCACCGTGTCTTCAAAAGGCGCCGAAGATCGCAAAACGACAGGACGTTTAAAGAGCATAATCCCCTTATTTTTACAGACAGCGGAAATTAAATCAACGTAATGACGATGATTTTTGTCGATTTCCTGAGAATAGTGCGAAGATTTGGCGGATAAAACTATAAATTCCGGTACCGGGTAACCATGCAACTGTACAACAGCGAGATTGCGGGCTTTGGCGCCCGCCAGCTTCTTACTTCTCGCTATTTTGTGCACATCACTGATAACTAATTGCTGAAACATGAAGTGGGGATCGGCAGGATTATTAACAAGTACGGATTTCGGACTCAATGCTGTGGACTAGAAGCTGTGCCTGCATTGCGCTGTTCCTTCTCAAAATCGGCCACAAGCTTGACCATCTGCGGATCGTCGGGAATTTTTTCATCAAGCGTGACGCGTGTGATCTCATGATTGACTATTTCTTTTTTAGCATTCAGGGTGAGATTCAGGCGGCCAAAATATTTTCCCAAACTGGGGGTGCTGACCATAATTGGTTTTGACTCACTATTCGGCATCACCTTGTAGTATTCACCACCCACTACCACTACATCAATCCCCGGCACTGCCTGCAAAATGGCTTCACATGTTTTGTATCGACCATTAAAAAGCAGAATGATGAGTTCAGCGTCTTTTTTCAAATCAGAAACCGTCGCTCTCGCAGCGGCTACCGGATCCGTTGAAATCAACTGAGCTTCCGGCAGATTCCGATTGAGCAGATTCTCCTTTTCATCGCAGAGTCCGAAAATTCCCACAGTGAGCTTGCTGAACGGGAGACCGGATCTCTGTCTTGCGGTCAGCTTTTTCAACATGAACGGTCTGGTGAAGGGCTTTTGCGATTCTGTAAAATTGATATTTGCAGAAATCAGGGGTACATCCAGCTCTTTCTGAACCTTTTGCAGGTATTCTCCTCCGCTGGAGAAATCTTTGATTGCCAAATTAATGGCCTCGCATCCGAGCATTCCAAGCCCCTTGAGTAGATAGCGACTCTGAATGGCTGCATCAGAACTATATCCTTTCATAAAGCCGCCGGCATCTACAAAAAGGCTGAAATCGGAACTATCTTTATTCTGTTTGAGTAAGGTTGCTCTCCGAGCTAACCCGCCAATCGGCTGCTTTCAGCCACAGGGTGTGAGATAGCCGTTGATGTCATTCGTATGATACAAGGAAAGCGTCGCTGTCTCTTTTTTACCGGCAGGTTCAGAAGATGAATTGCAGGCAATCCAAAAAAAAGACAACATGAAAATTCGCAGGAGTGGGTTTCTCATCATTTGGTTCCGTATCGTTCTCTATTTAATTCAACATAGTATATTTTTAATGAATTGCGTTAAAATAGTTATTCGCCAAAGATATTAAAATTTGGACACATCAATTACGTTTTTCAAATGTATTTTCCAATGCTGGTCGAAGTTTAACCACAATAAAATTGCGATTACTGCTGACATCCGCACGAATGGAATACTGTGTATCCAGGACCAACCGCGTAAATTTATCAACATCGCTTTTGTGGAATCCCAGGCGAGCTTTAATGAATGGTCCACGATTCAACTGGATATCGCGATCTTCTGAGAGCAGAAAAATGTTATTAAAATCAATGACAAATCGATCCGGATTGGCGAGAGTCATCTGTTTTCCAATCGGAATATGTCCGTTTGCTTCAATTTGAACGGTATTTTCATCGATCATGCGCACATTGCGTATGGCGGTTCCTTCGGGTATTTCCGGTTCCTGTTCGTTGAAATATATGTCGAACTCGACGCGTCGATTTTGCTGTCGCCCATCGTCGGTGGAATTATCAGCGATCGGCTTGGATTCACCATAGCCCACCGGCAGAAAGAAACAGCTCGGGTTCACTTTTTCCTTTATGCTGAGATAAACCATCACGCTGTCGAGACGTCGTTGCGACAAGTTGATGTTATAGTCTTCATCGCCGATCCAGTCCGTGTGACCCGATAATTGGACAATGGGTGCCGGGAACGTTTTGAGAATCCTGCCGACGCGCTCCATGGTCTGTCGCTCTGAAGGACGGATGCTCGCCTGATCAAAATCAAAAAAGACGGTTAAAACACCACCGGTCGTCAAACCTGTTGTTTCATCTTTGCGATACGCCATGCGCATTTTTCCGGGATCTTCGCCGATGATGCCGTTGATGATGGCCAGTTTTTCCGCGAGATCTCGTTTCATGGCTTCCAATTCTTCTGCCGCCAATTTCAGCCGCTGATTTGCCTCTTCCGCGTCTTTTAATTGCTGTTCCATTTGAGACTGCAGGTCGCGCATGTTTGCCGCTTCCTCCGGTGTGATGCCGGACTCCATATACGCTTGAGCGCCGAGCACCTCATCTTTGCTGAAAGATCCGAATGCAAAATAAAGCGAAAAACGGTGTGCCGCCTCATCAAAGACCGGCAATGGCGCATACGCATAGTCAAATCGGATTCTGGCACGCGCAAGCCATGTTGCCGGCATGTTCAATCCAAAGCCGGCAGCCCAGTTAGAGATAGAAGCGTCATTGAATTTATAGCCGGAGCGGACAGCAAATACATCGTTGAGCAGAAATTCTCCGCCGATTTTATATCTGATCGCTTCCTTTCGCGTCCACGCGGCATCAGAACTGAGGATGAATTGGGTTAATTTGTCACTGGTCATCGGCAGTATCAATGCGGCGCCGACTTGATAGGTTTCCGGTAAAGGGGATTTCCAGGCGTCAAACTGCATTTTTGACATGCCGATGTTTTGCAGAGAGGCGCCAAAAGCAACCCATTTAGGGAAACGGAACTGAAGCCCGGCATCCAGGGCGAAAACAGAACTGGTTTCGCCGACGAGACTTTGGTTCAGGTACTTACCACCGACGCCGAATCCAAGTTCATAGTCGCCGAATTTAAAAAAACGTCCGTATCCCAAAGAAATCATGACATCTCCACTGATGCCGTTGCCGCCGATGGGATTGAAGTATTGGTCGACTTGAGTTATCTGTCCCTCATCAAAATAGGTCAAATCAATACCGAATACCCCGATCTTGGGCAGAGGCAGCGCAAAAGCAATGTTCCCCTGTTGGGTGTCATCAATCCAGGTATTGAAATTCATGGCCAGGCTGGGTCGGGTGATGCCTCCTAATCCGCCTACATTGTATCGCATCAGATTGATATCATTTGACAGGGCGGTGAACGCTTCCCCCATGCCGACCTGACGGGCCGCCGGACTGATTTTTAAAAACGGCGCGCCATGATAACCCACGGAGCTCTCCGCTGTCGTCAGAGTATTCAATCCGAAAAGCATCGACAGGAATATAATGATCAGCGGACGATGAAAAATGAGGTGATTATTCGATCCTTTTTCTATAAACATGGTGAGTTTTTCTCCACTTTATAAAAAATAAAACCTAACGGATGACAACAAATTTGGCCAGAACATTCAATTTTTCAGTGACGTCCGTGCCTTGATTAAGTACCTGGGCATATACTTTGACCCAATATGTTCCGCTGCTGATGGGATCTCCGGAATCGTTTTCCAGATTCCACCAATTGTTGAGGATGCCGTATTGATTGCGCGGCGCGACATTGCTGCCCCAATCCGCGAATACAAGGTCTTCAGCACTCTTTTCGGCGACCCTCTCCCCTGCCAGATTATATATTTCCAGCTTTTCCACGGTCAGCTCTCCGAGACTGGAACCGAGACGCATGCGAAAATTCACGCCGCGGTTCGAGTAATATGGATTGGGGGCGACTTCGCAGGTGAGCGCTCTCGCCATCTGAATGCCGATGGTATCAGGAATCGACACATAGATGCGGGTCGGCGTCCGGCGAAAGTTATCCTGATATTCTACGATGATGTTATTACCCGGACGAGCATATAATACACCGTCATTTATTGTATAGTTCAATGTATTTCTTAGGAATACACCGTTTTGTGAAGTGAATTCACCACTATCAAATTGTCCACTGGTGCCTACTATTTCATAAAGTCGCATATCTTCTCTGTCGTCGGTTTGGGGATTGAAAAAGCTGACTTGAATAGAATCTTGTTGGACAAGATTTAGGCTTCGGTCTCTCTCTCCGGTGACCCTCGCATAAATTCTTTGATCTAATTGAGATATACTGATCGATTGATGTTGAGCATTCTCAACATGGAGCTGTCCGAGCATGCCTTCGACAACCAGAATGGAATCGCTGACAATTTCAGAAGGGCGAGAGATAGAGGCAAACTCTGTTGAAAGCTGATCCCGATCATATATCTGCATTGTGCCGTCATTCCTGAAGACAGAGTCAGGAGAAGTCACGATTATGGCGGGCAATCCCTCCGGCGTAAGATATCGGATTCGATCACCCTGCAGGTTATAGACCGCGGGCACAGTCTCTTCATCCAGGCTTCCATCGGAAAGAACCTGCACCGTCAAAGTGTCGGTTGATTCGAGCACATTGTTGAGTTGGACATAGATTTGATCGGCGAACAAGCTGTCCTCCGGCAAAGGAATAAAGCCGGCAGCCGTATAAAAGTCTTTGGCTTCTCCTTCCGCATTGACGAATTGAATTGACGGTGGTCCGGCGGAAACCTCGGTCCATGTCACCCGCCATTTATCCAATCGCGGGGTCAAAGCGGAACGAAAAGAAATAAACGAGATCACCACGCCGATTCGTTCGACGCCGCGCAAACTGTTCACATTCG
>Ga0105103_10001426_pt1 | contig 13169 bp, 10 predicted proteins | sample PPLLaktember2015_2_FD_79107 | JGI IMG/M metagenome (GOLD analysis project Ga0105103, IMG submission 79107) | Freshwater sediment microbial communities from Prairie Pothole Lake near Jamestown, North Dakota, USA - PPLs Lake P7 Core (6) Depth... | ecosystem: Environmental > Aquatic > Freshwater >...
AGGAACAAAAAAAACCTCCCTTTCCATTCATTTGCCTTACGATAAGCGGTGGTCATACCCAGATCTTAAGGGTAACTGATTTTTTTCAGTTCGAAATTTTGGGAGAGACCATTGATGATGCGGTGGGAGAAGCCTTTGATAAATCGGCAAAACTACTTGGACTTCCTTATCCCGGGGGCCCACATGTAGATAAATTGGCAAAAACAGGGAATGGAGAACGCTTTGCATTCGCCAAACCTAAAACTGAAAACGAACTGGATTTCAGCTTTAGCGGGCTAAAAACATCCATTCTTTATTTCTTGCAAAAAGAGCAAAAAGCAAACGAAAATTTTATCACAGAAAATCTTGAAGACATCTGTGCATCCATACAAAAGACCATTGTTGACATATTGGTAAGCAAATTGCTCCTGGCTTCAAAAACAACGGGTATCAGGCATATTGCCATTGCCGGGGGTGTATCCGCAAATTCGGGTATAAGGCAGGCGCTGAGGGATGCGGAATCAAAATATGGCTGGACCACCTATATACCCAAATTTGCATATACGACCGATAATGCAGCCATGATAGGCATTGTTGGGTACCAGCACTACCTTAAAAACCTGAGTTCCAAACAGGATATCAAAGCGACCGCGCGCTTAACGGTTAGTGAGAGCTGATCTGATCACAAAAAAAAACCGTCTTCCGACGGTTCATATTTTAAGCATTTACAAACTTTTCGGCGATCCGCTTATAAACTCCGGATTGCAATTTCTCGCGTATTGCTGAGAATGCCGCGATCGTTTCGTGAACATTTTCGAGCGTATGGGCTGCTGTAGGGATTAGTCGCAAAAGGATCATTCCTTTAGGGATTACCGGATAAACAACAATGCTGCAAAAAATTTTGTAATTCTCCCGCAGATCATTTACCAGTGCCATCGCTTCGGGAATCTCGCCTTCCAAAAATACCGGAGTAACACAGGTATTGGTAGATCCGATATTAAAACCTTTCTCAACCAGACCGTTCTGAAGGGCATTTACATTTTCCCATAATTTTTCCTGCAGTTCGGGCATGGTTCTGATCATGTCCAGTCTTTTTAATGCTCCTTTCACCATGGCCATAGGCAAGGCTTTTGCAAACATTTGTGAACGCATATTGTATTGCAGGAATTGAATAACATCTTTATCTCCTGCAAAAAAGGCACCAAAGCCTGCCATGGATTTTGCAAAAGTTGAAAAATATACATCGATCTGATCCTGAATGCCCTGTTCCTCACCTGCTCCTGCTCCTGTTTTACCCAGAGTACCAAAACCATGTGCATCATCTACCAGCAGTCGGAAATTGTATTTTTTCTTGAATTCAACGATCTCTTTCAGTTTACCCTGCTCACCCCTCATACCAAAAACGCCTTCTGTTACAACCAGAATACCTCCGTTTTGTTCCTCTGCCATCTTGGTGGCTCTTTGAAGGTTCTTTTCGAAGCTCTCCATGTTGTTATGGCGGTAGGTAAATCTTTTGCCCTGGTGAAGGCGAACACCATCAATGATACATGCGTGAGAATCAACATCATACACAATTACATCATTTTTTGAAACCAGAGCATCAATGGCTGAAACCATACCCTGATAACCAAAATTTACCAGATATGCCGCCTCTTTATGCACAAATTCTGCACATTCTCTTTCCAACTGCTCATGAAATACCGTATGCCCGCTCATCATTCTGGCTCCCATAGGATAAGCCATTCCGTGTTCCGCTGCAGCTTCGGCATCCACTTTCCTCACTTCAGGATGGTTTGCCAAACCCAGATAATCATTTATACTCCAGGTAATCACTTCTTTTCCATTGAAGTTCATTCGATTGGCTATAGGTCCTTCAAGTTTTGGAAACACATAATATCCCTCGGCCTGCTTGGCCCATTTACCCAAAGGGCCTTTGTCATTGATAATTCTGTCAAACAGATCTTTCATAAGATTTTTTTATAAAAATTAAAAAAGTAAAAACTTTGCAAAATTAGCCTTTTTTAGGTAGTCTGCAATGAGTGCGATCAATTTTAATCCATTAAAACAAAAAAGGCTGCCTACACCGTAAGCAACCTTTTATATAATTAAAAGTTCTTTCTTTTTACAGATATTCAACTTCCCCTGCGACAATATTTTTTGTATCAAAAAATCCTTGCTCGCCCATCCATTCGTCACTAAATATTTTCTCCATATATCTGGATCCGTGGTCAGGAAGTATCATCACAACCATACTGTCCTTGTCAAAATATCCTTTCTCACCGTATTGCATGGCCGCCTGTAAAACAGCTCCGCTAGTATAACCGGTAAATAAACCTTCAGTAAGCGCAAGTTCTCTGGCCCGGTGTGCTGAAGCCTCATCGGTAACCTTTTCAAAAACATCGATCACCTCAAAATTCGTTGCGGTAGGAATCAGATTCTTTCCGAGGCCTTCAATGCGGTAAGGGTACAATTCCTTTTCATCAAATTCTTTGGTCTCATGAAATTTTTTGAGCAATGAACCATAGGCATCAACTCCCAATACTTTGATCTTTGGATTTTTCTCTTTCAAATATTTTCCCACTCCCGAAATAGTTCCTCCAGTGCCGCTGGCAACAATGATATGTGTAACTTTACCTTCGGTCTGTTCCCATATTTCAGGGCCGGTAGACAAATAGTGCGACTCTGCATTCAAGTCGTTGAAATACTGATTGATATAAACTGAATCGGCAGTTTCTGAATGAAGTCTTTTAGCTACCTCGTAATAGGAACGCGGATCGTCGGCAGCCACATGAGCCGGGCAAACATATACCTTGGCGCCCATAGCTTTTAACATATTGATCTTGCTCGGTGAGGCCTTTGAGTTTACGGCAAGAATACAGTCGTAACCCTTAATTAGGCATACCAAAGCCACACTAAAGCCCGTATTCCCAGAAGTAGTTTCTATCACCGTACTTCCCTTTTTCAGTATTCCTCTCCTTTCGGCATCTTCAACAATATGCAAAGCTATCCTGTCCTTCATGGAATGACCCGGATTGAAAGCTTCATATTTAACTAGAAATTGTCCTTGTAAGTGATTGGTGATTTTGTTTAATCGTATAAGGGGAGTTTCTCCTATTAATTCAAGAATATTATTGGTAATCCCTTTATGCTTTTCCATAAATGTTAAAGACTTTTATGATAAATTTCGGGGGCAAAGTTAAACAATTTTTAAATATTCAATTAAAAAAATGATTTTTACTGCCCTTTTCATGATACTTTTTTTGATAAGTGCCTTATCTTTACTCTTTAATTTCCTCTAAATCAAACAGAAATACATAATCTCTGGCAATTTCTTTTAAGGCATCAAATCTGCCCGAGGCGCCACCATGCCCTGTTTCAAGATCTGTGAACAAATACAACTGATTGTTATCCGTTTTCAGTTCTCTTAATTTTGCCACCCATTTGGCGGGTTCAAAATATTGTACCTGTGAATCATGCAAACCTGTTGTTACCAGCATATTCGGATAATTTTGAGCTTTCACATTGTCATAAGGAGAATACGACAACATATATTCATAAGAATCTTTGTTATTTGGATTTCCCCATTCATCATATTCTCCGGTTGTAAGTGGAATGCTTTCATCAAGCATGGTCGTAACCACATCAACAAAAGGCACGGCCGCAATGATCCCGTTAAAAAGTTCGGGATTCATATTGATCACTGCGCCCATCAGCAGACCTCCTGCAGAACCGCCTTCAGCGTAAAGATGAGCAGGCGATGTATAGGATAAACTTATCAGGTGTTTGGCACAATCTACAAAATCATTGAATGTATTCTGTTTTTTAAACATTTTTCCATCCTCATACCAGTTTCTTCCCAGGTCTTCTCCACCTCTGATCTTAGCAGTAGCGAAAACAAAACCTCTGTCAAGCAGAGACAATCTGGTGGTGCTGAATTGATCATCCATCGTATTGCCATAAGAACCATATCCATATAACAATAGAGGTGTGTTTTTATTCAAGGGGGTGTCTTTGTGGTAAACCAATGAGATCGGAACTTTTTTGCCGTCTCTGGCTGTTGCCCAGATTCGTTCACTTTTGTAATTTTCCTTTTTGAACTTACCTCCCAGCACTTCCTGTTCCTTTTTAACATCACTGGTTTTGTCAGCCATATTGAAATCGATCACGGAATTGGGTGTGGTGAGGGAATTATAACTGTACCGAAGGATCTCAGTATCAAATTCCGGGTTGGAAGAAACATACATGGTATAGGTTTCTTCGGTTACCGGCAGATAATAATCCTGGGATCCGTCCCATCTTTTAATGCGGATCTGATTCAATCCGTTCGTTCTTTCTTCCAATACCAAATAGTCTTTAAATATTGAAAAATCCTCGAGCAAAGTTTCCGGACGATGTGGAATTACATCAACCCAATTCGATTTATCCGTTTTGTCCAAAGGGCTTTTCATCAACTTAAAATTCTTAGCCCCGTCTTTGTTGGTGAGGATGTAAAAATTGTCTTTATAATGATCAACCGAATACTCCAGATCCCGCTCTCTGGGCTGAAAGATTTTGAATTCTCCAAGCGGGTCTTTGGCAGAAAGAAAGCGATATTCCGTAGAAACGGTATTGTACGAGCCCAGAATAATATATTCATTCGATTTTGATTTAAAAACAGCGGTGCTGAAGGTATCGTCCTTTTCCTCATAGACCAGCACATCATAAACGGGATCTGTGCCGAGAACATGACGGTATATTTTATCACTCCTCAGGGTTACCGGATCCTTTTTAGTGTAAAAAACGGTTTTGTTATCACTGGCCCAGGCAGAACCTCCGGTTGTATTCGGGATATACTCCTTGTAGATCTCATTAGTTTCCAGATTTTTAAAATAAAGGTCGTATTGCCTTCTGCTGACAGTATCGACCGCAAAGGCCACTATCTTATTATCTTCGCTTACATTCAATCCTCCAAGAGAATAATACTCATGACCCTTGGCCATCTCATTTACATCAAAAAGAATTTCCTCGGCACCTGACAGGGTTCCCTTTTTGCGTTTGTAAACAGGGTACTGCTGGCCGGTACTGTATTTGGTTATATAAAAATAGCCGTTCTTCTTATAAGGTACACTTTCGTCATCTTCCTTGATCCTGCCTTTTAACTCCTGAAATAATTTATCCTGAAAATCTTTGGTATGCGCAGTTTTTTGAAAATAGTAATCATTTTCAGCTTTCAGGTAATCGATTACCTTTGGGTTTTCTCTTTCGTTGAGCCAGTAATAATTGTCAACTCGGGTATGGCCGTGCAATTCTAAATTTCTGGCAATTTTTTCTGCCCTGGGTGGCATGATCTCTTTATCCATAGACTCTTTTTTACATGAGGCCGCAAAAATAAGGCATATACCAAACAAGTAACTGTTAATTCTTAATATTCTCATTTTTTTTATAAATTATTAAATCAGTATTTTTATCAAATGTAAATAAAAAAAATATGTTAGGAGACTTACAGGGCATGATGGCCCAATTAAAAAATGCGCAGGCCAAAATTGAAGAAACCAAAAAGCGACTGGACACCGTGCAGGTGGAAGGCAAAGCCGGTAATGGTATGGTCTTGGTAGCTGTAACGGCAAACAGGGAAGTTAAAACAATCCAAATTGCTGAGGAACTTTTTTCTGACAAGGAGGCCCTGGAAGATTATCTGATCCTGGCACTGAACAGTGCATTGAAAAAAGCGAATGAGATCCATGAAATGGAAATGGCACGTGCTGCCAAAGATGGCATGCCGGATTTACCCGGATTGGATATGTTTAAATAGTATCCCCGGTTTTTTTAGAAGCGATCATAAATCTGAAAATTAAAAATTGTGCCATTACATAGGTTGCCATGATCGCAACAGGGTACCAGGTCCGGGCAATATGAAATTTTTGGAGGGCGATCATACTGTCTGATACTATAAACAGGATCGCTCCCATAAGCAGCATCCTTGTGATGGAGTCCTTGTTTTGCAAATAAAGCAACAAAGCAGCCATACCAAAAATGGAAATGGCCATGCCATAAACCATTACAGGTACTGTGAAGGTTCCCAGATTTTTCTGTAAAACCGAGATCAGCAGACTGTAAAAAATGAGAAACGGCACAATGGAGATCAGCAAATCCCTTGCCCTGCTCTTTTTCAAACGCTTTTTTATAATAAAAATATAGATCAGCTGAGTTCCCAGGAAAGCGGCAATACCCGCCAGGAACAAATTGTTTTTATCCATGAGCAACACATCCCCCAAAAATGAAAATGCCATGGCGAGCAGATACCAGAGATTGATTTTTGTGACAGAGAAGTAATAGGCCGCCATCAAACTGAGCATGATCATGGGTTTAAATACAGCCTGCATGACGGGATAGTCCATGGCAACGGCAATGACATCCAATATGGAAACGATCAAAAAAACGGTAATCAGTACTTTGCTCAATTTAGGATTCATCTCGTTTAGTTATATGCAGGTAAGATACAAGCTTTTGTTCTTTTTTTCAGAATCTCTTCAAAATTATTGACCAAAAAACTTTTGGCCAGGGCGGAATTCTGTTCATGACAATGGAAACAGGCACCCACACGCAGCATTTTTTTCTGTTCTGTAACCGACAGGGGCCTGAAATTCGTTCGGGTGGTCAGCACTTTGTTTGTTGGCTCCTTTAAAAAAGGAATCCAGGCGTCCTCAGGCAAATTATCATTCGGATTTTTATCGTAATCAGGAGTAAAATTCCATTTGCCTATATTTTTTTCAACTACATAAATGAGCTCCCCGCTTCCGTAACCCAGCGCTTCAGGATTGGCATGGCAGGATTTGCAGTCTCTGGATTTTTTGCCAATGGTATGCGGTGAATTTGGTGCATACAGCCTGTGAAAAGTATTATCCTTGTTTTTATCAAAACTTTTGTGATCTATCGTCATGATCATGCCGGGAACTGCCGGTTCTATTCTTTTGCCCTTTCCCACCGCTCTCACACCCAGTGCCGGCAGTGAGGTTCCAAACTCGAAAACATGTTCTTTCCACCCCCCGGTTACAAATTTTTTATCCAATAGATCATAGGCTCCCGGTTCTTTCTTATCAAACGTATTATGGCATCCGATGCATTTGGGAGCCCATTGTGTATGGCAGGTAGCACAACTCACATCAGTATGTACCTTATCTTTGGCACATATATCAGGCTGCGGTTTTACAGGTAAAATTTTGCCATTGTGTTTGCTGATCAGAAAAGCCTCGCCTTTCTCATTGATATAAGTATTGACCAGGGGCGCTTTGTCTTTTTGTTTTGCCAGAATTTCTTTGTCGTTGTGCTCATATTTTCTGTGTAACCAAACCAACAGCGATTCTCCATCCAGTTCTTTATAAGTTGTGGTTGTTGGTTTGTCCCGATAATGGCAATCAGCGCACTGAATCTTTACCGCATCCTCCTGATGGAGGTATTTCTTCCCATCGCCCATCACTTCATGTGAAGTATGACAGTCAATACACAACATGCCTTTTTGATGGTGTACATCCTCGCCTTTATAGGTATATACTCTTTTATCTTCTATAATTTTAAAACTTCTGTTCAGGCTTGTGTCTATAGTTTCCAATAGGGTTTCGTGCCAGCCTTCATAACTTGTGGAAATTCTGCTGGATCTGCTGTGGCAGCCATAACAATGTTCATTTTTTACAAAAATATCAACCGAAGGATGTATTTTGGGTAAGGTTTTCTTACCGGATTGCAGGTAAGTAGTCAAATCCTGTAAAGCCTCTTTTGAATAATTCAGATGGCAGGCATTACAGCCTCCTCCCCTGCTCAGTTGTGTGATGGGACCCAGTTCACTTTTTTCTGAGCCGAGATGGCAGTTGCCGCACAGATTTCTCAAATGGGTATCAGCAGCCGTATGTTTGATGTCTTTTATATGATACGAGCCATCCGGATCAGGGGCCTCGCCAAAAACAAACTTATCAACAGCTACGAGTCCGCTGTTGCTCGTCATCAGAGAATGCTGTACTTTCCGCAATTCATTTACATGGCACTTTCCACAGGTTCTTTCGGCATCCGAAAGATTACCCGGTATGATCACCATACCCTTGTGTGAAAGTTTCTTGTCCTCTGTTTCCGGGTCCCCCAAATGACAGCTCACACAGCCTATTTTCTTTGGGTCATGATAAGCAGAAAAACCTGTATATTGTTCATGACACTTCATGCAGGATTCCAGGTTATTTGAGACAATACTCATCTCTTTCTTAGGTGGTTCTCCTGTACCATAATTACAATTCCTGAGAAATAGGAGGATCATTACTCCGGAAAGAAGCATAAAAAGAAGAACAACAACCCTTTTCGAAATTGTGATGGATTTTTTCATAATCAAAATGAACCTGGCCTCAAATCTACAATATTTTCATTTAGTGTTGGCACCTACAGAAGCCTCTGGAAGAAGTATTATTTTGCTTTGTTTTGTGCCCAATGTTACATTCTAAATTCCTTTAATATGATTTTTATCAGTCTCTTTAGTATTTTGATGACCTAATTTTGTTCCGGTTATGGATTAAATCCGATTGGGCTTTTTTCCTGCTTTTTTAAAATATTTCGACATGAACAATTCAAGAAGGACGTTTATTAAAATTTCAGCTTTGAGTGCCAGTGGATTGATGCTTTACAACTACGGGATAAAAGCAAATGCCACCTCCTTAACTGCTAATAATAAGCTGGCGGATTCTGCCAAAGCCTTAAACCGTTTTCCTACCTATTGTGAGGTGTGTTTTTGGAAGTGTGCCGCCTGGGCTTATGTTGATGAAAACAACAATATCCCAAAAATTATAGGAAACGATACCGACCCGCATTGTTACGGACGGCTCTGCCCGAGAGGAACCGGAGGAGTGGGCATGTATTCGGACGAGGACAGACTAAAAACGCCTTTGATCAGAACCCAAGTAAATGGTGAAGATACCTTCAGGGAAGCGAGCTGGGAAGAAGCGATCGACTTGATTGCCGGCAAAATGAAATCGATTAAAGAGCAGTACGGTCCTGAAAGTTTTGCCCTGCTAAAGCACGGTGCGCCGGGTGGACACCTTGAACATTTATTCCAGGCGTATGGCTCTGATACCATAGGAGAACCGGCTTATGCCCAGTGCAGGGGTCCGAGGGAAACCGGGTTTAAGCTCACATTTGGTGCCTGGGTGGGATCTCCTGAACCTACTGATATAAGAGATACGAAATGTCTGGTCCTGATAGGATCACATATTGGTGAAAACATGCACAATACCCAGGTGCAGGAAATGTCGGAATGCATTGATAAAGGCGCTGCCATTATTGCTGTTGATCCAAGGTTTTCTACCGCTGCAAGCAAAGCGCAGCACTGGCTGCCGATCAAACCGGCTACAGACATGGCTTTGTTACTGGCCTGGATGCATGTATTGATCTATGAGGATCTCTATGATAAAGAATATGTTGAATTATATGGACAGGGCTTTGATAAATTAAAAGAACATGTAAGAGGATTCACGCCGGAATGGGCTTATGGCATAACCACCATAAAACCGGAAGAAATAAGAAAAACTGCCAGGGTTATGGCAGAGGCTGCGCCTTCGGTGATCGTTCATCCTGGAAGGCACGTGACCTGGTATGGTGATGATTCACAAAGAGGAAGGGCAATTGCCCTGTTAAATGCCTTATTGGGTTCCTGGGGAAGACGCGGCGGCTTCTATTTCAAAGAAAGTTTAAAAATACCCAACTTCCCTCATCCGCCATATCCCGAACCAAAATGGGGCTGGCATGAAATAGGTGAGAATTTCCCCTTTGCGGAGATGGGCATCACCAATGAGATCATCAAGGCATCAATTCCGGGTGGTAACGATAAGTATCCTGTAAAAGCCTGGATGGTAGCCGGTACAAATCTACTACAGAGTATTCCTCAGGCGAGCGTAATCGAAAAGGCCATTGAAAGTATTGAATTTTTGGTAGTTCTAGATACCATGCCGATGGAGATAACGGGATATGCAGATGTTGTGCTTCCCGAATGCACCTATCTGGAAAGATATGATGACCTGAGATCAGCTACGAACAGAGAACCTTCTGTTGCGCTGAGAATGCCTGTTGCACCTCCAAAATACGATTCAAAACCGGCCTGGTGGGTTGCCAAGCAGATCGGTGAAAAACTGGGATTAAAAGAATATTTCAACTATACCGATTACAAAGAAACCATAGCCTGGCAGTTGGAACAAATAGGAAGTTCGCTTGAAGAAATGGAAAAGATCGGTGTAAAGAACTTTCCACGCAAAACAGGTTCCATGTACTTAAAAGAAGGTGGAGCTTATGAATTTGGAACACCTAGCGGAAAAATCGAATTCTATTCTGATCAGCTGGCCGAAAAAGGTTTTGATCCCATGCCGGTTTACACGCCGCACCCTGAACCCGAAAATGGATACTACAGGCTTAATTACGGAAGATCACCCATGCATACTTTTAGCCGTACCATCAACAATCCAAACTTAAGCGACCTTGCGGATGAAAATTATCTATGGGTTAATCCAAAGGTAGCAAAAATTGAAGGACTCAAAAACAAACAGGAGGTCTGGTTGCAAAATCAGGACGGAATTACCTCGACTTATCCGATCAAGGTCAGGGTAACCGAAAGAATACGCTGGGATTCTGTTTATATGTATCACGGGTTTGGCCACAACAACAAAAAACTGACAAGAGCTCACGGTAAAGGAATGAGCGATACCCAGCTGATTACAAAAGTTACCGTAGATCCTTTGATGGGGGGAACAGGTATGCGGGGTAATTTTGTTAAAATAATTCAAGAAAATCCACATAAAGAAATATTGTCATGAAATATGGAATGGTAATAGACACATTAAAATGTGTTGGATGCAGTGATTGTGTAGTCGCCTGCCAGACAGAAAACAATGTTCCCATCGGTTATTGCCGGGACTGGGTAACAGAATCTGTGAATGGGGCTTATCCTCAAATCGAAATGGAACTCAAAACAGAAAGATGTAACCACTGTGAAAATGCACCCTGTGTTAGATGCTGTCCAACCGGAGCAAGTCATATCATCGAGGGAGGCATAGTTCTGGTAACGCCCAATGAATGTATTGGCTGTGGTGCATGTATCGAGTCATGTCCTTATGATGCCCGCTACCAACATCCGGGAGGCTATGTGGACAAATGTACCTTCTGCCACCACAGGCTGGAGAAAGGACAGCTTCCTGCCTGTGTTTCGGTATGCCCGACGCATTGTATGTATTTTGGCGATCTCGATGACCCGACCAGTCAGGTCTCCCAATTGCTAAAGTCAAGAAAACACAAGGTGCTGGCACCGGAAGCCGGAACCAAACCCAATATTTTTTATTTAGTTAAATAATCTACCCATGCAAGAAGAAATTTTTATAAGCGGACGCGAGATTCCCAAAATAGACCCATATCTTGAGATCTGGCATTTTCCCATAGCACTCTATTTATTTTTGGGTGGCCTGGCAGCCGGAATCCTGTTTTTTGCTGCCTTATTCACGGCACTCGACAAGGATAAACAGGTTCCCGCAGTGGTTAAATACGCCATGATCATTGTTCCTGTTGCCTTATCAATAGGCCTGATGGCTCTTTTTTATGACCTGACTCACAAGCTGTATTTTTGGCAGCTCTATACTACCATAAGACTGGAATCACCCATGTCATGGGGTGCATGGGTATTATTGATCATAACTCCCTTATCCTTTTTATGGGTTTTCAGTTATTTTTCTGAAATCTTCCCTAAATGGAAACTGCCCTTCCCGTTTCTGGAAAAATTTGAAACTTATCTGGCAAAGAACCGCAAAAACATGGCGTTCATGATCTTGCCACTTTCCATAATCCTGGGAATCTATACAGGCATCTTGTTATCAGCATTTAATGCCAGACCTTTGTGGAACAACTCAATATTAGGGCCCCTGTTCCTTACTTCCGGTCTGTCAACAGGTGCAGCAGCTATTTTGTTGTTATCAAAGACCCACTTTGAAAAATCTCTTTTTACAAAAATCGACCTTGGCCTTATCATCATTGAACTGGCACTTATTGTGCACATGATCATGGGCATGTACGCAGGATCTGCTGTTCAGTTAGAAGCTCTGGATATTCTGATCGGAGGTGAATACACGGTTCTTTTCTTTGGATTTGTGATTATTTTAGGCTTGTTGATCCCGGCATTTCTGGAGACGATCGAGATCTTCGGTTATAAAGTGCCTGTAATAATACCTTCCATGCTCGTCTTATTGGGAGGACTCATGTTTAGAGTTATTATGGTGGAGGCGGGACAAATTACCAGATACCTATATTAAAACATTATGGAAAAACAGAAAAAAATAAAAAAAGAGCTGTACTGGAACCCCTATTTTGGTGGTTTCTTACTCGGACTCGTACTTATCCTTGTATTTTATATCTCGGGGCGGGGCATTGGCGCCACGGGAGGATTAAAAGGAACTGTAATAGCTACCGTCGATGCCGTTGCGCCGACACACGCACAGGACAGTCCTTACTATGCAAAATTCCTGGAAGACGAAAAATCTCCGGTGAACAGCTGGCTTGGATACGAAACCCTGGGAGTCATTATAGGTGCCTTTATCTCAGGCGCGGTATCCGGAAGGCTGAAATTAAAAGTAGAACATTCACCAAAAATAACGAGCAGAAGAAGATTGATTTTTGCTTTGATCGGTGGAGTTCTCTTCGGTTTTGGTTCGCAAGTTGCGCGGGGCTGTACAAGTGGTGCTGCCCTGAGTGGCATGGCAGTACTCGCTACGGGTGGTTTTGTTACGATGCTGTCCATTTTTGGAACCGGATATGTCGTGGCTTACTTTTTCAGAAAAAATTGGATTTAAAAATATAAATAGAAATTATGGGACCATTAATTCCTAACGGTATAATTCCAGAACAATGGGATTATGTAATTGCGCTACTGATCGGTTTGGCATTTGGATATATTTTAGAAGCCTCCGGATTCTCCTCTTCGAGAAAATTGGTTGGTGTTTTTTACGGCTATGACTTTGCTGTTTTGAAAGTGTTTTTTACTGCCGTTCTGGTATCGGTGATCGGGTTATATTATATGGATTATCTGAGCTGGCTTGATATCACACAATTGTACGTTCACCCCACCTTTATGCAGTCTGCCATCATAGGCGGTATCATAATGGGTGTTGGTTTTCTGGCCGGCGGATTTTGCCCGGGAACAAGCC
>Ga0105103_10001428_pt1 | contig 13167 bp, 18 predicted proteins | sample PPLLaktember2015_2_FD_79107 | JGI IMG/M metagenome (GOLD analysis project Ga0105103, IMG submission 79107) | Freshwater sediment microbial communities from Prairie Pothole Lake near Jamestown, North Dakota, USA - PPLs Lake P7 Core (6) Depth... | ecosystem: Environmental > Aquatic > Freshwater >...
TGCCGGAATCCTTGTTTGAGGTATCCCTGGTTGCCATCTTCACCGACAGCGTATGGCTGGTTGCATTCGCGAACGTGGTCCATGTTGTTGTCCCTGTTGAAGGGGATATAAAAACAAGAACATCCGTTCCATTTACTATTGTGTCTGCCATCTTAATAAGTATTAATTGTAACTGTAAAATTTTGTTTGTTATAAAAGACATCAGCCATGTTATCATAGCCTTCATCCTGGCCTGCCAGGTAGATCCTGTTAATATCCTGGGTTCCTGATCCGGTAGACTTAAGTTCCAGGGCTCCTCTTACGGCTGAGACAACAGACTGAAGCTGGGCATAATCCTTGGAGAACGAATAAACCGAGAACGATATCTCATCATTTGCCCATTCTCTTTTTGTATACACCCCCAGGAGAGAGTCAATGGTATAGATAACTGCAGGCATCGTCGTGTCTTCATTCATGACATAAGGGTAGATCTTTGTTCCTACCAGTGCTACCAGCGTAGCGTCACCTGCCAGTAATGATTTAATCGTTTTGCCTATCATTTCCTTCTTATTATGAATCTCTCAATAGCCTTGTCCCATTCATCCCTTACCGTATTCATCACCAGGGGTTCTGTCAGCCTCACTGCCGTGCGCACAAATCCTTTATACCGCATCTTGCCGGTAGGGGCATCCCCTTTCGTCTTCCTGAAGCGCTGAACCGTTCCTTCTTCTACTATGCGCCCGTGGTAACCTTTATAACCACCCTTGATTCTGGCCCCCACATACACCCCCACCTGGTCTCTCATCACTATCGTTCCGATTGACCTCCGGAGGTTGCCCGTCTTTCCGTGCGGGGCATTGTCGCGCATCATCAGCTCTGTAGGCTTCACAGCCTTTTTGAAAGCAGCCAGCAGTATCTTCCTCTTATCTGCATGGTCCATGTAATTAAACACTGCCTGCAGATTCTCAAAGCCTGTCAGCTGTGCTTTCATTGATTGATCTTGACGAGCGTTATCTTCATCCCCGCCTTCCTTCCGAGCCTTTCAATGTATGTGATACGGTACCATACTGAGTCTATCAATACCCGCATGGTCTCTACTATCGTGCTACGGTACCGTACTTTCAGGAACAGTGTTCCGGAATAGAATTTCTCATCGTTGGATATGATAGCGTCCCCCCCTACATAGGTTATTTCACCCCATGCAGTAAGCGTAAGCGTTGGCCATGTGTCTGTTGACTCATAATAGTCACCAGTGCGGGCTATTGCCTTCGCATAGAAGTCTGCTTTCCTATCCAGTTTCCCGGCTCTCATTTCACCACCCAGGTTTTATAAGGTGCAAGTAGATACTCCAGTGAAAAGGGCAGTTTTGTGGCAATGGAGCCAATAACTACCGGCTCCCTGTTCTCATAAAGCTGCCCTATCAATAGGAGCATGGCCTGATATATAGGCTTAGGCAACGCACCACTTACAATGGCCGTGGGCTCAAGGGTGTATGTCAACCCTGAATCTGATGAAGAGAAGGCAACAGTAACAAGCAGAACAGTGTCGCTGGTTATGGAGGCTATTATCCTGGTGGATGTCTCGCCTTCAACCTTGATCACATCGCCGGCCTTATAGTCGGTGAATGTTGTTCCGTCACCGGTTAAGGTAGTCGTCCCTGCTGTTGTTACCGTGCCCTCGCTGGTGACCTGTCCTCTTATTTCGTTCAGGATCGCGGTCTCAGCTACATCCATTAAACACTGGATGTAAATATCATCATCAGTGAAGTCAACCCTAAGATGATCTTTTGCCTGGTCCAAAGTGATGTACGATGCCATATATGCCTGGTCTATGCAATATGAAGTGCTGAGAATGATGTGCTACGTGCAGCTGCTGCATCAAAATAACAGTTGACCAGTATCCTGACTTCACCGAGTGCAGCCTGGGTATAAGGATCAATAAGTATATCGTAGCCGCCCCACTGGCCTATGATCAGATCAGCCCAGTTGCCGAAGATAAGTCCGGTACCTGTGGTTGTTGAAAAGTCAGTTGTTTTGGGCACACCGTTGGATACATAAACCGGGTAGCCGTTAACTTCCTTACCTTCCATGATCATCTGTTCGCCATAAGTTGCAGTGCGGACAGTTGTTTTCAGGGTATAGCGGCCTTTTGCGTTAGTAATATAAGCGCATTTATTACCATAAATTGCATTATTTGCATCCACGTCCTGCTCAAGGTCAACAGCTACGGCCCATGTAAGGGTTGTTGCGCCTGATGTATAGGCACTCCAGAATAATCCAGCCGGCTCTGTAGCAACAGCTCCCTCACCAACTCCAAGGATGGTTGATTCAAGCTTGGCTGCAATAGCCTTTGACAGGTTCTCCAGGAGCATCCTCTCAGCACCCACTGAATCCTGAAGCAGAAACATCTTGCTCACATCAATGTATGCACAGAGCTTCTTCGGATTCAGATCCACCTTGCCCCACGTTCCGGCACCATCCGATGAAGTTGTCACTTCAGCCTTCCATGCAACGGTTGTTCCGCTGTATGTTGGTATAGATTGGTTCCCAACGAGGTCGTTTATATAAGTCGCACCTGCCTGCGTCAGAACCAAATAATTAGTGAGAGGAGGCAATACTGATAGTTTATCTGTTTGTATGGCATAGCCACCGGCTGTAGTACCTGTTGTCTGTCCCGTGACGATTACTGCACGTAATTCAGGAGGAGTCATTTCATAAAGTTTGCGGCTCTGGGAAGGCAATATTATTCTACCAGCGGCAGAAATATTTGATCTTGCAAACTCACTTCTGCCTTCATCAAATACGGCCTGATGATCAGGGTCGATTGGATTATTCTCGATAACATCCCTCATGGCCTGCATAAGGCTGAACCTCTTGGCCTTCACTTCCATCTTTGGAACGATCTTCACGGCTTCCTGATCAAACTTGCGTTTCTCTTCTTCAATCAAGATTGCAGACTCGAGTTGAGCTGCTTCTGCAACATTCTTATCAAAAAGTTTCTGTTCATCATCGGTGAACTTTCTGGTTTCCTTTTTGATCTTTGCGGACAATTCTGCATTATCTGAGACAAGTAGTCCTCTCTTGTCCCGCATTTCAAGTAAAGTCATAAATTACATTGATTTAATTTTACGTTCAATTTCAATAAAATATTCTTTTAAGTCTTCCGGAGACTTCCGGCTGACTGAAGTAGAAGATGATTTTATTTCAGTCACACAACCATCTTTAACTACCATCTCCACATTAGATGTATAGATTTCTTCTCTTTCACGAAGAATCATACTGCCATCTGGCGCGGATTCAAAGTTTCCGTCTTTCTCAATAAAAACCTGGGTTCCTTTTGAAAGCCAGTCTTCATAAGCTATGACGGTCCCGTCTTTTAGGGTTTCTTTTCTTAGCTTGGTTATATCCATAACCTGACGTTTTTCCTGTCCAGGAATATCAATATTTTTCATTTGTTCTGTTTGTGTTTCTTTGGTTTTCAGATCAGTTAAGCTTCTGACCGCAACGGTCGTGTCAGCATATGCTTCGCGATATACCGGCGAAACATCATAAATAGCATCAAACTTTGTTATGGTGCGCAAATAACTACCATCCTTACGCTTCTCCCACTTCTGTCCTTTGGATACTGAGAAAGAAAAAGATGAAGTACGGATATCCCCCCGCCTTACGCCTGATAAAACTTCATCGCCAAGAGCAGTATCGGGAGCTTCAAAAGAATACTTAACACCAACTTTATCCTTGATTAAATCAAGCGTTCCTTCTCCGTTTGTTGATCTTGCCAGCAATCCTTTTGATTCATCATGATTAAGAAGCGCCAGCACATCTGACCTTTCGAGAACGTCCGCAGCTGCATCCGGCTCTATAATTTCCGTGAAGCCGCCAAGATCTTTACTCTCCTTGTTGAAGACAATGCCATAGCCTTCAACCCTTCTTGTCTTTCTGACCAATCTTATCTCTGCATGAGAATAGTCAATACATCTTATTTCCCTGTCCATTTAATTTGTTTTTACTATATTTGTATTCTTATTTTGATCAGGAGTCGGTTCCTTGCCCAGCTCCGCCAAATTCACCTGCACATATCTCTTATCACCCTTCGGATCCGTCGGGTGATTTATATCACGGCAGATATCATTTGGTGAATAAACCCCCAGCTGAAACATGCTCTGGTAAAAGTTAGCCTGGGTATCCAGGTCGGTGCTGAGAAGATACTTAACCCTCAGTTCTGTCTTCACCTCTTTCCTCTGGCTCGGCCTGAACAGTTTGCGGTTAAACTCGTTATCTATCTTACGTGCCAGCGGAGCAATAGTATCTGTGATATATCCGAGCTGGTAGCTCTCCACATTTGCATAGGTTGCTGATGATATATCAAAGGCTTTTATAGGTGACACCCCGAAGAACCGGCATATATCTATCACATTGAATTGCCTGGTCTCAAGCATCTGCGCATCTTTGGGATTGACAGACACCGGCTTGAACTCAGCTCCTCCTTCCATCACTGCCACTCCCCCTGACGTACCCAGGGAAGAGTTATAATTAAAGCTTGCCCCCCAGGATTCCTTGAGCAGCTTGGCTTTTGCCGCATCTATCTTGCCAGGTACCGATATTATCCCGGAAAGGTTCGCTCCTGATGAGTAGAATCCTTTTGCCTGGCCGTCGGCTGACTGTGCAAGGTTGGTTATATTCGCTGCATGGGTAAGCACCGACACGCCAAGCAACCCGTCATAGGTGAAGTTGGTGACATGGATCATATCATCACCATCTATCACCTCGCGTGTTCCTGTATATTCATTCAGCACCTCATAATAAACTGTCAGATCCGGCTTCAGGTACATGGTAACACCACCTGTCAGAAGTTCCAGCTTCAGTGGATCCCCGTAATCATTACGGTATATTCTTACATACCCGTTTCCATACAGGTCTACCTGCGCCATGAGTGTCTTACGGAAAGTATATGAAGAGCATGACGGATTTGGCTGGATGTTAAGGATGGAATAGGCAAAATGGTTATCGTCTTTAATCCACTGTTTCCCGTCTTTGACATATATATCCTGTGGCATCGTTGCTATACTGTCGCTTCGTACATCCACACAGCGGTATACGGCTGACAGCTTCATGGCCGAAGTAGCCGATAGTGATGACGAACTGCCTCCATAGGGAAGTCCGATACCTGTGCTCGGACCGATGGTGATATCCCTCTCCTCTTTTGCCCTCTTAATATCCAGTCCAAATATTTTCATCAGTAAATTTTTCCGGAATAAACATTCTCATTTCTCAGCAAGCAGATCTGCATACTCTGTATAGCAGCGATAACACCGTCGATCTTCTTGGCAGCTACTCCCTTGTTTGGTTTCACGTTGCCGTTATAATCGGACTTCAGCTCCACGTTACGAAAGCAATACCTGGTTATAGGGTTGTCGTCAAACACACAGTCACCGTTAAGTATAGCTCTCTCAAGCTCTTTGGTAGGAGCATTAAAGTTACCAACGGTCTGACTGAACGGTTCAAGCGGCAAGCCTATCTCAGTGGCATCAATAGCCCACTGCGTGGCATTGTACCTATCATAATATATCTTGAATATTGAGCACGTCTTTGATGCTTCAATGATATCCCTGGTGATATAATCATAATCAGTCACATTCCCCGGGGTGATAGTGAGATACCCTCTCCGGGCCCACTCCTTATACATCTCCTTGTCGGCTCTTGTCTTCAGGCTCTCTGCAGGCAGGTAGTATTTGATGATGAAATACTTCTTTCCTTCCCGGTAGAAGAGATAACTCACTGCCGTGAAGTCCTGGGTGGATGAAAGGTCCACTCCTATATATGCCTCTTCGCTTTGAAACTCTTCAAAGGTGAGCTCCCTGGTTGACTTAAGTATGTAGTCGTCGGGGATCCACGTCTGGTAAGTATCGCACCAGATGTTAAGATTCTTCGTCTTTATCCCTGTCTCATCGGAAGGATTGTTCTTTGCCTGGAGTACCTGCTTATGAATAAATGATTCGTTTACTGTCACTCCCATATTGGGATTGGATTTGTGCCAGTTAACCGGATCAGCCCAGTCGTCGCCTTCATCCAGGGAGAAGATTATGGAGAACATGGAATCATCTTCCTTCAGACCGGCTATCACTTCGGTGCATACGGTTCTTAAATCATAACACGGAAGCGATTTCTCAAAGCCGGCAGTAGTGATAGTGAGGAGTAAAGGGTTGACCCTCATTGCCTGTGACGACCTGATCACGTCACGGACCTTAGAGTTGGGGGCTGAATGGTATTCATCTATCAGTCCGAAGGAGCAGTTGTAACCGTCCATTTTATCGGAGTCAGCGGCGAGAACCTTCAGCATAGAATTATTCTTCTCAAAGAATATGTTCGCCCTAAAACGTCTAAGGTAATCACCCCTTGGGTCAAACCCTTTACAGAACCTCGCAGTCATATCGTAACAGATATGAGCCTGTTCTTTACTATTTGCAGCTATGAGGACCTGGGCTGCATCTTCACCATCGGCAATAAGATGATACAGGCCGAGAGCGGAGCTGAGAGCTGTCTTGCCATTCTTACGTGCCACTTCAATATATGCGGTCTGGAAGCGTCGCTGGTTGGATCCCTTCCAGTAGAACCCGTAAAGATTTGCGATGATAAAATACTGCCAGGGCATCAGCTTGAAGTTTTTACCTGAATGCTGCCCTGTGAAATGCTTCAGGTGACCGATGAAGTCGACCACCTGCTTAACTTTGTTCTTCCGGAAATCAAGATCAGTACGTTTCAGATCTTCTTTGAATCTTCTGACAGCGTTCTTCACATGGATGCAGCTGGGTACCGCTCCTGATTCAACATCTTTGATATAAGTCCATAACCTAACCACTCTTTTTACTCTTCCCTCTTGTTTCTTTTTCAGGCTTAATCATAGCTTTCTCTACCAGCGGATCCACCAGCGACTCTGCAGGAGCATCAACGATGAACTCCAGTACATCAGCACCGCGGGTGCAGGTATAACGCATGAGCTGCGGATCAGGATGTGTCCTGTGCTTAAGATGAAAAATATGGAACTTGATGGTCTGTTCTATATTCTCTGTCACTCCGAACTTGACGAAATCAGGTTTTCCGTCAGCGCCCAGTATCTTTGACTGTATGCGGTAGCTTATCTTGCTCATTAAAGTTTCTCTTTGGTCTTTGTCAGGAATACGTCAATGTCGTTGAGCTGCTGTTCGCGCTCTTTGGGTTTGCTGATCTCTTTGCGGGCCCGGGGATTAAGGCCGAAAGAGTCCATTATCTTGTTAATTTGGATGAGAGAGTCGATCTGTATCTTCACTTCCGGACGCGACTTCTCTTCCCCCCTGGGGGATCGGAGGGTGAATCCTTTCTTTTGTATCACCCGGGTAGCCTTTATATAGTTATCGTAAGTATAGCCAAGCAGTTCAAGCGCACTGTGATCAAGTGATGTTAGTATGTCCTGTTCTTCGAGGAGGTCAATAAGATTAGTGAGGAACAGCCTTGCTTCCTCACCGATGGATTCAGGGATTCTTGGTCGTTGCACCGTCATCTTGAACTATGGGATAGATTACTGGTTAAATCTATCATGACAAAGTTCATCCCAAGTTCTGGATTCTGTTATCCTAATTTAGACTAATTAAAAACAAGATTTCAACAACACCTGTTTATTTGTTTACCGGGTTGGCATTGAAGAGATCCCGCATTCTCATTTTATTAAGCTCGTCATGGGCCTCGTCGTGGCAGGGATCGCACAGCGAGGAGAGGTTTCCGAAGTCAAAAGCCAGGTCATCCACCTCTTCAGTTGTGCGGCCCCAGTCAAATGGTATCTTATGATGCACCTCTATGGCTGGCGCAACTTTATTTTTTATCTCGCATCTTTCGCATATAGGGTTCTCCCTGAGCTTGGCAGCTCTCAGTTTCTTCCAGCGTTTATCCTGGTATATCTCCTGGAACTTGCCTTTGCGGAGCGTGGCCACTTGCTTCTTCTTCGTCTTCAAAAGGTTTATTGTAGGCATCTTGCAACAAGTATGTCGTTTCGGTATATCGTTAAGTTCTTATCTCTTCCGTCCTCATACTGGAACCAGTAATCTGTATTGATCAGGCTTATGCGCTCTATAAGCGACTGTGTATTAAATCCATGGGTCTCTATTGTCCAGCAGCGTAGATCATCTATCAGGATGGTATGAGTTTTTATCTTATGCCGAGATATAATTTCAAGCTCCTGGAGAAGAGGGCTTTCAACCAGGCCCCTGGCTGTGGCCCCGCCTGAGTAATGACCATCAAGCCAGAAGGTGACCGGCACGTGTATCTCCTTAAGGATGTTACCGAGCTCAATAGCAGAGTCTCCGTTCACCAGGTGAACACCCGGACAGTATCCGTACAGGGCCCTGCAATATTGGTATAAAGATTCTGACAGCTCTATTGAATATATCGTTTCAAAGTCTGCCTCCTGGGCAGCCTGGATACCGTCGCCCATGTAGGATCCTGTTTCAATGAATACAGGATTAGGATATCTCTTAAACAGTTCTTTGTATCCTGGCATAATACTTCTCATTTACATACCAATCTTCAATAATCGAATCACCATCAGGCACATTCTCAACCGCTACAACATAGCCCTTACTGTTCATTAATCTTTCTATCCTGTTCTTAAGATCAGGCCCGAATCTGAAAAGATTATGCTCAATGGTCCAGAGAATTACTTCATGTTTATCAAATGGAAAGGAAGTTAATATCTCATATTCGGGACCATCAACATCGAGGCTTATGTAATCAATCCACCGGGGCACATCGTATAATGCGAAAAGTGTATCAAGCCTTGCTGATTCCACTTCCTGAGTGCCTGTCTTCCGGGGACGGGAATAATTTATCTCTTCAAAATCTATCATTCCATTCTTATCTGAAATGAACTTACGCAGGCAGGTGCAGCTTCTGTTCTTCTGTAATGCAGCAAAAGGAGTCTCTCCGGGTTCAATGCAAAGGCCTGTCCATCCGAGCTCCTGTTCAAGATAAAATGTGTTGTTCAGCCAGATGCCGTCGTTGGCACCAAGGTCGATGAAGTATCCCTCCCTCTTGTAATTGAAGAACTCGCATACCCATTTGTCCTGCCCTATCTGTGAAGTAAATTCCATGTATAGATAAAATTATCCTTTGCCGTGAGAGGTATCTCTTCATGCACTTGGCCACCGGGCATCAGGCTTATCAATTCTCCAAAGTCAAGCATACCCTCAGTTTCATACCATTCATAGAAATTACAGGTTATGTAACCCATGGAAGATTTCTTTATGAAGTGTTCAATATAAAGATCCTGGTAGCCTCTTGATATTTCGGTGAAAGCATAATTACTGATAAATAAATCGTAAGGACCCTTATTGCCCCTGATGATGATATCAAATTTCTGAAGATACTTCTGTGCCAAAGGAATGACATAGGGCAGATCTACCAAGGTATAGCTTTTTATCCTGAACATATCATGAAGTATCTTGCACTGGCCCCCGTATCCCCCTCCCACTTCCACAATGTTCATATCATCAAGAGATCCAAATAACCTGAAGAGGTCTGCTAAAACTTTGATATAGCGGAGAGTTGTAGGAGCTACCTCTTTTCCCAAATCCTCATACAGTCGCATCTTGGGATTTCCAATAGTGTCATTGGTAAGGAATTTCTCTATGTTATTAAATACTTCCGGTACTTTCTTTATCTCTTCCAGGTAAATAAGCCCCTGCTCATAGGTGACATGCTCATACATATCACAGAAAGTAAACTCTCTGCGAAAGTTTTTGAACAGATCTTCGCGTTCTGCAGTGGCCGCGCATACCATCTCATAATCTCTGAAATCAGCTGTCATCTTTTTATTGCTTTAACAAGTAATCCATAACAAAGTATCTCATAAGAGGTCTCATCTGTGGCTGAAGCCAGCGCCATATCTTCAAGCACCATTTCTGCTACCTCCAACCTGATCTTTTTCCATGACTTCAGCCGATGGATCTCCTGGGCAATCCACTCATAATAATTGCCATTGAACATAATTTCAAGATCATAACCAGAAAGATAATAGCGATAGAAGTTTTCCGACAACCCGGTATAATAGAAAAACGGTGACTGGTTTGTGAGGCCGCAGAAGGACTCGGTAAGCAGCATAACCCCTCCGGGCTTAAGAAGTCTGTCCAACTCCATCAGGGCAAGCGCAGGTGAAGGCACATGATCAAGCACCTCAGAGCAAAGGATAGCATCAAAGGAAGCATCAGGAAGAGGTATGTCGACAATGTCACTTATGATATCAATCCTCATACAGTTCCAGCTTTTACACTGCAATCCTTTGCCATCACCTCTGCCATCGTACTGGGCAAGATCCTGAGATATATATTGCAAGTGGGAACAGTATGGTTTCCACTGCAGCTCTCCTGCACCGGCATCAAGAATGCTGTTTTTTGCGGGGATAGATCCGAGCTGCTGATTTATCCATGTATTTCTGGTTGATAAATTAGTTTGTCCTGTCATATTATTGTCCAGTTATTACAGTAAATATCCATTGCGCTGTACCTTGTTGTTGTATACCACTGAGAGGGAGCGATGATCTTCTTATCAGGATTACGGTTAAGGTACGATCCCCACCAGGAGAAGGAGCTGTTTGCAATGATGTTATGGGTACAGCGGCTCATCATGAAGAGTTCCACTTCCGGAGACTCGTCAACAAAAATAAACTCGCTACTGAAGTTCTGCCTGCACCAGCCATGGTCATCGCTGAAGATATAACATCTCTTTGGTCTGATCATATTGATTGCGGGCTGGTAGTATTCATTCCCGAGTATCGCATAGGTTCCGGCATATTGCCCGGCATAGTCGCCTCTTCTCACGTGAATAGAACATGAGTCAGTGAAATCATACCAAGCCAAAGCTTCTTTAATACGATCCGAGGGCTCAAAGAGTTTCAGGGTAGCTGCCCTTTCAAAGTACCGCTCGCTCTGGAAGTAGCCCATATAGAGTGATCTGTCTACGGGCTCAATGAGAACATACCTGTGAGGTATTGAGAAGTACTTCTCCATGACAAAAACCTTATCATAATTCTTATGCCAGTTGAAGTTCCGGAAGATATTGAGGTAATCAAAAGCATTCTGGGAATGTGATGCTGAATCCATAAGCAGCTTCAGCCGCTTGTCAAGATCAGGATAACAGGTCTCAAAGCCGGATCTGCGTCCCATGTCTTCCAGAGCCGCTATCTGGAACATCATATTCCCGAGCCCTCCCTGTAAATGGCATCCTATCATTTGTCGTCCCATTTAATCAAATTGACAATCTGCTCAATGTACTTACCCTGCAGATAATCCTGCTCTCTTTTTTTCATCTCTGGCTCATTGCCTGATATCTGCCTTGGGTGATGCCTGTACCACACAACTTCCTTATCGCAGTATTGAACAGAATACCCTTTCACCAGGAAGTTGATAAGCAGGTCATAGTCTTCTGAATAACCAAGCCTCTCATCAAAACCTCCTGAATCCAGGAAAGCTTCTTTGCGAATGAGCTCTGCTTCAAAATTCACAGGGCAGATGGTTATCGGCAGGAGGTTTCTGAGGGTCACCTTATCCGGGGGACGGTATATCTCAAAGTTTTTTTTGTCATCGCCATTAAAGATGATAGCATTGCCATATACCAGGTCGGCAGATCCGCGGGCATTATACAGATCTTCAAGACATGTATCTGTCAGGAGGTCGTCGTCGTGAAGTATCTTTATCCAGTTTCCCTTTGCCTCCCTTACCGCACGGTTTACAAGAGTGGAATAATTTGACTTCTGAAAATAATGAAAAGGAATACCATGATCTGTCGCATAATTCTCGATCCACGGGTTCCCATCGGAAGCAAAAATAATGTCATAATCCTTAAAGGTCTGTTTCTCTGCTGACCGGATAGCTTCTTCTATCCATCCGCGGTCTTTGTAGGCTGTGATGATTACAGTGATTTCAGGCATCTTGATAATGTTTTTAGTCGGTTGGCAATATCTTCAGGAATAATATTATGCAGTTTCTTTTTTGTTTCGTAAAAAGGGGGATGGCAGTCAACAATAAGTTGATGCCTCTCCTTTGATATGTTATTAAGGCCCTGGGTGCAAAGGATCCCCTCCCAGTGATTACCCGTCATGATAGATCCCTTCAGGCTCATCTTCTCACTGAACCACATATCCACCCGCTTGTTGATCTTTTCCCAGGGAAATTGTGCCACCATATCTGTCCTGGCTGTCATCTGCAGGCCCACCATAAGCATGGCATCATACCGGGCAACTTTATCCAGGATAAGATCGTAGAAATAACCTTTGGGAGTCACACACCAGTCATCTTCATCAATGTTCCGTTCAGCATCCTGAAGCATGTGGGGATCATAATAGTTATCGGCAGCACAGAGACAGAAATAAACACTCGGGATAGATGAGTACCGGGCAATGGTAATCCACTTCTCGGACAAGGAATGTTTATCATCGCAGGTCAGATATGAAAGCCTCGCATTCCCCACCTTCTTCAGCCGGGATTCATAACTGCGGAAGAATGACTCACCGAGCTGTTCCGGGTGCCGCTCCTCAAATACGATCAGCTCCCACTCATCTGTTGGAGGGAGCTGCCTGCACAGGCTCTCCATACAGAGCCAGGCAATAGGCTTGCTATTCCAAACTGGTAGAGCTACTGTTCCGCGGATCATAGTAATATCTTGTTTGTGTTTTTTCATACTGTTTAAAAAGAGGGAACTCAGTCAGATCACGGTAGGATTCAGTAAGATCCTCATTTACCTCGGGCATATTCTGCATGAGTGCCAGACCATGAGCTGCCTCCTGGGGGGTCATATACATATTCCATCCCATCTCAGATATACTGTCGTCCTTATAGAACACTTCGCTCCTGCCTTCATACCGTGCTCTCCTGAACCATTCAACGGCATGAATGTCATCAGTAAGTATCATGCCTCCCTTTCCTATCTTCAGGTGTTTCTTGATATGGAAGGAAAGGCACATGTAGGTTCCTTTCTCATACATCCCGGCGCGGAATCTCTTGGCCGCATCGACGATAGGATAAGGATTCAGCTTATACATGCCGGCCCATTCTATGTGCCGGAACACAGGAATCCCGCCGGCTTGCATCACTGCCTGCGGGACCGACAGGTAAGTGTGCTTAGGAAGTTCCACTTCTTCTACCTTCAGGTACTTACAACACAGAAA
>Ga0105103_10001431_pt1 | contig 13145 bp, 8 predicted proteins | sample PPLLaktember2015_2_FD_79107 | JGI IMG/M metagenome (GOLD analysis project Ga0105103, IMG submission 79107) | Freshwater sediment microbial communities from Prairie Pothole Lake near Jamestown, North Dakota, USA - PPLs Lake P7 Core (6) Depth... | ecosystem: Environmental > Aquatic > Freshwater >...
ATCCTGTGGAAAAGAATAGTGCAGGCTTGTCCAAGAATTCAGAACGGGTTGTTGACACTATCCTGTCAGCACGCTACCTGCAGGAAGGGGAAAAAACGTTTGCGGATATCTGCCATCGCGTTGCATATGCAATTGCGGACACCCATGATGAGGCTGAAAGTTTTTACACCATAATGGTCTCCCGGTGTTTCCTCCCGAATTCCCCAACATTGATGAACGCCGGAACGGATCTTGGCCAGTTAGCTGCATGTTTCGTCCTGCCGGTTCCTGATTCCATTATCGGGATCTTCGAAGCCATGAAAAATGGTGCGATTATCCACAAGACGGGAGGCGGAACGGGGTACAATTTCTCTCGTCTCAGACCCAAAGGATCCCCCGTGCAATCTACCGATGGCGTTGCTTCAGGTCCGGTATCCTTCATGGGTATCTTTAATGCAGCAACCGATGTCATTAAACAGGGGGGTCGCCGGCGAGGAGCCAACATGGGGATCCTGAATGTCTGGCATCCTGATATTCTTGCATTTATTGAGGCAAAATCGCAGGAAGGTTCGCTCTCGAATTTCAACATCTCGGTCATGATTAATGACGAATTCATGGAGCTCGTTTACCGGAAGATGTATGATACGGTCTGGGTCGTCCATCCCTGTTCTTCTGAAGTGATAACGGTCGGCCGGATATGGTCGGCTGTTGTGGAAGGGATCTGGCAAAATGGCGAACCTGGATTACTTTTCCATGATGAGATAAACAGGTTCAACCCGACACCCCGGCTTGGTGATATCGATGCCACAAATCCATGCGGGGAACAGCCACTGCTGCCCTTTGAAAGTTGTGTCCTTGGCAGCATCAATCTCGCTTCATTTGTCCAGAATGGGACTTTTAATGAATGCGAGCTGAAACAAACAGTTCGGACAGCGGTGATTTTTCTTGATAAAATCATTGATAAAAATTTCTACCCGATCCCCGAGATAGAGGAAGCAACACGAAAGACACGGAAAGTAGGTCTGGGACTCATGGGTGTTCATGACGCACTCCTCTTGATGGGTCTCGAATACGATTCTCCGGAAGGAAGAACCTGGTGCGAAAGCATCATGCAGTGTATTAACGATACTGCAATTGACGCATCTCACATTCGTGCAGAACAACTAGGAACATTTCCTGCATGGGAAGATAGTTCGTGGAAAGGATTTCCGGTAAGGAATGCCACAATGACATCAATAGCGCCTACCGGGACATTATCCCTGCTTGCCGGGTGCTCAAGTGGTATCGAGCCGCTCTTTTCGTTTGCATATACACGGATGAATACCCTCGGACAGTCATTTGTTATGGTTAATCCGGTTTTCAGGATGATGCTTGAGAAAAATCTTTCAGAAAGCGGTCTTTCGGAAGAAGAGCGGAAAAAACGTACGGAAGAAGCTATTTGCCATGTTCACGAAACCGGAACTATCCAGGATCTGCACTGGCTGCCCGGGGAATTCCGGTCTCTTTTCAAGACTGCACTTGATATCCACTGGAAGGACCATATCCTGATGCAGGCAGCATTCCAGAAACAAGTTCATGCCTCTATCAGTAAAACCATCAACATGCCGAACACCGCGACAAAGGAAGATTGTGCAGAAGCCCTCCTGATGGCATGGCAGTTGAAACTGAAGGGAATAACAGTTTACCGTTCGGGCAGCAGACAGAATGTGGTTCTCGCTCTTAAAGATACTCCCCTTGGTTCAGTTGAGAAAAAACCGACAGGTTTCTGTAATCCCCGATAAACTTTAAGGATCTTATTCACCCATGGTCCCCTTTACAGCCTCACGTATTTTCCTGAATCAGCATCTTTATGAAACGGGAATCGTTCAAAGGATCTGCAGTCCTGTATTCAACCCCCATCCTGCCACGATAGTATTTATTCACAACCCTGCAATACTAGTGAAAATAAATACCATGACAGGTGTGTCATCGTGGATAAAATTTTAATAATAGGTCACCGGCAGCCAGATACAGACTGTATCGCGAGCGTTATAGGATACGCGGCGTTTAAAAATCAAACGGAGCCGGACAAGTACCTTGCCGCCCGCTGCGGGGAGCTGAACGCCGAGACATGTTTTGCACTCGAGACATTCGGCATAAAACCACCAGTTCTGATTGATAGCGTGGAACCCCGCGTCTCTGACCTCAAGATTGCGCGGATCTGTGTGACTCAGGATATCCCCACTCTTACTGTCGCTACGCTCATGGACACACACGACATCCGGAACGTGCCGGTGACCGATAACGATGGAAAGCTTCTCGGGGTGGTGGGTGAACACGGGCTTGCCCGTGCGTATGTCCACCAGCAGAAGATTGGGGAGCTAGCCCTTACACCGCTCCCCCTCGACAGCCTTGCACAGGTACTTTCCGCCCGTGTTGTGGTAAGGGCATCGGACATACTCGGAGGGAGGGTCATTATCGCTCTTGATTCGCCTGATATCAGCAGGACGAAGCTGACGAAAAAAGACATCGCGGTGGTTGGCGATAACGAACCGATGCAGCTCGCACTGATTGCCTCCGGTATCGCAGCCCTCATTATCTCAGACAAATCCCCGGTGGGAGATCAGGTCATCCGCGAGGCAGAGGCGAAGGGAGTCTCGATTCTCGTAACAAATCTCGACGCATTCGGAGTCGCGACAATGGTCAACCTCGCGCTCCCCGCCTGTATGATAATGGAGACGGATATCCCCAGACTTTCACTTTCCGATACTATTGTGCAGGCAAAACAGACGGTGTACAATTCCAAGTTCCGTTCTGCATGCATTGTAGAGAAGGACGGAACCCTCCACGGTATCGTCACAAGGACCTCGCTCCTTTCCGATGTGCACAAACCGATTATCCTCCTCGACCACAACGAGTTCACCCAGGCGGTGGATGGGATCGATGATGCAGATATTCTCGAGATTATCGACCATCACCGCCTCGGCGCCATTTCAACATTGAAGCCGGTGAAGTTTTTGAATAATCCTGTCGGCTCCACCTCAACAATCATTACGGAAAAATACCGGGATGCGGGGATCACACCGCCATCTGCTATCGCCGGTATTCTGCTCTCTGGCATCCTGTCAGATACACTCGTTTTGAGGATGTCCACAACAACCACAGAAGACCAGGAGGCGGTCGAATATCTCGCCCCCATTGCCGGTGTCGACCCGGTAACATTCGGAACGAGACTGCTGGAGAAGGGAATGAACCTTGAAGGCACTACCATCGAGGAGCTGCTCATGCGGGATACGAAACAGTATGAACTCTTTAAAAAGAAGGTGATCATTGCCCAGGTGATGGTCCCCACATTCGAGTTCCCCGATGTGAACGCCGATGAGATTCAAAAGGAACTCACCAGGCTGCGCCTACAGAAGGGAGTGGACTTCTATCTTGGAATGTTCACAAGCGTAGTTGAGAACGGGAGCGAACTCTTCATTTCCACAGAGAATCCACTCCTCACAAAACTGGAGCTCCGTGCCCAGCCTATCCGGCTTGCAAACATGATGTCTCGCAAAAAGGACCTCCTTCCCTGGTTTGGAGAAAAGCTCCGTCAAAGCTGAGTATCCCGAAGTTATATGATCCGCAGGTGAGTTTATCTCTCAAAATATCACCAGATAGGAAACCTGTAATCGCCCTTTTCTCCGGGAACGCCACACCATACATAAACTATCTCGTTATCGGCCGTTTTGCGACCGGGCAACCCCAAGGTTCATGTATTCGTATGAACCTGTTCTGGTATGGACGTTCCCACGGTGTTCGATATTATCCATCTCTGTGCCGTCATTCTTGGGTATGCAGGAGCGGTTCTGATCATCTACGGTGGGTTCCGGGCAATCATCAAAGTACTCTTTCTTGAATTTTCCAGACCGGCATTTACCTATGACCAGACAAGGCGGGATTTTACCGACAAGATCGTCTTCGGGCTGGAATTTCTCATCGCAGGGGATATTCTCTCCACACTGCTCTCCCCGACCCAGCAGGATCTGATCAACCTTGCCGTTGTCGTGGTAATCAGGACGGTACTTGGTTATTTCCTCTCGAAAGAAACGCCGGAATCCGTTTAAAGCTGACAATATAATCCTATTTTTTGGGGGGGGTTAACGCTATTCTGAGATGCGATTGATCAATTTTTACTACCGGTTCTCAGTAAAATTGGACAGTGACTTGTGCAAAACGTGTGTATCTTTTTTAAATGTGAACCATCAATTCGAACGAGTGTGTATTATAAAAAAATAGCCATGTTTTATTATAAATTCTGCCACCAGTTGTTCGAGGATTCGACCAGAGTATTTCCTTTGACGATTTAAATTTGAATTAAAATCCTCTTTGATTTTCCAATCTGTGTTACTATCTCGATTAATTTTCGATCGTGTTATATGGTAGCATGCTACTAAATATCATGTTATTATGTTTGGATTGCCTGACTTGACTATCGCTCTGGTCGGGGGAGCTTTTCTCCTGATTATTCTTGCATTGCTCTACTGGGGACTTACCTTTAAGGAGATACCTGCATGATCGATCCTGTTGCAGCTGTTCTCGTGATCATCTATTTCATCATAATGGTGGGAATCGGGGTCTGGGCTTCGAAAAAGATCATGTGCATGTCCGATTATGTCGTGGCCGGACGGTCCCTGAATTTTTGGGTATTCACCATGCTCATGATCGGTTCTGTCTGCTCGGGTATGTCCCTGCTGGGAGTATCAGGGCTTGGCTTTAAGTTTGCATGGCCCACCATCTGGGAGCAGCTTGCTGTTCCGCTCTCGATCGCATTTTGTATTATCTTTTTCGGGGTCAAGATGCATGCGGTGGCAAAAAAATCCGGCTACATGACGGTCCAGGACTATCTTGCCCACCGGTTCGAGAGCCAGACATCCCTGCGGAGCCTGAGTGCAACGGCAGGCATTGTTGTGTCGATGATCTACCTCGCCGGACAATATACTGCGATAAGCATTGTGCTGATGTGGCTGTTCGGGCTTCCCCACTGGATGGCGCTCCTCATCGGAGCTGCGATTGTCACCGTTTATACGGTTATCGGAGGGCTCTACGCGGTTGCGTGGACAACGCTCATACAGGGGTTGATTCTCATCGTCGGTGTGCTGATCATGGCCCCCATTGTGATAATGGCTGCCGGAGGGTTCACTCACATTAACGAAGTGATGGCAGCGGCGAACCCGTCCAATGTTGATCCCTGGGTAACCGGGGCAGGGGCTGTGTTCACCCCGTCGTATATCGTTTCATTCGTTCTTCTCCTCACCATCGGCCTTGCCTGTGCACCCCACGTGATCAACAACATCCTGTGCGTACGGGATGCTAAGTATTTCAAGTGGGCACCCCTCGTCGCCTTCGGCATTTACGGGGTCGTGATGTTCCTCCTGAAGTTTGCAGGTTTTGCAGGAATTGTACTTGTCAAGGACGGGATTGTCCAGCTTCCCAAGGTGCCCAATGCATCTGATTTCATCTTCGTTTACGGGGTACAGGCTGCCATGCCCAGCATGCTCCTGTGGGGTATTTTTGCGGTGATCGTGCTCGCGGCTGTCATGTCTACCACTGACCGCCTCATGCTTACAATCGGCACATACTTTTCCTGGGATATCTACAAGAAGATCCTCAAACCCGATGCACCGGATAAGCAGGTCCTCCTTGTCAGCCAGGTATCGGTATTTATTGCCGCTGCCATAACCCTGCTCCTCGCACTGAATCCTCCGGATATGCTCGTCTGGCTCATCTGGGCCGGGATCGGTATCATGTATGCCACGTTTGCAGTTCCACTGCTTGCCGGGTTGTACTGGAGAAGGGCCACCCGGGAAGGCGCCCTTGCATCCATGGCACTCGGATTGGGTGCATCTTTGGTATTCGGCGGCATCTCGTACTTCAAACTGGCACCTTTACCGATGCATTTCTCGTTCTATGCATTTGTGATTGCGATCATCTCCATGATAGTAGTCAGCCTGATGACAAAACCAACAAGCGAGAAGGTACTTGACGAGACCCTGACCGGCTGGTATATTCAGAAGTAATGAAAGAGAACTACCTTCATTTTTTACCAATCTAATATTTCCCCTCATTGAACTGGTGCCGTTCTTTCTATCCGCAATACTCCCCGCGGTAGAACCAGTTCCGGTACACGATCGGCGTGATCAGCGTGGTGAGCAGACTCATCAGCACCAGTGTGACATATACTCCCTGCCCGATGATACCGGCTTCAAGCCCGATAAGGGCGACGATCATTGCAACTTCCCCCCGGGGAGCCATGCCAAATCCGACGATTAATGCATCTTTGGTACACAGCCCGGCAAGTCTGGCCGGTATACCACAACCAACAACTTTGGTCACTATTGCTACAATGGTCAGTAGGAACAAGAATACCACGATTTCCATGGTCAGGGCGTGGAAGTCTGCGAGTATACCGAGCGAGACAAAGAAAATCGATGCAAAGATGATCTGGAGGTAATCTGCACCCTCTTTCAGGCTCCTGCTCCGCATCAGATGAACGCCTTCAAATGAAACACCGGCAATAAATGCCCCGACAATGGCAGAAAGCCCCACAGCTTCGGCAAGCATCGCATAGAGAAAGGCCATCATCATCGCAAAAATGAAGATGAACTCCGGGTATTTCTCGACAAATGAAGTCGTATCAAGGCGCTCAAAGAACCGGCTGACAACCAGGAGTCCGAATGCACCCGCAATAACAATAAAAGCAATGGCCTTGAGTGCAACAATCAGAACCCCGCTGACAGAAAAAGTGCCACTTACGATATCGGAACTGATCGCAAGAGCGAGAAGGCTGAGTACATCGTCTATGACAGCAGCACCGATGATTGCTTTTGCTGCTTCTGTCTGGAGCTTGCCAAGCTCTTTTAACACATTGGCGGTAATTGCGATGCTGGTTGCCGTGAGAGCAGTTCCTATGAAAATAGCACTGGCCATATCGAATCCGAAAAGCAGCGAGAGCCAGTATCCGCCGATCCAGGGGACAATAACCCCGATCCCGGCAATTATTCCATTACGGGCCGACAGGATATCCTGTAATTTAAATTCCAGTCCGATCACAAAAAGCAGGACAACAGCACCAAGGTGAGCAAGGCTGCGGATAAAATCTGTATAGGTGATCAGCCCCAAAAAACTCGGCCCGACAAGTAGTCCCACAAGGATCAGCCCGATAACTGCAGACTGGTTGATACGTGAGGCTATAAGGTATCCTCCGAGAGCCACAAATAAAAGCAGGCTCATCTGGAATTCCGGGGAGGTAAAGAAACTTTCCATCGGAATAACTGGGAAATAGCGGTTAAAACTTTTTTCGATCTCTCATAGTTTTTGCATAAGAGAAAAAGGTACGATTCGCAGGATTATACCACATGCAAAATGTAACGAAGAACAATAAAAATGATAAGAATCACACTTAACAGGGCTCCTCCCCCTGCAAGGACATAGAAAAAATCAACTCCCCCTCTCCCGTTGCCTGATACTACCGTCTCTTCTTTACCTGATGCTATGAATGCTTCTTCTTTTATTGGTATTTTGGGTTCTCCTTTTCCTGATGATTTGGATCCTTTTGCCATGGAATTTTTCACCGTACTAATGCTTTATAAAATCCATTCTACAAAGCATTTCCCCACGGTTAATGACGAAACATTCCGGTTATCTGGTACAAATCTTTTACATCGAAGATTGATCATCTCAGAGAAAACATCAGTTTTATGGGTAGGTATTGAGAGAGAAAAGTGTTACAAACCCTTTTTTACAGGATACCCCTCAAACTGATACACCAGAGAGATAACCGCGGGCATGATCAGAATTGCACCCGCAAGAGAGAATCCTACGGTGATAACCGTAGTTATGCCGAAATTTGAGATGATATTAAATTCCGAAAGAATGAGAGCAGCGAAGCCGAACACGGTAGTCAGACCGGACACGGTGATTGCGGTACCTATCTTCTGCACACTGGTCTGTATCGCCTGGTAGAGGTCCAGCCCCCTTGCCAGTTCTTCATCGATCCGCTCCATAATCAGTATAGTATATTCCGATGCCACCCCGATAGTCATGGAACCGAGAACAGCCGTGAGAGGGGTGTAATCAAGACCCAGGAGGTACATAATCGCCCCGTTCCAGCCGACAATGGCAACGATGGGAATAAGGGGGGAAACAGCGTGAATTCTCCTGTATACAACGAGGAGGAAACTGAGGATAAATACAAATCCCAGAACGGTCATCAGGGTTTTGGAATTGCTGATATCCTCCATGAGAGAGCTGAACATCTCCAGGCTTCCGGTGATGCGGGCAGTTACCCCGACTGGCGGAGTGAACCATTCGATATCCTTTTGTATGACCCGTATCTGTGACCGGGCTTGCGACATCTCCATATCAACAGTGGAGAACTGAATTACTGTCTCCATATTTCCGTTAAGATACCGGTTCTGTGTTTCGGCCGGCATGCGGCTGAGGGTATGCTGAATCTCGGAATTTGTGACGGGGAGTACGCCGCCGTTATACTGTGTAAGAAGCGTAGCGATACTGGTAACGCCAGTGATTTTGTCATTCCGCGTGATTTCATACTGCCCGAAATCCTGAATCCATTCAAGGGTTACGGGATCTATCACGTTTTCTCCTGATACCACTATAGGAATGGTGCTCGTTGCGCCCATGGTACGGGTCACTTTGTTCATATCCACGAGTGCGGGCATATCAGAAGGTACAAATGTCTTCTCATCTGCACTGATGGGGACTTCATTGTCAAGCTGGAATCCGATTGCAGCTACGAGAAAGACGAACAGGATGATGGGGACCGGGTGTTTTGCAATTGTATATGCAAGTTTTCCTAGTGATGCATCGTATTTCTCAATAAATGAACGGTGGGAGCTTTCAGGATTGATCCTCTGGGTCTCACAACCCATCGACTCAATTTCACATGAATCTATACCGGTCGATTCTCTTCCTGATTTTTTGGGATGATAGTTAATAATGACCGCAAAGACCGGTACGATGACCAGGGCTGCCAGATAGCACGAAATCACTCCGACCGTACAGGTGATACCAAAATCCCCCACCATGGGAATCGGTCCGAGGATCATGGCAATGAATCCCATTGATGTGGCGAGCATTGCAATCAATACTGCCGGGCCGGTCCTGGTAATGGTGGTGGTGATTGCTTCGGTCAGCGAAGACTTGCGGATTTCTTCATCCAGTCGTGAATGTATCTGAATGGCATAGTCGATACCTATTCCGATAAGTACCGGGAAGGCACCAATTACCACCATACTGATGGGTGTTCCTGAAAGCCCCATGAATCCGAATGTTAGAACAAGACCCGATGCCACGACCATAACCGACAGAAGCGGATAGCGAACGTGGCTGAAGAGGGTCATTACCGCCACGACCATCAGGATCATAGCAGCCATGATGAGTATGCCCATCGATGAACCCATCTCCTTTTGCATCTCCTGGGAAAATGCGGGCTCTCCGGATATGGTGACTGATACCCCGGGTGGGGATTCGGAGAGTTCCACAAGGGTCCGTATGGAATTGAGGATCTGTTCCTGACCACGGTCCGAAAGTCCCGGATTGAGGGTGATAACACTGATGGTCATCATTTTTGAAGGGATGTAGCGTTCGACGACTTCGGGAGGCGAACGGCCGATAATCTGCTCCATCTCTTCCGTCGATCCTGGAAGCACCCCTCCGTTCCCCTGCTTCAGCAGATCGACGATCCCTGATACGCGTTCGACGGATCGCTCATTCGAGATATCGAGCTGAAGCTTATCGATATACTTCAGGGTCTCTATGTCCTTGATATCATTCGTCTCAAAGATGAGCATAAGGGCGGTTGAGCCGTATGTTTCAGTATAATGGGAGAGCAGGGCGCCGCGGGGAGTATCCTCATCAAGATACGTGCCGGTTCCTGTCTCCATCGTCAGTTGAGCGACTCCGTAGAGAGCGATGAGGAACACCAGAACGGCAACTCCTGCTACAGCAAGAGGTCGTGAAATAATTGCAGCTGACAGCCATCCGAAAGGATTTTTCATCAGGCAGCATCCCGAACAGCAGAGATCATGAATGAAACACCATGGAGAGAATGCATAAATCTGTCAGAAATAATGAAAAAGTGCTTTTCCGAATGCGTTACAGGATGCTGAATGGATATTGGTAAAAGGCAACGGTTCATGGGGTTGTCCTGATATCAAGGTATTCGTTCAGGATACTATAACATAATTCTGGTATCAAAGGTCAGAAGTTGATACCGTAAAGTATGGAGGCACGTTATCAAAAAAGGATATTTTTCAGATAAACAACGGGGCAAAGACCACAGCCACAATCGCCATCAGTTTAATCAGGATGTTGAGTGCTGGCCCTGCAGTATCCTTAAATGGATCCCCTACGGTGTCACCGGTGACTGCCGCTTTATGTGCAGGCGAACCTTTTCCGCCGAGATGGCCCTGTTCGATGTATTTCTTTGTGTTGTCCCATGCTCCGCCGGTGTTTGCCATCATGACGGCAACGATAAAGCCGCTGGCGATTGAACCGACTAGGAGTCCGGCAAGCGCTGCGGTCCCGAGCAAAAGCCCGCAGATAACCGGTGCAAGGATTGCCATGAGTCCCGGTATAATCATCTGCCTGAGTGCGGCATTGGTGGAGATTGTGATGCAGGCTTCATAGTCAGGCTCTGCCTTGCCTTCCATGAGTCCTTTGATCTCCCTAAACTGCCTGCGCACTTCCTGCACGATGTCACCAGCCGCCTTACCGACTGCTGTCATGGCAAAGGAACAGAAGAGGAAGGGGAGCATTGCACCAATCAGTACCCCTACAAAGACTACTGGGCTGAGAAGGTCGACGAGCGGGAGGCTGACTGCCTGTGTGTACGCGATGACGAGACCAAGAGCAGTAAGGGCGGCACCACCGATCGCAAAGCCTTTGCCGATCGCAGCGGTTGTGTTACCTACAGAATCGAGCGTATCCGTAATTTCCCGGACGCTCTTGTCCTGGTGGGACATCTCAGCAATGCCACCGGCATTATCCGCAACTGGACCATAAGCGTCAACAGAGAGGGTGATCCCCAGTGTGGCGAGCATCCCGACGCCTGCTATTGCAACTCCATAGAGTCCTGCCTGTTGTGCGGAGACAAGGATTGCGACTGCAACAATGAGCACCGGGAAGACCGTGCTTTCAAATCCGACGGCAAGACCGGTGATGATACCGGTTGCTGCCCCCGTCTCGGTGGATTTTACTATCCTTTGGGTCGGTGAGCGATCATAGGACGTGTAGTACTCGGTTACCAGCCCGATCAGGAAACCTCCGAATAATCCTGCAATGGTTGCGATAAATACTCCTATATATAGTGGACCAAGGAGTGTGACAACCAGGAAATACGTTGCAACGGCAGTTATGACCAGGCTTGCAAACGTTCCAGCATTGAATGCCTTGTGAATCGCACTGCTCTCGTTCTTAGAACTCCTGACAAAAAATGAACCTATCACGGATGCGACGATCCCCACAGCAGCAATAAGCAGCGGGAGGAGAACGAGATTCATGATGCCGGCTGCGTTCGGTACAGTATTGATTGCAGCGCCGAGTGTCAGATGGATCGTGCTCATAAGAGTCTCGGTATTTGCTGATGCAATCATGACCGCGATTGAGGCACCGATCAGCATGGTTGCAATAATAGATCCGACATAAGATTCATACAGGTCGGCACCCATACCTGCAATATCTCCCACATTATCTCCGACATTGTCAGCGATGACAGCAGGGTTGCGGGGGTCATCTTCCGGGATCCCCGCCTCGACCTTTCCGACAAGGTCAGCACCAACATCGGCGGCTTTGGTAAAAATGCCTCCTCCCACACGGGCGAAGAGGGCAATCGAACTTGCGCCAAGCGAGAACCCTGAAAGAATATTGATCACTTCATAGATGCCAACGGTCGTGAAGGCATCAACTACATAAAAGACAGCGGAAAGCCCGAGCAGCCCGAGACCGACAACTGTCAGCCCCATAACCATGCCGCTGGAGAACGAGACGCGGAATGCTGCGGCCATTCCGGTTCTCGCGGCATGGGTTGTGCGGACATTAGCCATTGTTGCGGCAGTCATACCGATGTAACCGGCTAATGCGGAAAGAGATGCCCCTACAACAAAGCACCCGGCAGTCAGGGGATTGATCGCGATAGAGAGAACAACTGCCATGGCCACGACAAAGATACCAATCGCTGTATACTGGCGTTTCAGATATACCATCGCTCCCGTATGTATCGCCGCAGCAATCTTCTGCATCAGTTCAGTACCGGTACCCTCTTTTTTCATGTTGAAAAAAGAAAAAGCTGCAAAAAGCAACCCAATAATGGCACATACAGGTGCAATTATCAACAAATCCATGTTTTCTCAGACCCTCCAGACAGATTCCCAAACAATGCTTAAAAATTTTAACATCAATATTTTACCATCATGCCTTAAAAATCAGTCGCAATTTGCTGGATAAATTCAATAATATAAGAATAGCGGCTAACAAAAGAGTAATCTGGAAAGCCGGATGTCCTTTCATGTATACAGGATGCCCCGCAATACGACGAAGAATTTACAGGCTCACAAAAAATACAATTTAATGAGACCTCCTTCTGTTCAGAAGGTTCAGGTTTCGATCTGACAATCTCCGAACAGGAATTGCTGTAGTTTTCTGCTGCAGAAATCATTCTCCCGAAAAAAAATCAGAAAATTTTCGTTTTTTTGCTAAGTGCTCTCCCGAAGATTAGGCCGGATGCCATCAGATAGTGCGGTTTTAACCCGTCAAAAAACCTAAGATAATTCTCGTACACCGGAGCCTGCTACGAGCCCTGTTGTACCTTATTTCCCCCGCCCCCCGAACTTTAGAGGTCATTATTCGGAAAAATGCGGAACCGGGCCGGAATTACTCAACGATGCCCGACGGGAATGGATGAGGTCGAATATAGCAATGTTACGAAGACCGAAAGTGGGAGGGGATGTGGTTTGGGACGCGATGGGTACCGGCAGGGAGATGTCCTCACCGGCAACCTCAGGAATAATGAGGAATTACCATGAAAAACCCATGGATATTCATCATGTTTGCCTGAGTTCGGAACTTATGTGCGTTTCTAAAGAACACTTTTTTCTTTCTTTTTTTACTATGTACAGGATCGG
>Ga0105103_10001432_pt1 | contig 13143 bp, 16 predicted proteins | sample PPLLaktember2015_2_FD_79107 | JGI IMG/M metagenome (GOLD analysis project Ga0105103, IMG submission 79107) | Freshwater sediment microbial communities from Prairie Pothole Lake near Jamestown, North Dakota, USA - PPLs Lake P7 Core (6) Depth... | ecosystem: Environmental > Aquatic > Freshwater >...
CCGACCATGATAGAAGAGCAGAGAAGATTCGTCTCCCATACCCGTAGCGACCTGGAGGCGGGAGGCGATGTGACAATCGTCGCCTATGGCGACTCTATCACCGCCGGATTCGCCGTGCTCCGCGGCTTTCCCTCCTTCTGGAAGCAGATGCTGGAGGAGAGGTATCCCGAGGCAGGAGTGGAGATGATCAACTCCGGCATATCCGGGGACACCACTATGGACGGCCTCTCCCGGCTGGACTGGGCTGTCCTCTCCTACGAGCCGGACCTGGTGACCATCAACTTCGGCATCAATGATTGCGTAATGGGCCTGGGCCTGGAGGAGTTGGAGATGAATTTGGTGGAGATGGTGCGGCGCATCCGGGCCGGGCCCGGCTCGGAGATACTGCTCCTCTCCTCTCAGCCACTGGAGACGCCGCCCTACGACCGTCTGGTTCTGGATTATTACCAGGCCATAGAGAGGGTGGCAAAAGAGATGGATGTGGGATTCGTTGATGTCTGCGGGGCATGGATGCGGCGGGTAGAGCAAGGCACGCCCCTCTCCAGCCTCATCCTTCCTGGCCTCGATCATCCCAATGAGGCCGGCTACAAAATCATAGCCGAAGAGCTGATGAGGCTGTTCTAATCATAGCATTCACCGGTATAGCCGCACATTCCAGTTCGAGGAGAGTTGACCAGAGGCAGAAGCATGTCCTCACCGCATTCATGCTTTTTAGCACAATCATCACAGACATATCCGGTGTCCTCGTCGCTGCACTGGCAGCAAATGGCTGTGGCCGGCTTGCCGCAGACATAGCACCGGATATCAGGCGGATCATTTCGGGCCATGATAACTGCGCTCTTGCCCTGTGCCTGTCCTTCTCTTGCCGATATCACCCTTATGAGCAGCTCAGTTGAGGTTCCAAAGTCGTAGATATGCTCGAACTTCATCCCCGGAGCCATCACTCTTTCCAGGGCAATCCTCATGCTTCGATCGCCCGGCTCCATCTTCTCGGAGAAGAAGGTATTGCCTGCAATCTCAAAGCTGCTCAGGTGGCCGCAGCACTCCAGCCAGACGGCTCTTAAAAATCTGTCCAGATCCTCTAATGTGGCTTTGGCGGCAATCTCGATATGCAGCCAGTACATGGGCCGATAGAGCCCCTCCACCTGCAAGTGAAAGATGGTTTTGGCCTGCTCTTTGTCTGAGCCTTTCTTCATAGGCACCTCGTTCTCCGCCTTTCTGGCCGGACAGGCCTGCAAGTGCCTGGAAACAACTGATTTGGAATAGCTTCCACCACAATAGCTGCATCTTCCCTTTGAGCTGGTTCGCGTCATATCTCCTCCCACCCTCGAGCCGAATATGCATCCTTGGCCGTATATTCTCCGGAGCGGCAATGATTCTGGCGACTCATAAAGATATTTGTCTGCATCAAAACAAAGCAAAGGATTCAACTTCTCAAGGCCCACAAGACACCATCATGAAGCCCGAGAACATCCGGGAGGTCTGCCCGGTCTGCGGCAGCTCCGAGCTCTACTTAGAAGCAGGCGGCTACACCGGCAAGCTCTATCGCTGCAAGAGCTGCGACTATATGGGGGCCCTGATTGTGGAGGCGGACGAGGAGATGGCCAGGGCTATAAGAGAGGACTACCGGCAAAAGAAAATTGCTGGAGACCAGGGTGATGGGTAGATTTCCCAAGGGTCCCTCTGTTCGCCCGTATTATTCTTCTCCAATATACTTCTCCAGAAAATCGAATGGTGCCGGTCTGCCTTTGGCAATCTGATAGGCATCATAGGAGCAGAGTATGACCCCCAAAATCCAGCCCATGCCCGAGCTGATAGCTGCCACTGCCGCCGTGAGGAAGAAAAGGACTATTCCCCTTTTGACGAGACCCAGATAGATATGGCCCAGGCCTGGAATGAGCAGATTCAGGATCACTGCCAGCCAGGGGCTCTTTAAATTGGACATTTCATATCACCAATCAGAATTCAGGAAATATTGCTCTTCATCCCGGCATAAATGCATTGCTGTCCAGCATCCAGTTCAATATGACAATGCAGTGGTCGGCGTGCAGGCTCGTCTCCCCCAGCGAGGCGGTCCTGGCCCCGGCCCGGCCCATCAGCTCCTCCTCTTCCTCCGTCATTCCGGTATGGTCGCCCAGGATGAAAACCGTCTTCCCGGCGGAGCTGATGCCTTCCATGCCTCGGATGTCCGGCCCGTCCTCTTTCAGGTACACCAGATCCGCCTCCTTGAGATCCTCTAAAAGCTCAGGCAGGCCACCCAGCCGCACTGTGATTCCGGAGGTGGACATGGCCCACCTCTCCGTGGCGGGCAGGGCCAGGGCTTTCTTGAGCAGAGCGGCGGTGGTGCGCTCGTCGGGATTGAGATGGCGCAGGCTTTCACCATGCAGAAGAATGGTCTTGGGCGCCTCACCACCAAGCAGCACCAGATAGACCGAAGAATCCTTTCTGATGCCGTGCGATATGACGAAGGCGGCGGTCGCAGCCCGGCATAGAATATCCAGCCGGCCGGAGGTGCCGGGGATATCCTCCAGGGAGAAATTGGGAGAGGTGGTGGCCTTGTGGCCCACGATGACGAATGTGCGCATGCAAGGCACATGGTCTGGGGTGGTACATGCCTCTTTCGTCTCGGAGATGGCTTGCCAGGGCAAAGGAGAAGGATTTCAGGATCGCCTTTCAGCTTGGACCATATGAAAAGCTTATAAAGTAGAAGGTGAGTTGGGTGAATTATAGGCAAATGACGAAAAGTCTATCGCCAAATAGTCTAGACAAACCGGAGGCATATTATTGAATAAGAAATGTATAATTTTCCCTTTGATGCTCGTGTTTCTGCTGGCCGCTCCCTCCTGGGCCCAGGAGGATGGAAATGCAAGCGCTCCTGTCGATGCAGCCAACCAAAGCAACCAATCGGCACCATCCGCCCTGAACCTGAACTACATCTGGTCGTTTTCCGGAATTGAGGCCGGACCTGTCAGCATGGCCATAGATCAGGAAGGATCCGATCTATTCATCAGGGCCAAGTACGAAGCCGATGGCGAAAATGCCTGGAATGCCGAGGGCACAGGCTCGGTTGAAGGAGACCAGGTGGAGCTGAGCATGGCTGCTCAGAAGGAAGATAAGATGGTTGTCACCAAGATGACCGGCACATACGCCAATGACACCATCAATGGAAACTTCACCCAGACCAGCGGCGGCCAGAAGGTAGGCGGCGGCCAATTCAGCGCCATGTGGATCAGCCCGGGCACATCCAGCTACACTCCGGCGGCAATTAAAGCGGAGATAGAGGAGACGACGGTGCCTGCCGCAGTCAACACCACATCCTCCACCGAGACGGTGCAGGAGCCGAAATCGAGGTTTGTAGACGTTCGCACCTACAAAGACAAGATCGGACCGGGTGGAGATTTGAGCGGGGTTCCACCGGGCATGGGCGGAAGCGGACTTAATTAAAGGGGCGGGCTTCTCCGCGCAGCATCCTCTTTCCCTACCCCAGCTTAAAACAATTTTTTATTCTTTTATAGTAATAATAAATTCGAAATTCTGAGGTGAAAAGATGAGGACATTAAAGATAGTTGGCCTGCTGCTACTGATCATCTTTTGGGCAGGTTCATCTCAAGGACAGCCCGGCAATGAATCGAAAAGCCAGACGCCTTTGATGGCAGAATCCTCTCCCAGCCAATCCGGAGAAGAGAGACACAACCTGAATTACATCTGGTCCATAACCGGAATAGAGGAAGACGGCCAGGTGATCATGCTGCTTCGTCAGGAAATTGGCGACCTCTACGGCCAGGCCAAGTTTGAGCCGGATAGCGGCCAGGCTTGGAACGGCCTGGCCGTTGGGATAGTAGATCAAGACGAGGTCATCCTGGCATTGACGGCACAGAAGGGAGATACGCTGTGCTCGAGCCGACTGATAGGGAGATACGATCCCTCCTCTGAATCAATCTCCGGAGACATCTTTCAGGTATGCGATGGAAACATCACCCAAAGAGGACAGTTCCATGCCATCTGGATCAATCCCGATCTCACCAGCTACACTCCGGCAGTGGTGAAGTCCTCCCCACCCACTGAGCCGTCTTCAGGCCAGAATAAAGATGCCGCTCTCACTGGAGACAGCGCCTCCCCGGCACAGCCTGCCACCGCCTTGCCTTCCACAACCGACCAGAAGTCCAGATTCCATGATGTGCGTGAGGATGCGGACAGGATCCTGACCGGAGTGGGAGACATCAGCCAGATACCCATAGGAATGGGGGGCAGCGGATTGCCATAGTAGAGCTCTGGCTACTGGTAGGACTCTATGATCTGACGGAATGCCTGCAAGACCCGCTCCAGCTCTTCCCGGGCCAGGCCAAAGGTGGATAGCTTGAACTGGCGGGTGAGGCCGGGCTTGATACCGGAAATACCCCGATCCTTCAGGTCCCGGTAGAGGAAGTAGCGCCCCTTCTTGGCCTTCTGGGAGATCTGATAGAGGTTTTCGGCCATAAAGAACATCAGATCATGGCTATGTGGCCGGTCGCCCTGCATGGCCAGGCCCATCTTCTCCATCTCCCCGGAGAACCAGCGCGCTTTGTCCACCTCCTCCGGCCAGTGGGCCACCCTCTCCACCACGGCGGAAAAAGAGGCCATCATGGTGAGGAGTGGAGCGCCCCGCACTGTGCAGCCCAGAAGCTCTACCTCCTTGTTCTTCTTGGTTGGCGAGAGCCGGAACATGGGCCGGGCATATTCCTCCGAGGCGCCCAGCACTCCCACCGGCCCGGAGGCGGCCATGGACTTATGGCCGCTGCCCACGATGATGTCTGCTCCCAGCTCCCGGGCATTGACCGGCATGCGTCCCACGGCATAGGCCCCGTTGAGCAGCAGGGGCACGCTGTAGTCGTGGCAGACCTCAGCTATCTCCCGCGCCGGGGGAAGGTTGCCATAGTTTCCGTCCGGATAGGTGAGAACTGCCAGGCTCACATTCCCCTTCTGCTCATAGGCCCGCTCTATGGCCTGCATGTATGCGTCTGCATTAAGGGCATAATGGGGAGGCTTGCTGGGCAGGGCATACTCAATCTTCAGGCCCGCCCTTTCTGCCGCCAGGATGGTGGTGTAATGGGCGTTGCCGTCCACCACCACGGTGTCTCCCTTCTCACAGAGGGCATGCATGGCGGCAAACTTTCCCTCCCTGGCTCCGTGGGTGATGCGCACCTCATCAGTGCCCAGGAACTCTGGCAAAGCAGCGTGCACGAACTCCTCCACGGGAGGATTGGTGATGCGGTCCAACATTCCGGCGCAAAAGTCGCAAACAGAATATCCGTCGCCCCATTCCACCAGCGCAGCGCGGGCCTGCGGCGTCAGAATTCCCCCTCGCTGCAGGGGATCTATATTGATCTCAGCTATGTCCCTCTTCAGGCTGCAGAATTTATCTAGATTGGCCAGCATTCGGCCAAATCGTTGCCCTCCGGAGGTATAATCCTTTGCCAGGATGCAGGCAGCAAAAAAAGGATATGTTTTCGCCTCATATGCAGTCTGATGGCTCTGGTCATAGCTCATAGAACTGCTGGCGCCCTTGCCGCGGAGAACAGCCTGGAGGGCATAGAGCGGGCAGCTTTTTGCCGGGCTGACTGGGTGGAGCTGGATGTGAGGCTCTCTCGCGACGGCGAGCTGGTGCTGATGCATGATGAGAGCCTAAACCGCACCACCAGCGGCTGCGGGCCGGTGGGTGAGCTCAGCCTCGAGGAGCTGAAGTGCCTGAAGCTCAGGAATCGCGACGGCAGCTTGGATCAAAGATCAAAAGTCCCCACCCTTAAAGAGGCCGTATCCCTGGCCAGAGAGCTGAAACTGGGCCTGGTCGTAGAGATGAAAGAGGAGGGCCTGGAGGGGCTGGTGGCAGAGAGCATCTCCGGAGAGGACTGCATGGTGACCTCCTTTTATCATGCCAGCCTGCGCGAGCTATCGGAGATCTCCTGCCTCAAGACCGGCATCATCATCTCCGCTCTCCCCATCAATCCTGTCCGGCTGGCTCTGGAAGCAGAAGCATGCGCCATCTTTCCCCGCCGGGTCAACGCCAGGCTGTTCAAAGAGGCCCATCAGCAAGGGCTGGCCGTCTATCCCTGGACGGTCAACAGCAGAGAGGAGGCGAACTGGATCTTGCGCCTGGGGGCAGACGGGCTGGTGACCGACGATCCGTGCCTGGTCCGTGTGGCGGCAGACCAGCCGGCCCAGGCCACAGGCAAAGACAATTGCCCCTATTATCCCTGCCATCACTTCCCGGAGCAGGATTGCACCCATTGCTTCTGTCCGCTATACCCATGCAAAGATGAGGAGCTGGGCAGCTATGTGAGAACCAAAAAAGGAAAGAGGTTCTGGAGCTGCATCAACTGCACTCTGGTGCACCTGCCCCAGGTGGCGGCATATCTGGCCGAGCATCCAGGTGCGACCACAGCAGAGCTGAAAGCCCGGCAGAGGCAAAAACAAAACCAATGACAATGCCCCGCGCCGACGGAAAGCTTTATGGATACCTGGAAAGTAATTAAGACCCCCATGAAACATATTATACTTGCTCTAATTGCTCTGGTGGCTCTCAGCGGGCTGCTCCCCGCTATTGTAGCCGAACCAGCCGCGCCGGTTTTGAAAGATAAGGTCAAGGCTACCCCTGAACCTGCTGAGAACTCTGTGTTGACCACCGCCAGCCAGGCCGCTTTCCTCAATGATAGCTGGACCCCCAGCCAATTTGAAGCCCCCCTGGCAGATCAGGCCATGGGCGTGCTCAAGAATATGACCCGCAACAACACCACCCTGAATAACTCCACCTTTGCCATTCTGGACTTCCTGGATGAAAATTACACACCACCGGCCGCAGTGCCTCCTGTATACACTGCCACAGGAGCCAAGAAGGGCGGAGAGCTGGCCTGGACCGGAGAGGCCATTTACGATTTCCTGAGCGATGCCTGGACGCCTTCCAGCGTCGTCCAGTCCTACGAGCAGAGCCCCTTCAAGATGCACCAGATGAATTAGAGCTGAAGGCTCCCCTAGCCGGCATTTAATGCCGGCTGCCATGCTTTTTTTTTGTCTTGATGCCCTTAAATTCGGGCTTCGATTCTCAGGCCCTTTTCACGGAGTAGCTACGCAGATTAAGGCTCACCACATCATAGGGGATGGAATGCCTCTCATGGCGCAGATGACTGGCCAGGGCCTCTGATTCCCTCTCATAGGCTGAGCTGACTGTCTGTGCATATCCTATCCCCTCTGCCGTGAGCATGTATTCGTATCGCAGCAGCCACCTTCCATCCCGCTCATAGTGCCTCAAATCCTGATAGATCATCCCATTGGCGACCAGAATCTGGATGTCCTCGAAGAGCCTCTCGCTGTAGGGAAAGCCGTAATCGCCGTGAAAGCTGTAGTCGAAAAGGCCGGACAGCTCTGATGGGCCCTGATCTATTATCCTGGCCACGGTTCGGTAGAGCCAGGTTATGTTTCTGATGCGAGGCACCAGAACCTTCTCCCCGAAGCTCTCCGAGAGCATGCGGTGCAGGGTAAAAAATAGCAGCAGCAATCCGTCTATGGGAAGGCTGCTCTCGGAGCGGATAAAGGAGAGGAGCCTCTCGGCCTGGGCTCTTATCTCCGGAAGGGATATCTGGGGCTGGCCTTCGGAGAAGAAGGAGATGGCAATCTGGCGGGTGAGCGACCTGACCAGACCCGCCGCCAGGGCGGAATCATCATAGAGAAATGCTCCTGCCTCAGTTCTCATGGAGCGGGGCACTCCGCTGCCCACAGTCACATCCACCAGGGCGCCATATCTCTTGCCCAATGAATCCTCGAAGAGCTTTCTCATGCGCCCGTGGCGGGAGATTGAGGAAAGGGCCATCCGGATGTCGGGCGGCAGGGATCGGTGGTCGAACCTGGCCGCAAGGGGCAGGGCCCGTCCAAAGATTATGCCCTCCAGGAGGCTTCGGCAGGCATCATCCCCCCTGCGTCTGATGAAATCCAGGAGATCCGGGTCGGTGTACTCCCGGAAAAACAAAATTATGCTGCTCCTGGCCTCTTCCGCGGGCATGCTCTGCAGGGCCCTCTCCAGAGCCGAGAGGAGCATGGCCCGCAGGGACTGGACGCGGGGATGGTAGATGAGGGCATTGTAGTGATGAGCCCGGGCGATGAGCATGGACTCGGCTGCGGTCTGGGACATATCAGCGGCATAGTCGCCCTGCCCGGCCAGGACGATCCGACCCTCCTTGATGGTGAGGGCCTGCAGGATCTGGTCGGTATCCACCAGCCCTAAAGAGACGCCTGCATGGTGAGAGTCGCGCAGAAGGAAATCTATCCTATCGGCGTCGATGTCACCCATTATGATCTGGCCCAGGGGCGGCTTCATCCCCGAGGCGATATCAGCCACCTCTGTGAAAAGCTGCCCGCTCTCGCCATAGAGCCTCTCCGCAATCCGCAGGGCCTCCTCTCCGAAAGGATGATCCATGATGATGCGGCGGGTGAACTGCTCATGGCGGGAGACAGCCTTGCCTTCCATGACCGGCTGGATGTCCGGATTTCGGCTCAATACCCCTTCAACGGCATGGGAGAGGGCGGAGTGGCCCAGGTCATGCAGCAGACCGGCCAGGCGCACCATTCTTACCTTCTCCGCACAGAGATCCAGGTGCTCTGCTATCCGGCCGGCCATATGCATGCAGCCTAAAGAATGCTCAAACCGGCTGTGTGCTGCTCCGGGATAGACGCAGTCCACCAGTCCCAACTGCCGGATGCCCTTCAGCCTCTGCATGGGGCGGGAGAGGATGAGCTCTCTCTCCAGCTCATCTATGCTTATGGCCCCATGAACCGGATCGCGAATGATGGCCGGCATGCTTCTTGTCTTAAAATCTCCGCTGCATTCTGCAGGATCTATTTATCTGTCAGCTTCAGTATGGCCGCAGCCAGGTCGCCTCCGGCCTCCAGCAGAGCGGCTTTCGCCTGATCCGGGCTGGCCCCGGTCTGAGCTGAGACCAGCTCCACATCCGAGTCGGGGATCTCCGGAGCCGGCTCTGCTGGCAGAACTGCATCAGCAGAGATTGAGCGCTCGGATGCATCTCCCGATATCTGATAGCTTCTCTGGCCGTGGGCGTCCATTATGGCCACCGAGGCATTGGATATGACGATCTCCCTATCGGCCAATCGTATGACCACCTCGATGACGTTCTCCAGCTCATCGATATTTATGCCCATGTTCTTGAGCATGCCCTTCATCTTCCTGGGGCTCATGCCGCCCCTTCCGCCCAGACCTTCTAGTCCCGGAAACATATGATCACCTTCCAAGGGAGGGGATTTAATCGTAAGTAAAGATATCCGTCAGCTTGCTCTAGAAGCCCGGATTTTCCTTGCCGGCTGCCTATGGCGCCAGTCGGAATAAGCGACCCGGTCCGGCTTCACAGTCCATATGATGAATATGGGAACAAGCCGCCACCTGGACGGAGGAGTGGCTGGCATACGGAAGTGGTCTGAACTGGCGGGGAGGCGGGCCGTCCTGGCGGATGCAAGAAGCCCTCGACGCATTGGCTGAAACAGCAGATTATATCTACTAAAAAGCCGCAAGCTCTTTTTGATGGCCGAGAGGAAAAACTACTGTGAGATGCAAAAGTCCTTCTGGAAGACGCCGGCGGGAATTGCCATCTGGATCCTGCTACTGGCGGCTTTCCTGGGCGGAGGACTTCTGGCGCTCAATTTCTACGGACACCAGTATCCGGTCATAGAGTCCTTCCACGCCGATCCGGTGGTTGTCAGCCCAGGCGGAGCTTCCAACCTGAGCTGGAGTGTGATCGGGGCGGAGAAAGTGCTGATCCACCCAGGGGTGGGAGCAGTCGACTTCAAGGGCTCGGTCCGTGTAGAGCCCAATGAGACCACCGAGTACGGGATTTGGGCGGTAAACGGCACCATTAACCGGTCCATGACCCTCAAGATAATGGTAGATCGGGCTTGAGCGGATGATCAGCATGACCCGCGGAATAAGGAGGCAGAGAGCAATGATTCTCAACCCTGGAAACAAACCCAAATCCATATTATCGATATCGTTTGCAGCCACGTGCTTCATTCTTCTGCTCTCCTGCCCCACCCAGGCCGCGCCGGACGAAACCTACGGCACGGTTACCAATGTGATAGACGGTGATACCTTCGAATTGGAAATAGAGAAGGCCGATCCCAGAGTTGAGGGCAGGACGGAGAGGGTCCGGCTGGCCGATGTGGACTCTCCGGATATGAAGACCGGAGAAGGCCCTGCCGCAAGGGATTTCACCTATTCCGTTCTGCAGGATAAGAAAGTGTACCTGGATATCGATGACCTCTCTGCCAGTGGCCGGGACGCCGAAGGCCGGCTGGTCTGCGTGGCCTGCCTGGCCGGAGCCTACGGCCAGCCCCTGGCAGCGCCCAACTTCAACCGCATGCTGGTGGACAGCGGCCACGCCCGGCTGGACAATTCCACCGATAATGAGTTCGATCCCCAATACTGGTGGGATGAGGGATCATACGATCTTCCAGGCGGAGCCCTGGAAGATGTGGGGCGGGACATAAAGGAAGAGCTTCTTCCCCAGATTGAGGAGTCGGCTGAGAATGCCTTGGACCGGGCGGCCAGAGATATGTGGCAGTGGTTCAAGGCCCAGATGGGTTTGTAATCTCCTTTCAAGTCTTTTCTTCTTTTAGCTCGGTCTTTAAAGAGAGGCAGCCGTAGCTGAGGGCCGCCGCATAAAGCATAGCTCCATCCCTCAGCTCCTCATCCTCGGGCATCCTTTTCAGGCCCAGTCGCCTGGCCAGCCGGGCCGCCCTATCGCCCCCGAAATAGATCTCCAGGCCCTTCAGGCGCAGCAGCAGAAGGAACAGCTCGACCTCCGGCTTGTGGGAGGAGAAGAGGGTCTCCAGCTCCTGCCGCGCGGCAGGATTCCTATCCAGATTGCGGCGAAACTGCGCCAACTGCTCACGCAGAGCAGCGTCGGCCGGACAGCCGGGTATGGCCCCGATCTTCTTTTCCTCCTCGCATAAAAGCAGATTCATCTTGGATAGATGGAGTGCAGCCCTGCATACCTGGGGCTTGACCGGATGAACCTTACATCCGGGCAGAAGAGGATCGAAAAAGGGACAGGGCTCTCCATCCGCCTTCTTGAGCATCCTGGCCGAGCCTACCCGAGCCCGATTCAGTTCATGGGGAAGGGTGCACACCATCATGAACCTCTTCTGGGAGAGCCCCATGTGCCGGGCTATCCTGCGGCAGTCCTCTATGGAAACGGCAATGCTCCTCTCCTCCCGGCAGCACCCACCGCATCTCTGGCAGGCCGCCAGCAGATGCAGAGCTGCATTTCCCGAGAAGTAGGGCTCGTAGTCCCGGGAGATCATATCATCCATATCCTTCTCCGCCCACTCCCGGTCTCTCAAGCCCCCATCAGCAATGAGTTTGCATAGCTCCTTCATGGCCCGAAGGGCCTGATCGGTCTCTTCTCTCATTTATATATCCATTCAGATCCAGCGCACCGAGATCTCATCGGCAATCTCCACCAAGACTGCAAATCCCCGCCTCATCTCCCCTACATTGACCACCCGGCAGGAGCCTACCATACTCTCACCCCTGGCCTCGTGTATGTGCCCGCATAAGAGGAGATGGGGCTCGAAGTCCTCCAGGAAACGGCGCAGGCCGAGGGAGCCCGAGCTCTCGCCGCTGTAAAGGGTATCCTGTGCCCCGCGGGGCGGCTGATGGGAGAGAATGATCCTGGTTTTAGCCCTGGCTATCTTTTGGTGGCATCGGGCCAGGATGGGGTAGACCTCTTCCGGACCATGATAGTAGCGGGCGGGATCGGCCAGACGGCGGGGATCTCTGGCTATCATCCCCCCCAGACCAATAAATCCTACATCACCCCGCAGCAAGGAAGAGCCATGCAGCATCAAAAGGCCTGCCTCCTTCCAGAGATGGGGCACAAAATCTTTGTGGTCCATGTTTCCGGGAACTATGATAACCGGAGGGCCCATTCCGGCCAGAGCGAGGGCGGCGGTAAGGGCCGTCTCTCGGCTGCCGCCATTATGCAGGTCTCCGCAAAAGGCTATGAGATCGGCATCAATTCCCTGCAGCCGATCCAGCATGGCCCGACAGTCGTGAAGATCCGCCAGAGCTATTATTCGCAATGGTCTCTTGACGCCTGCCATTCTTCCTCCCGGCTGCTTGATAGCCCGATCTAGATATATTGGCCACCAGGATGATATAAATAGAATACGAATCTGCAGAGAAGCATATGGATATTCGCTCAAGCAAAGAGCGGATGGAGAAGAGGAGATCATATGAATAACTCAAATATGCTCACTATTATGGCCATCCCGGCCTTATTTCTTGTTCTGGCCTGCTGCGCACATGCTGCCCGTTCATCTTGTGCCAGGGAGGCAGATTGGAGCGAGACGGCAAAAGCCTTTATCTCCGGCACACCCATGAGCGAGGAGCCTATTGCTTTCGGGCCGAAGGCGGCCAGGGCAGAAACATCCCAATTCGAGAAAAGAACAGAAAGCGCCCAGGAGACGGCTGAAAATAGTGGAGAGGGTGACTCAAACAAAATCGCCTTGCAGAGCATAAACGCCACCCCTGCCAGCGTCAACTCCACGGCCACGACCAGGATCGCCGCTGTCTTCGCCATCAACAGCTCTGAGAATGTGGATCCGGGCGAGATGCAGCTCTCGGCCAATGGCGTGATCAAGGACTCCGCCGGTCGTGAGTTGGCTAAGCTGACATTGATCAAGCAGTCAGACGGCCAATACACCGGCAACTGGACTGCTGATGTCCCGCCGGGGATCTACAGCATGGATATAGCGGCCTCTTCAATATTTGGAGCGGCAAGCTTCAAGGATGCTCTGCAAATAGAGGTCCTGGTCTGAGCAGCGGTAAAGGCGGTGCCGACTCGCCAATGGCTAAATAAAAGAGAGTACCGCAGGCAGGATATGAAAGAGGGATTCTTTAAAGGAGGAGTAAAGACGAAGGGACTAACCATGCTCTGTATCTGGGCATTCCTGGCCGCTCTCTTTATCACGGCCGCCAATGCCCATGCCGCCTGTTCATCATGCGGCGGTGAAGCAGACTGGAGCCGCAGCGCTGATGAGTTCATGAGTTGGGACCCCACGGGAGAGGTGCCTGCCGCCTTTGGGCTGGATCAGGCTGCACCGCCC
>Ga0105103_10001433_pt1 | contig 13140 bp, 13 predicted proteins | sample PPLLaktember2015_2_FD_79107 | JGI IMG/M metagenome (GOLD analysis project Ga0105103, IMG submission 79107) | Freshwater sediment microbial communities from Prairie Pothole Lake near Jamestown, North Dakota, USA - PPLs Lake P7 Core (6) Depth... | ecosystem: Environmental > Aquatic > Freshwater >...
CCGCAGTGCCCGCCGATGATGTCGATGATGTAGACGTTCTTGGTCCCTTCATCCGACTCGTCACCGAAGTTGTAGTTGACGATGTCCTGCGAAAGGTCGCCGACGCCGCCACGCTTCCAATTCAGGCCGTAACGGTTGTCGACGGCCCGCAGGCGGCGAACCGCCTCGAACATGAAGCGGTTGTTGCCGCCGTGTTCGCGGCACGAGCCGCGGAGCAGATCCGGCCGCTCACGCGCCAGCTGCGAGACGATGGCTCCGTCCTGCGAACGGTAGGGCAGGCGCTGCCCTGGAGCGGGATCGGGCGTGCGCGGGCCCGGTGGCGGAGCGCCATCGATGGTCAGCGCCACCTCAGGTCCCGGGGTCTGCTGGCCGCACGAGAACGCGGTGACCAGCTTGCCGTAGAAGACGCCGAGCGGAGCACCGGTTACGGCGTAGCCCGTCTGGTTGGGTCCGAAGGGCAGGGAGGCTGTCACCGGTCCCCCGGGCGTCGCCGAAAAATCAAGCCGATAGCCGGCCGCGCCGGGCACGCCCTGCCAGCCGAACTGCACGTAGCGACCGAACGCCGAGGCGGTGAACGTACGCGCCGGCGGGGCCGAGCAGCCGCCGCCCGCGGGCATCCCGAGGAGGACCTCGTTCGATGCGGGGCCCAGGCCAGCCGCGTTCGCCGCCGCGATCCTGAGATAGTAGTTACCCGCCGCGAGGTTGGGCACCGATAGCTGGGTGCCCAGGCCGACAGGGAACGTGCCGATATCCGAGGCCCCCGGCGTCGTGCCCGCAAACAGCACCAGCCCGGTCGGCGCGCCGCCGCCCTGACCTGGGCTCCACGTAATCAGCGCCGACGTGCCGTTGATGTAGGCCGCCAGATCCGTCGGCGCCGCAGGCGGCGCCGGCGGAACGACAAGGGAGGTGACCCGCACATCGATCTCGTTGGACGGCAGGCTGTCTCCCGAAGCGTCGACCGCGTGGACACGCACGTGGAAGACGCCGACCGGCGCGGTGACGCCCACGCTCGTGATGTTGCCCACGTTCTGCGTGAACACCACGCCGCCCGGGGTGAGGCCCGCGGCGAGACGGTATGAAGTGGCGCCCGGCACCGCCGCCCACGATAAGGTGACGTTGGGGCCCAGCACCACGGCGGGGTTCATTATCGGAGCAGCGGGCACGGCCCCAACGCGCGCATTGCCAGCGAACAGCGCCGCGACGAACAGCAGCGCGATGCCGCCAACGCGGGTGGGGGAAACTCTCTTCTTCATCAGCTTTCCTTTCACTAGTGGGCCAGTCTGCCCGGTTCACACGAAAATTACTGTGTCTGCTCGATTACGGTTGTCCGCCTGCGGCGAGATACGGCTGCAAGGTCCAGCGGCCGATCGTGCCGGCCGCGCGGGTCGCCTCGGTGTTGTCAATCCAGGCGGCGTCCGGATTACCGCCGCAATGCCCACCAATCACATCGATGATGTACACGTTCGTGGTGTCGTTGTCAGGGCCAGCCCCAAAGTTGTAGGCCACGATGTCCTGGGACATGTCACCCCGATTTCCGCGCTTCCAGTTCAGCCCCCACCGCGTGTCGTACTGCCGTAACGCCTGAACCAGCCGGAACAGCCACGCGTTGTTGCCGCCGTGCTCCACGCAGGAGTTGCGGAGCTCTCCAGGGTAAGCGCGCGCGACGGCCTCGACTACGGAGGACATGTTCGGGAGCGGCAACCGCGTCCCGGGCGGCGGATCTGGCGTGCGGGGACCGCTACCAGGCGGCGCGCCGGCTACGGAGAAGGCGGTCGGGCTCGACGCGGTCAGCGCGCCGCACGATGCTCCGGTAAGGACCCGGGCGTAGAAGGTGCCGGCCGGGGCGCCAGGATAGGACGCCGAGGTCGTTCCGGGCCCGAGTGTCTGCGATACCAGCACGGGGCCGTTGGGACCACCGGCCACTTCCAGTCGGTACCCGGCCACGCCCGCGACAGGCGCCCAGGCGAACGAGACCGTGCTTCCGCTCACCGAGACCGACAGCGCCGAGGCCGGCGGCGCCGTGCAGGCGCCCCCAGCCGGCATGTCAATCCGCACTTCGTTCGAGGGGGCGCTCCGCCCGTTGGCATTCGCGGCATACACGCGCACGAAGTAAGTGCCAGGCGTCACGCCGGGTACGCTCACCTGCGTGGAGAGCGGAAGGGGAGTGGCACCCAGGTTGGCGCCCCCGGGAACGGTGCCGGCCTCGAGAATAACGCCCAGGGGGACGCCGCCGCCCATTCCGGGTCCCCACGACAAGGTCACCGTCTGACCGCTCAGAAACGCCTGCAGGTTGACGGGAGCCGCTGGCACGGACGTGAGCGTGCCGACGCTGAGCGTCACCTCGTTCGACGGCGGGCCGAGTCCGGTGGCGTCGTACGCCTGGACGCGGATATAGCCGGTGCCGACAAAGGGCGAGTTGAACGTGACGGAGGTGACGCCGCCCACGATTTGCGCGTAGTGCTCCACGCCGGGGGTGGTGCCAATCGACAGTCGGTAGCCGGCCGCGCCTGGCACCGCGCTCCACGCGAGCGTGACCTGCGGCCCAGCCACGCTCGGCGGGTTCAAGGCGGGCGCGGCTGGAACAGCCATCGCCACCTGCGTCGCGAGCACCACGACCAGCGCTCCCAACAGCCCAGACATGAGTGCCCTCTTGATTTGTTTCCACACCGACATCGCAAACGTCCTTTCAGCGATTGGGGGAGGGTGAAGGGCTTAACCGTCCGAGAGGGCTGGGAGACCCCACGGGTGTAAAACCGCGCACCAGTCTAACACGGCAATCCGGAAACGGTTGGATGACCTACACGGACCGAAAAATCCGAATGCTATAGTCGCAACTACATGTCATCAGTACGCAAGATCGGCGTCCTCACGGGCGGCGGAGATGCCCCCGGTCTGAACGCCGTCATTCGGGCCGTCGTCAAGGCCGCCACGAATGCCAAAATCGAAGTCATCGGCCTCGAGGATAGCTTCGACGGGCTGCTGGATCCCTCACGGACGCGGGTACTCACCCCCAAGGACGTGACCGGGATCCTCCGTCTCGGCGGTACCATCCTCGGCACGACCAACCACGGTGACCCGTTCGAGTATCCCGCCGACACGCCAACCGGGAAGGTGGACTACTCCGACCGCGTTGTCGAAACCTTTCACAAGATGGGGCTGGACGGCCTCGTGGCGATCGGAGGGGACGGCACGTTGGCGATCGCCCACCGCTTCTTCCTCAAAGGCATTCCCGTCGTCGGTGTCCCCAAGACCATCGACAACGACATCGTCGGCACCACGACGTGCTTCGGGTTCGATACGGCGGTGGGGTTCGCAGCCGATGCGATCGACCGGCTGCACACCACCGCCGAGGCGCACAAGCGCATCATGGTGGTCGAGGTGATGGGCCGGTACGCCGGATGGATTGCGCTGCATGCGGGTGTCGCCGGCGGCGCCGACGTGATCCTGATGCCCGAGATTTCCTACGACCTGGAGCGGGTGGCGGAACATATCCGTCGTCGCGACAGCCTCGGGGCGAAGTTCAGCATCGTGGTCGTCGCCGAGGGCGCAAAACCCATCGGCGGAGCGGCCACGGTGCTCGAATCGGCGCGCGCCGGGCATGTCGAGCGTCTCGGCGGCGTCGGCGCCCAGGTCGCTGCCGCCCTCGAGCGCATGACCGGCAAGGAGTCGCGCTACGTCGTGCTGGGGCACCTCCAGCGGGGCGGGGCGCCAACCGCGTTCGATCGGGTGTTGGCCACGCGGCTCGGTGGCAAGGCGGTGGAGTTGTTGATTCGCGGCGTTTTCGGAAAGATGGTGGCGAATCATCCGCCCGACATGGTGCCGGTGCCGCTGGCCGATGTGGTGGGACGGACGCGCACCGTGCCGCTGGACTACGACCTGCTGGCCACGGCGCGTGCGATCGGCATCTCGTTCGGCGAGTAGCGACGGGGACGCGCGGGAGTCGCTAGACGCCCTTGAGGACGTCCAGATACTTCAGCGCGCCGCCGGTATTGAACAGCACAACCGTCTCGTGCGGCTTGATCTGCCCCTCGGCAGCGAGCCGCCGGATGGCTGCCAGCGCGGCGCCGCCTTCCGGCGCGGCGCTCACGCCTTCCTGTTTGCCGATGACGAGCATGTCGAGGACCATCTGCTCGTCGGTGACGGCCAGCGCCGTGCCGCCGCTCGCGCGCACGGCCTGCAGGATGAGGAAGTCGCCGATAGCGCGCGGCACCCGCAGGCCGTCAGCGCTGGTATGCGCATGCTCCCAGGGCGCCGCTTTCTCGGTCCCCTGTTCGAACGCCCGCACGATGGGGGCACAACCGGTCGCCTGCACAGAGACCATGCGAGGACGGTGCCCTTCGGGGATCCAGCCGATCGCCTCCATCTCGGCGAACGCCTTCCACATGCCGACGAGGCCCGTGCCGCCGCCGGTGGGATAGATGATCCAGTCGGGAAGGCGCCAGTCGAGCTGTTCGCCCAGCTCGTATCCCATCGTCTTCTTGCCTTCGACCCGATACGGCTCCTTCAGCGTGGAGACGTCGTACCACCCCAGGGGCTTGCCGCGTTCCGCGGCCATCTTTCCGGCGTCGGTGATGAGCCCGTCGACCAGCGTGACCGTGGCACCGTACAGCCGGCACTCGTCGATGAACGGCTGCTTCGCATCCTTGGGGATGAACACCTGGCAGGCGAGCCCGGCGGCGGCGGAGTAGGCCGAGGCGGCGTTGCCGGCGTTGCCGGCCGTCGGCAGGGCGATCGTCGTCGCCCCGAGGGCACGGGCGCGCGTGATTGCGGCCGACTGACCGCGCGCCTTGAACGAGTTCGTCGGGTTGAGCGATTCGTCCTTGATGTAGAGGCGATCGAGACCGATGGTCGCGCCCAGCCGCTTCGCGTGCAACAGCGGCGTGAAGCCTTCGCCCAGGGTGACCGGCTCGTCACCCGGGAGGAGCGGCATCATCTCGCGATAGCGCCACATGTTCGGCTCGCGGCCGACGAGCGAGTCGCGCGACCAGGACCGTGCCGCATCCAGATCGTACCGGGCGAGCAGTGGCAATCCGCAGGACGGGCAGAGGAAGTGCCGTTCGCGCGGGTCGAAGGGCCCCGCGCCACACACGCTGGCGCACTCGAGATGGCTGAAGTAGCTAGCGCCCAAGAAGCTCAGCGTCCTTCCGCTGCTGCAGGTCGTCGATGGTCTTGACGTGCTCGTCGGTTGCCTTCTGCACATCGACGAGCGCCCGCTTCTCGTCGTCTTCGGAGATCAGGCCTTCCTTCAGCATCTTCTTCAGCTTGTCGTTGGCGTCGCGACGGACCGTGCGGACGTGGCTGCGCGCCTCTTCGGTCATGCGATGCACGTGGCGCGACAGCTCCTTGCGGCGCTCTTCGTTCAGCGCCGGAATCGGAATTCGCACCACCTTGCCGTCGTTGGCGGGGTTCAGCCCGAGATCGGACGACCGGATGGCGCGTTCGATGGCGCCCATCAGCGACGCGTCGAACGGCTGCGCGATGATCATGGACGGCTCGGGAATCGAGAGGCCGGCCACTTGATTGAGCGGCATCCTGGAGCCGTAGGCTTCCACCTGAATTCCGTCGAGCAGCCCGGTCGTGGCGCGCCCGGTGCGCACCTGCGCCAGCTCCTTGCGCACGAACTCGATATGGCCGTCCATGCGCTTCCTGACCTCGCCGAAGAGTGCCTTCACATCACTGACGTCCATCGATCCATCCTCGTGTGGTTATGCCGTGACCGTGGTGCCGACCGCTTCGCCCATGACGACGCGGCGGATGTTGCCCGGCTCGTTCATGTTGAACACGACGATTGGCAACTTGTTGTCCATGCAGAGCGAGATCGCGGTGGCGTCCATGACCTGCAGGCGCTGCTGCAGCACCTGCAGATACGATATGCGCTCGTAGCGCTCGGCGTCGGCGTGCTTGACCGGGTCGGCGCTGTAGATGCCATCCACCTTCGTGGCCTTCAGGATGACCTCGGCGCGAATCTCCATGGCGCGGAGGGCCGCGGCCGTGTCGGTGGTGAAGTAGGGATTGCCCGTGCCTGCGGCGAACACGACCACCCGGCCTTTCTCGAGGTGCCGGACCGCACGGCGCCGGATGAACGGCTCGGCCACCGCCCGCATCTCGATGGCGGTGAGCACCCGCGTCGGAATGCCGTGCTGTTCGAGGGCGTCCTGCAGGGCGAGGCCGTTGATCACGGTCGCGAGCATGCCCATGTAGTCGGCGGTCGATCGGTCCATGCCGCGCGCGCTGGCGGCGAGCCCCCGGAAGATGTTGCCGCCGCCGATGACGATGGCGGTCTGCACGCCGAGCGCCTGGATGCCGGCGACGTCTTCGGCGATGCGGGTGGTGACGGCGGGATCGACGCCGTAGGCGTGGTCGCCCATCAGCGCTTCGCCGGACAGTTTGAGGAGAATGCGTTTGTAGGAAGGCTCGGAAGGGGCGGACACAAGTCGGAATTATAGCCGACGAGGGGAGGGCGTGCGGCCTCCAGCGGCGGGCTGGAGGCCGTATTCCCGCGGGCTATGCCTCGGCGGTCTCGCCCAGCTTGAAGCGGGCGAAGCGCGCGACGGCGACGTTCTCGCCGGTCTTGGCCGTGGCGGCCGCGACCATCTGCGCGATCGTGATGTTGGGATCGCGCACCGAGGGCTGATCCAGGAGGCAGGCCTGGGCGTAGTAGCTCTCGAGCTTGCCGTCGATGATCTTCTCGATGACGTTGGCCGGCTTGCCCGATCCGGCGAACTGCGCGCGGTAGATCTCGCGTTCCTTCTCGAGCGTGTCGGCCGGGATCTCCTCGCGCCGCACGAACTTCGGATCCGCGGCGGCGATGTGCATCGCGATCTCCTTCGCCAGCGTCTGGAAGTCGTCGGTGCGCGCCACGAAGTCGGTCTCGCAGTTCACTTCGACGAGCACACCGACCTTGCCACCCATGTGGATGTAGTGGCCGATGACGCCGTTGTTCGTGGCGCGGCCCGCACGCTTGGCGGCGGAGGCGAGGCCCTTCTTGCGAAGGACATCAACCGCCTTCTCCATGTCGCCGTTCGCCTCGGTCAGCGCCGCCTTGCAGTCCATCATGCCCGCGCCGGTCTTGTCGCGCAGCTGCTTCACCATTTCTGCCGTAATCGCCATTCACCTGACTCCTGAAGAGAAACCGTTCATCGGGCCATCACGACAGCCCGGACGTGGGGCGGCGAGGCTGGACGTGCCAGCCAGTGAGCCATGCCCGTACAAGCATTGCGCCGGCCCGTGTGTCTCGCAGCCGGCGCAACGCGATGCTTGAAGCCGTCTACGCCTGGGGTACAGGCGATTCGGCGGGACGCTGCGGCTTGCGCAGGTTGGCCGGTCGCACGGTGCGGCTGGCTTCGTCCGCGGCCGCGGCCTCGGCGTCGACCTGGGCCTGTTCGGCCATCTGCGATTCACGCTCCGAGCGGCCGTCGATCACCGCATCGGCCACGCGCGACGCGAACAGGCGGATGGACCGCAGCGCGTCGTCGTTGCCCGGAATCACGAAGTCCACCTGATCGGGGTCGCAGTTGGTGTCGACCACGCCGATGACGGGGATCTTCAGCTTGCGCGCCTCGTCGACGGCAATCTGTTCCTTGCGGGTGTCGACAACGAAGAGCGCGTCCGGCAGGCGCCCCATGTTGCGGATGCCGTCGAGGTTCTTCTGAAGCTTGCGCTTCTCCTTCTCGGCCTTCGCGATTTCCTTCTTCGGCATGGAGTCGTAGCGGCCGTCGGTGGCCATCGCCTCGAGATCGCGCAGGCGCGCGATGCTGCGCTGGATGGTGGAGAAGTTGGTCAGCAGACCGCCAAGCCAGCGCTCGTTCACGTAGAACATGTTGCAGCGGGTGGCTTCTTCGGCGACGACGTCCTGCGCCTGGCGCTTGGTGCCCACGAAGAGGATGGTCTTGCCTTCGGCCGCCAGTTGCCTGACGTAGCCCTCAGCCTCGTTGTACAACTTGACCGTCTTGCCGAGATCGAGGATGTAGATGCCGCTGCGCTCACCGAAGATGAACGGCTTCATCTTGGGATTCCAGCGCTTGGTCTGGTGGCCGAAATGTGCGCCTGCTTCGAGCAGGTCCTTCATCGCGAGCGGGGTCAAGCTTCCTCCACGGTTCCGGCCCCCAGGTGTTTGGGTGGGAGCCCTTCCTACGTTTCAGCCCCTTACCGATGGGGCCACACAAATACGAATCGAACTAACGCTTGCTGAACTGGAATCGCTTGCGCGCGCCAGCCATGCCGTACTTCTTGCGCTCCTTGGCGCGGGCGTCGCGCGTCAGGAGACCGTCCTTCTTCAGCTTCGGCCGCAGCTCGGAGTTGAACGCGCACAGCGCGCGCGCGATCCCGAGGCGGATGGCGCCGGCCTGGCCGGTCATGCCGCCGCCGCTGACTGTCGCCAGCACGTCGAACTGGCCGTTGGTCTCGGTGAGCATCAGCGGCACCGTGACCTGCACACGCGCGGCTTCGGTGGGGAAGAAGTTGTCGAAGGTACGGTGATTGACCGTGATCGTGCCGGTGCCCGGACGGAGGAACACGCGTGCCGTTGCTTCCTTGCGGCGCCCGGTGGCGTAGAACTGAGTAGCAGCCACGATTTATGCGACCTCGAACTGAGTGGGTTGCTGAGCCTGGTGCGGGTGCGTATCGCCCGCGTATACCTTCACCTTGCGGAACATCGCGTCGCCCATCTTCGACTTCGGCAGCATGCCGCGCACGGCCTGCTCGACGAGGCGAATCGGCTGGCGCTGCCGCACCACCTTGGCGCGCTCTTCGCGAAGGCCGCCGGCGTAGCCACTGTGATGCCGGTAGATCTTCTGCTCTTCCTTCCGGCCGGTGAGCTTCACTTTGGCGACGTTGATGATGACGACGTGGTCGCCGGTGTCGATGAACGGCGTGTAGGTCGCCTTGTGCTTGCCCTGAAGCAGGCGGGCGGCATGAGTCGCAATGCGGCCAAGCACCTGGCCTTCGGCATCGATGAGGTGCCAGCGGCTGGTCACACTCTTCGGGGTCGCAACGTAAGTAGGCATTGAAATCGATTCCTGGGTACAGATCCCTGTCGCGCCCGTCCTGGGCACGGCAAACCGAAATGATATGACGACTCGCCGGCAATTGCAAGGGTGCGAACCACTGGAAGTCGAAGCGCGGTCGAGAGTTCGACGACCGGATCTGGCCCCAAGGGCGCCGCTCGAATTCGGCGGCGGTGTCTGCCCTCTGGCCCTGGTGACCCTGCTCAGCAGTCCGGCTGCCGCTGCACAGCTTTGCAGCTCGTGGGTGTCGAAACGCCAATCTCAGCCCTGCTCCGGCCACGCACGGGACCGATAAGGCCCATCGGAGCCGTGAGGGCAGCGCAATCAGGGCCGGCACGGTCCGGCTGCATGCAGTTTTCGTCAGGCGCTTGCAGTTTTGTTACGGCTCCGGTTAGCCTTAGGCGCTCGCCGACTCGCCGAAACGACTCTTTAGGCCAGATTTGTAGCCAAAAGGGCAAAAGGCCAAGCTGGTACCGCCTTTGCCCTTGGTGGCAAGTGAACGAGAACCGGAGAGAATCAAATTGTTCTTCCGCCGAAACAAGAGCTTGATGGGACTCGACATCGGGTCGAGCGCCGTGAAAGCCATCGAATTGAAGCCATCAGGGAAGGGGTATAAGGTGACGGCCATCGGGGTCGAGCCGATTCCCCCGGACAGCATCGTCGATGGCGCCATCATCGACGGCGGTGCTGTGGCCGATGCCGTCCGGCGCCTGTTCGAGAACAAGCAGTTCGGCGCCAAGGAGGTGGCGGCGTCGTTGTCCGGTAACTCGGTCATCGTCAAGAAGATCACCCTCCCGACCATGACCGAGCAGGAGCTGGGGGAGTCGATCTACTGGGAAGCCGAGCAGTACATCCCGTTCGACATCCAGGACGTCAACCTCGACTACGAAATCCTCTCGCCGGCCGGCGCCCAGGGCACCATGGACGTGCTGCTGGTGGCCGCCAAGAAGGACAAGATCGCGGACTATACCAGCGTCATCACCCAGGCCGGCCGCACGGCGGTCGTCGTGGACGTGGACGCTTTCGCCCTCCAGAACGCCTACGAGGTCAACTACGGCTTCGAACCCGGGGCTGTGGTCGCCCTTCTCAACGCCGGCGCCAGTGCCACCAACATCAACATCCTGAACGGGTCCCAGTCGGTCTTCACCCGCGACATCTCGATGGGCGGCAACGCCTTCACCGAGGCCGTGCAGCGGGAGCTCGGGTTGCCGTACGAGCTCGCCGAGCAGTTGAAGAAGGGCGAGGACGTCGAGGGTGCCACCTATGACGATGCCAGGCCCGTCCTGAAGGCGATGACCGACAACATCCTGCTGGAAGTGGAGAAGACCTTCGACTTCTTCAAGGCCACCGCCTCGAACGACCGGATTGACCGCATCGTGCTGAGCGGCGGCGCGTCGCGGGTTGACGGCTTCGCGGAAGCGCTGGCCTCGCGCTTCAACACGGAAGTCATCCCGTTCGATCCCTTCCGCCAGGTCGCCATCGATACGGCGAAGCTCGGCGTGGTTTCCGCCGACGACCTGGCGCCGGTCGCGGCGATCGCTGTGGGCCTCGCACTCCGCAAGGCGGGCGACCGATGATTCGCATCAACCTGGTCGCCACCGAGCGGACCAAGAGCAAGGGGGCGTCGAAGGGGCTCGAGCTCGGTCAGAAGATGACCGTGATCGGCAGCCTCGTGCTGATCCTCGCCACGCTCGGCATCGGCTGGCGATACTGGGCGCTGGAGCAGTCCGCGGCCACCGTCGAGCGCCAACTGACCGACGCGCGGCGCGAGGAGCAGCGTCTCGCCGTCATCCTGAAGCAGGTGCAGGAGTTCGAAGCGCGTCGAGGAGTGCTCCAGCAGCGCGCGACGCTCATCGACGAACTGCGCCGGGGACAGACGGCGCCGGTGCACATCATCGACCAGATGAGCCGCGCCCTTCCCGAGATGACCTGGCTGACGCAGGTGCGGCAGCAGGGCTTCGACGTCACCATCGACGGCCGCTGCCTCTCACTCACATCACTCTCCGACTTCATCGGCAACCTCGAGGCGTCGCGCTACTTCAAGCGGCCGGTCGAGATTCTGTCGAGCGAAGTGGTGCCCGGCGACGACGGCGGTCCGGACACGATTCGGTTCAGCATTCGCGGGTCGTTCCAGATGGCTGGCATCGAGCAGATTGCCGTAGAGCCCCCGCCCACCAGAGGCCGGGCCAAGAAGGCGCCAGCCAAGGGAGGCCCCCGTGGCTAGTCTCGGTTTGAGCAAACAGCCGTGGCATGTGCAGCTGGGCGCGTTCGTGCTGCTCGCCGCAGCCGGCGCGGGGCTGTTCTACTACCTCTACGACATGCCGAAGCAGGCCGAGTTGACGGCGCGCAACGTCGAACTCCAGGCGATTCGTGACCGGAACGCCAAGGGGGCGGAGACCGCCCGTCAGCTGCCCGCGTTCCGTTCGCAGATCTCGGAGCTGGAGGCGCGTCTCGAAGCGCTCAAGCCGATTCTGCCGGAGGAAAAGGACGTGGGCGATCTGCTGCGGCGCATCCAGACGCTGGCGATGCAATCGAACCTCACGATTCGGGGATTCCGCCCGCAGCCGATCGCCGCGCGCGAGATCCACGCCGAGTGGCCGATTGGCCTGGAACTCGAGGGGAACTACCACAACCTCGGGATGTTCCTCGACCGCGTAAGCCGCTTCCCTCGGATCATCAACGTCGGGAACATGGTGATTACGCCCAAGGACGATCCCACGCCGAACGCCAGCATCCTGGTGTCGTGCACCGCGACCACGTTCGTGCTGGTGGAGCAGCCGCCTCCGGCGCCCGCCGCCCCCGACAAGAAAGGCACGCCGGCGAAGAAGACCGCTCCGGCGGAGAAGACCGAATGATCCGCCTGCATCTCCCGTTCGCGGCCATCGCCCTGGCCCTGGGCACGGGCACCGCGCTCGTCGTCGCCCAGCAGCCCGCGCCCAGCACCGCGACGTCCGCACCGGTCGCGGCCGCCGCGCCCCAGGCGCCGGCGGCACCTGCCGCGCCGACGCCCCCGGCCAACTTCGCGTATGGGGCCGAGGGCCGGCGTGACCCGTTCGTAGCGCTCATCGGCCGCAGCGGCCAGCAGCGTGGCGTCCAGCAGCTCGATGTCCGGGCGGAAGGGCTGCCCGGCATCAACGCGGAGGAGCTCTCGGTGCGCGGCATCATCCAGAGCAAGGGTGTCTGGGTTGCCATGGTCTCCGGTCCCAGCGGCAAGGTCTACACCGTCCGGCCCGGCGATCGCCTGGCAGACGGCACGATTCGGACGGTCACGGCGGACGCCGTGGTCATCCTGCAGCAAGTCAACGATCCGTTGTCGCTCGAGAAACAGCGCGAAATACGGAAGTTCCTTCGTGGTGGAGAGAACAAGTGATGGGCAGTCGCTACCCTCGACTGATGTATGCCGTGCCAGTGGCGGCGGCTCTCGCCGTGACACTCGCGGCCAGTGGGCCGCCGACGACGGAAGGCCCCGCCGTCCGGTCCATCTCGGGCCGGCTCGATGGCGGAGTCAGCACCGTCCTGATCGAATCGAGTGAGCCGGTTGCGTACCTGACCAGCCAGCCCGATCCACTCACGGTCTTCGTCGACCTGCGGAACGCGCGCGCCGAGGGCCTGGCCAGCCAGCCGCTCGGCGACATGCAGCCGCCCGTATCGGACGTGCAGGTGATGCGGGCCACCGCGCCGGATGGCGCCCCGGTGGCGCGCGTCCGCGTCGCGCTCGCGCGGCCGTCGCAGCACCGCGTCCGCGCCTCGCGCAACTTGATCTTCGTCGAGGTGGATCGCGCTGCTGGTGCCGCACTCGCGAGCGTGGCGCCGACGGTGCTGAAGGCGCCGACCCTGCTGACGGCGCCGGCGAGCGCCCCGGCGGCGAACACACAGGAGGTGGCCGCGGCCGCGCCCAGGACGACGAATGCCGCGACACGCCTGACGGCGGTACGCTCGCTGGCACTGCCCGGTGGAACCGCTATCGCCCTGTCCGGCAACGGCCGCCTCGTGGCGACCAAGGTCGAGGCGGTGTCCGACATGCCCGCCCGCGTGCTGCTCGATTTCGAGGGGGTGGCCATGGGCTCGGTGCCGTCGTCCACCGCCATCAATCAGGGCGACGTGCAGCGCGTGCGCGTCGCCGTGAACAGCAGCG
>Ga0105103_10001435_pt1 | contig 13131 bp, 10 predicted proteins | sample PPLLaktember2015_2_FD_79107 | JGI IMG/M metagenome (GOLD analysis project Ga0105103, IMG submission 79107) | Freshwater sediment microbial communities from Prairie Pothole Lake near Jamestown, North Dakota, USA - PPLs Lake P7 Core (6) Depth... | ecosystem: Environmental > Aquatic > Freshwater >...
CGCTGGCACGGCGCCGCCACTCCTGGTGCTCACCCATGGCGGGCCCACCGCCGCCACCGAGGCCGTGCTCGACGCCCAGGTCCAGTTCTGGACCAGCCGGGGCTTTGCCGTCCTCGATGTGAACTACAGCGGCAGCACCGGCTACGGCAGGGACTACCGCGACCGCCTGAAGGGGCAGTGGGGCATTGTCGACGTGGAGGACGCCGTGGCCGGCGCGACCGCGATGGTGCACGCCGGCAAGGCCGACGGTACCCGCCTCGCGATCCACGGCGGCAGCGCGGGTGGCTACACGACCCTGGCGGCGCTCACGTTCCACTCCGTGTTCAAGGCGGGCGCGAGCTACTACGGCATCAGCGACATCGAAGTGCTCGCGCGCGACACGCACAAGTTCGAATCGCGCTATCTCGACTCGCTCATCGGTCCGTATCCGGCGGCCAAGGACCGCTATCTCGCACGCTCACCGATTCATTTCACCGACCGCCTGTCGAGCGCGCTCATCCTGTTCCAGGGTCTCGACGACAAGGTGGTGCCGCCGAACCAGTCGCAGATGATGGCGGATGCCGTGCGCAAGAAGGGGCTGCCCGTCGCCTACATCACCTACGAAGGCGAGCAGCACGGCTTTCGCAAGGCCGAGAACATCGTCCGGAGCCTGGAGGCGGAGCTGTATTTCTACGGGAAGGTCTTCGGGTTCGCTCCCGCCGATCGCATCGCTCCGGTGACGATCGACAACCTGCGCTGAATCCGGGCGCCGTTCGCTTGCCGGCGCCGCGCTCCGGGCATATCTTGCTGTGTAATCATGTAGTCATGTAGTCGGGCCCGTCTGATAGGAGCCGCCCCCAATGATCGTCTCCCGCTTCTACGAACCCGCGATCGCCCAGACCAGCTACCTGATCGGTTGCGCCGCCACTGGCGAGGCGATCGTGATCGATCCGAATCGCGACGTGGACCGCTACCTCGCCGCGGCCGCGCGCTAAGGCGTCAGTATCACCCACGTCACCGAGACCCATATCCACGCCGACTTCCTGTCCGGCGCCCGCGAGCTCGCCCAGCGGACCGGCGCGAAGCTCTACCTCTCGGACGAGGGCGATCAGGACTGGAAGTACCAGTTCGCTTCAGAAGCCACGTTGGTGCGTCACGGCGACCGCATCACGGTGGGGAACGTCGTGATCGAGGTCGTCTCCACTCCCGGGCACACGCCCGAACACATCGCGTTCCTGGTCACCGACGGCGCGGCGGCGGATCGGCCCATTGCCGCGGCGACCGGCGACTTCGTCTTCGTGGGCGACGTCGGGCGGCCCGATCTGCTGGAGCGCGCCGCCAACATGAGGGGGACGATGGAGAAGGGGGCGCGGGTGCTGTGGAAGAGCCTGCAGTCCTTCAAGGGGAACGAGGATTGGCTGCAGATCTGGCCCGGCCATGGCGCGGGGTCGGCGTGCGGCAAGGGCATCAGCGCCGTGCCGTACAGCACGCTCGGCTACGAGCGGCGGTTCAACTGGGCGTTCAACGTGAAGACGGAAGAAGACTTCGTCGCGAGCGTGCTCGCCGGCCAGCCGGAGCCGCCCAAGTACTTCGCGATGATGAAACACCTGAACAAGCTGGGGCCGCGCATCCTTGGTGGGTTTCACGCGCCGCCGCGGCTGGACGATCACCGGCTGCCGGATCTGCTCGCGCAGCAGGCGATTGTCGTGGACACGCGCCCCGCGGGCCAGTACGCCGCGGAGCACCTGCCCGGGACGTTGAACATCCCGCTGAACAACGCGTTCGTGAACTGGGCCGGCTGGCTCCTGCCCTACTCGGCCGACCTGTTCTTCATCGTGGACGACCCCTCAGAGGGTCACACGAAAGAACTCGTGCGCCAGCTGGCGCTGATTGGCCTGGACCGCGTCGCCGGCGTGTTCGAGACCACGGCCGTGGCGCACCTGGCGTCGCGCGGCACACGCCTGGCCACCGTGCCGCAGGTCACCGCGGACGAGCTCGCGCGCCGCACCGACACCGACGGTCCGGTCGTTGTCGATGTCCGGGGCGCGACCGAATGGGGCAGCGGCCACCTGCCGTCGGCCATGCACATCCCGCTGGGGTATCTCTCGGAGCGCCTGCAGGAGATTCCCTCCGATCGGCCGGTGGTGCTGCAGTGCCAGGCTGGAGGCCGATCCTCCATTGCCGCCTCGCTGCTGCAGCGCGCGGGCCGCACCAACGTCAGCAACCTGGTCGGCGGAATCGACGCCTGGAAGGGGGCGGGGCTGCCGATCGTCACCTCGCCTGCGACATGATCCCTGGCAGGCTGAGTCCGGCGATGCTGGAGGCCGTGGCCTTCCGGTTCAAGGCGCTGGGGGAGCCGGCCCGCCTCCAGATCCTGAACGCCCTGATGCGCGCGCCGCTCCACGTCACCGGCCTGATCGAGGCGACTGGCCTGAACCAGGCCAACCTGTCGAAGCACCTCAAGCTGCTGCACGTCGAGGGGTTCGTCTCGCGCCGCCGGGAAGGCTTGTTCGTCTACTACGAGCTCGCCGACGCGTCGGTCTACGCCCTCTGCGACATGATGTGCGGAGCCGTGGAGGCCCGGCGAAGAGCGGCAAAGTAGGAGGCCCAACCTTGAACTCTTGAACTTTGAACTTTGAACTTCCAACGCTCTCCACTCGTCCTTTCCCCCATGCGAGAGCTCCGGATAGCCGTGCGTTCCCTGGCCCGCCAGCCTGGCACCGCGGCGCTGGCGGTGGTCGCCCTGGCCCTGGGCATCGGCCTCACCACCACCATGTTCAGCATCGTCAACGGGGCGGTGCTGCGCGGCCTGCCCTTCCCTGAATCCGATCGCATCCTGCACCTGGCACCCTTCAACATCGCCGAGCAGGACGATGTGGACGCGCGGGTGCATACCTTTGCCGAGCTCCGTGACCGGCAGCAATCGTTCGAAGAGCTGGCCGGGTTCCAGTTCCAGACCGCCAACGTGGTGGGCCCGAGCGGAACCGCGGTGCGTTATCAGGCGGCGAACGTCACGTCCAACGTCTTCCGGCTGTTGAAGGTGGCGCCCACCCTCGGGCGCGATTTCAGGGACCAGGAAAGCCGTCCCGGCGCGGCGCCCGTCGTGATGATCGGCGACAGGATATGGGAGGAGCAGTTCGGACGCTCACCGGACGCGGTGGGCCAGCCGCTGCGGGTCAACGGCGCCGTCATGACCGTCGTCGGCGTGATGCCGCCATCGTTCGCGTTTCCCAGCAACCAGGACCTGTGGCCCGCGCTCGTCATCGATCCGCTCAACACCGGGTTCGATGAAGGGCCCAGTCTCGAAACCATCGGCCGTCTGAAGCCTGGCGTGGACCGCGATCAGGCTGGGGCCGAGATGGCCACGCTGTGGCGTCAGCTGGAGCAGGCGTATCCGGATCGCTACCAGGGCGGCTACACCGTCGAGGTGAAGTCCTACATCGAGGAGTTCATCGGCGGCGAGACCATCTCCCTGCTCTCGACGATGCTGGCGGCCGTGCTCGGCGTGCTGCTGATCGCGTGTGCCAACGTTGCCAACCTGGTGCTGGCGCGCGCCGCCAGCCGCACGCGCGAGATGGCGGTTCGCACCGCCGTGGGCGCCACCCGCTGGCAGGTGGTCCGCCAGATGCTGATCGAGGTGCTGGTGCTGGCCTGCGCGGGCGCGCTGGCCGGACTGGCGCTGGCTCAACTCGGCATCACGATGTTCAACCGCGCCATCGTCGACACCAACCCGCCCTTCTGGATCGACATCCGCATCGACGGCATGGTGCTGCTGTTCGTCACCGTCAGCACGCTGCTCGTGACGCTGGTCTCGGGCATCGTTCCGGCAATCCGTGCGTCACGCACCGATCTCGCGGCGGTGATGAGCGACGAAGGCCGCAGCACGGGCCTGAAGATGGGCCGCTTCAGCCGCATCCTGGTCGTCGGCGAGATGGCGGTGTCGTTCGGCCTGCTGCTGATGGCCGGGATGACCATCCAGAGCATCGTCAACATCTCGAAGGCCGACTTCGGCTTCGCGATGCAGGACGTGTGGAGTGCCAGGGTCGTGCTGCCGGCCGCCGACTATCCGGACGATGAACGGAAGCGGCGATTCGTGGAAACGGCGCTGGCACGCGTGCGGTCCCTGCCTGGTGTGGTGAGCGTGGCGGTCGCCACGGGCGTGCCACTCGGTGGGCCCCGCTATGCGGTCAAGCTGCCGGACCGGCAGTACGCGACCGATCGCGACTATCACCAGGCTCACGGTATCGTCGCGTCGCCGGACTATTTCCGCGTCCTGCGCGTGGGGATGCTCGAGGGCCGCGCGTTCGATGGCCGGGATGCCGAGAACAGCGCGCCCAGTGTCATCGTCAATCAGGCGTTTGCCGGCAGATACTATCCGGAAGGCGCCATCGGGCAGCGGCTGGCGCTGACCACCGGGGCGCACCAGGACTGGCGTGAGATCGTCGGCGTAGTGCCGAATCTGGGAATGGGCGACTCTCCTGGCGATCCGCTCGAAGAAGCGATCTACCTGCCGGTGGCACAGGTGCCGGCTGGCAGCCTTACCCTGTTCGCCCAGGTCTCCGGCCCGCCGCTGAACATTTCCGCGCCCGCGCGCGACGCCCTGCGCGCGGAGGACGCCAACCTCCCGCTCTTCGACATCGCCACGGTGCAGGACAACTTCGACAAGAACACGTGGCAGTTCCGCGTGTTCGGATCGCTGTTCCTCGCCTTTGGCGTGGCGGCGTTGTTCATGGCGACGGTCGGCCTGTACGGCGTGATGGCGTTCTCGGTCAGCCGCAGGACGCAGGAGATCGGCTTGCGCATGGCCGTCGGCGCCGGCGCGTCCGACGTCCTGCTGATGGTGATGCGGCAGGGCCTCTGGCAGATCGGTGCCGGCCTGGCGCTGGGCGTGGGACTGGGCGTGGCGCTGGGATCGGCGATGTCGCTGTTGCTGTACCGCGTCTCGCCCTATGATCCGGTGGTTCTGATCGGCATCACGCTGGTCCTGACTGGCACGGCCATGCTGGCCTGCTTCGTCCCCGCCCGTCGCGCGTCGATCGTCGACCCGATGGTGGCGCTGCGGCACCAGTAGGGAAGAAAGTTTGGAACCGACGACCATCCCCCGGTAGAGTTCGGCCATGAAGAAGGTCCTCGCCGGTTGCCTGGTCGTCGTTCTGATCGGCGTGGCAGCTCTCGGCGTGGCCTTGTTCTTCGGCTATCGGGCAGCGCGCCCCCTGATCGACAATGCCCGCGGCATGCTCGAGCAGGGCCGCGAGATTGCGGCGCTGTCTGACCGCGTGGCGAACAAGTCCGACTACACGCCACCAGCGACGGGCGAGCTGTCCGAGGACCAGGTGCGGAGGCTGCTGGCCGTGCACGCGCAGGTGCGTCAGACGCTGGGTCCTCGATGGGCCGAACTCCAGACCCGTACCAGCGCGATCGAAGCCAAAGCCCGCGACGGCGGCCGCGACCTCTCGTTCACCGAACTCGGCTCGATGCTCTCGGAGTTCGGCACACTGCTGCGCGATGCCCGCAGCGCCCACGTCGACGCGCTGAACGCGCAGGGCTTCTCGAACCGCGAGTATTCGTGGGTGCGCCTGCGCGTGTACGAAGCCGCCGGGTTGGAAGTGGCGCGCGGCATCGACTGGTCGTCCCTGGAAGAGGCGATCAAGAGCGGATCGGACCAGACCGGTGTGCCGGTGCCTTCGGTGAGGCTCCCCGAGATCCCCGGGAAGAATCGCGAGCTCGTGAAGCCGCACGTCGCCGAGCTGAAGGACTGGATTCCGCTGGCGGTCCTCGGCTTCTAGCCGTTCGCTCGTCCGCTGTCGCACCGTTGTTTCCGCATCGTCGCGGGACGGTCAACCCGCCTTGCTACCGTGGCTGGCTATGAACGCCAGCCTTCGATCATGCCTGTGGGTCGCGTTGACGCTGACCCTGATGTTCGCCGCCCCTGCCTGGGCGCAGTTCGAAACCGCCACCGTGGTCGGGTCCGTCAAGGATTCGTCCGGCGCGGTGGTACCGGACGCCCGAGTGACGCTCACCAACACCGCCACCGGCGTCAGCGCCGAGCGGAGGAGCGACGCCAACGGCAACTTCGAATTCTTCACCGTCCGGATCGGGCCCTACCTGGTGTCCGCCGAGAAGGACGGGTTCTCGATCGCGATCGTCGACAACGTGCAGGTCACCGTCGGCGCGCGCCAGCGCGTCGACCTGACGATGGCCGTGGGTGTGATCACCGAGAAGGTGGAGGTGAGCGCCCGCGCGGTGCTGCTGCAGACCGACTCCAGTGACCGCAGCCAGGTGATCACCGGCGAGCAGACCCGGGCGCTGCCGCTGAATGGACGTGAGTATTCGGCGCTGGCGCTGCTGTCGCCCGGCGTCAGGCAATCGGCGATTGGCACCGGCGGCTTCACGCCCAGGGAGGGATCGTTCAACGTGAACGGCCTCCGCTCCACGTTCAACAATTACCTGATCGACGGCGTCGACAACAATGCCTACGGCACGTCGAACCAGGGCTTCTCGAACCAGGTGATGCAGCCGGCGCCGGACGCGGTGGCCGAGTTCAAGGTCGTCACCAACAACATGAGCGCGGAGTACGGGCGCTCCGGGGGCGCCACCATCAACGTCGCCTATGCCAGCGGCGCCAATCGCCTTCGTGGCTCGGCGTGGGAGTACGCCCGACGCACCGACCTCAACGCGACCGGCTTCTTCAAGCCGGCGACCGGGGTGAAGCCGCAGTTCGATCGCGATCAGTTCGGCGCCGTGCTCGGCGGGCCGATCGTCAGGAACAAGGCGTTCTTTTTCGCGGACTTGGAGATGTTCAGGCAGACGCGCGGCCAGACGGCGAGTTCGAGCATCCCCACCGTGGCGCAGCGCGGAGGCGTGCTTTCGGTGGACGTCCGCAACCCGCTGACCGGCGTGCTGTATCCCGCCGGGACGGCGATTCCGATGACGGCGTTCGCGCGGCAGGTCCTGAACGATCTGCCGGCACCGACCAACGACGGCACCGCCAACAACCTGCAGGTGCTGCAGGAGTTCACGAACGACACCGACAAGGCGGGCGGCAAGCTGGACATCCAGTTCAGCCCGCGCCTGTCGGCGTTTGGCCGTGTCGGCTGGCGTGATGCCAACATCTTCGATCAGCCCACCATCGCCGGGCCGTCAGGCGGCGGCGGCAACGCCGAGACCTACGTGACCAATAGGCAGTTCTCGGGCGGTGTCACCTACACGCCGAACGGCACGTCGCTGCTGGAAGTGCGCATGGGATGGTCGCGCACCGTGGCCGGCAAGAATCCCTACGCGCTGTACGAAGGCCAGGCTCCGGCCGAGCAAACCTACGGCATCACCGGTCTGCCGAGCGACCCCCGCGTGGCCGCGGGTCTGCCGCCACAGCTCATCACCGGTTATTCGGACCTCGGCCGCCAGGCGACCAACCCGCAGTGGCAGTACCCCGAAGTGTGGAACCCGAAGGTGAACTACTCGTGGCTCTCGGGCCGTCACTCGCTCAAGACGGGATACGAGTACCAGAAGGTCTATACCGAGGTGCAGGACGTGAACCCGCTCTACGGCCGGAACCAGTATGCGGGCCAGTTCACCAGGCCGACGGGCGCGGCCGCCAGCAATCTCTATAACCTTGCCGACTTCATGTTCGGTCTTCAGTCCACCTACGCGCTCAGCAACATCCTGGTCGCCGACCTCGTGCAGGACATGCACTTCCTCTACGCCCAGGACGACTGGCGCGTGAACGATCGGCTGACGGTGAACCTGGGCCTTCGCTACGAGTACGCCACGCCGTGGGTCGAACAGAACAACGTGCTGTCGAATTTCGACCCGGCGACGCGGTCGATGGTGATCGCGCGTGACGGGTCGGTCGAGGAACGGTCGACGATCACACCCGATCGCAACAACTTCGGGCCGCGGGTCGGACTTGCCTACACTGTCACGCCGACGACCGTCGTGCGAGGCGGGTACGGCGTCAGCTACGTGCACTTCCACCGCGCGGGCGGCGCCAACGTGCTGCCTATCAACGGCCCGCAGGTCATCAACGCGGTCGCGGTGCAGACCCCGGCGCAGGCCGGCTTCCGCACCACCGAGCAGGGCTACCCCGAGGGGCTGACCGACCCGGCGCGGTTCAACCCGCTCGCCGCCAACATCACCTACATGCCGAACGACTATCGCTCGAGCCAGGTGCAGAGCTGGTTCGCGTCAGTGCAGCAGGAACTGTGGCCCGGCGCGCTCATCGACCTGGCCTACGTCGGCAACCGTGCCGACGACCTGCTGCTGTTCGCCAACTACAACCAGGCCGCGCCCAACAACAGCGCCGGCACGCTGACGCTGCAGCAGCGCCGCCCGATCCAGGAGTTTGCCGACATCACTTACGCGTTCAACGGCGGCAAGTCGCGCTACCACGCGTTCCAGACGAAGTTCGACTGGCGGATGGGCCCGGGCATGTCGCTGCTGAGCTCGCTGACCCTGTCGCAGACGAAGGACAACGGGGCGGGCTCGCTCGAGAACCCGAACGGCAACTTCCCGGCGCCGCAGGACATCAACAACCTGGAAGCGGACTATGGGCTCTCCGGCTATCACCAGCCGTACAACAGCACGACGAGCTTCGTCTTGGACCTGCCGTTCGGCCGCGGCCGCCGCTATCTGGGCAATGCGTCGGCCGTGACGGAAGCGCTGCTCGGCGGATGGCAGATTGCCGGCATCAACAGCGTGTTCGCGGGCGAGTCGGTGACGCTCACCTACACGCCTTCCGCGGCGGCGCAGGTCTCGGGCATTCAGCAGGACTTCCGTGGCGCGAACAACTACCGGCCCAACGTCACCGGCGATGTCCTGGTGGCCGACGGCGAGCGAGGCCCGACGAACTATCTGAACCGGGCGAGCGTCGTGATTCCCAGTGACATCAGCCAGCCATTCGGCAATGCCCCCCGAAACTCGGTGCGCGGGCCGATGATCTGGCAGGTGGACATGGTGGCCTCGAAGCGCTTCCCGATGCCGTGGCCCAGCGGCACTCTCGAGTTCCGCGCGGAGTTCTTCAACCTGCTGAACCGCACGAACTTCCGGGCGCCGAACGGCAATCGCAGCAGCAATGCGTTCGGGACCATCACGTCGACCTACGATCCGCGCATCATCCAGTTCGCCGTGCGCGCGAGTTTCTAGGGAGGCGCTCGCTGGCGGGGGCGCTCGCTTCGCTCGCGTGGGGAGAGAGGCCCTCGCTTCGCTCGGGTAGGCGCGGCTTTCGCCGCGTAGGTGAGCCTGGAACCGAGAACCCTGCCCCAAGCCCCCAAGCCCCAAGCCTCAAGACCGAAGACTCAGTCCGCTAAGTCCCGGTCTCCGCCTCTCCCAGCGTCACCGGCGCGCCGACCTCAATCTCGCCGTCGTCCAGCACCTCGCCGAAGGCGCCGCCGGCCCACGGCTCTTCGAGTGCCGCGCGCAGGCCCTGGCAGGCCGCGTCCATCTGCTCGCACGGGCGCGTCTCGCCGAAGATACGGATGCGCACCGGGCCGATCTGCAGCACCTTGCCGCGTGAGTGCGCGAGATCCACGCCGCTCACCAGCAGGTTGCCTCGCCGCACCTGCGGCGGCGGCGGATTCGCGAAGGGCGCGGTGGCGCGCTCCCACGTCTCCTTCGAGAAGATCGTGACCTGCCGACGTCCACCCTGGTTGGCGTTGCCCGCCAGCCCGCGCCCGGCCACGCACCTCACGCGATCCAGCGCGTCCATCGGACCGCGTTTCATGCGCTTCACCCAGATTGATTCCAGCTGTCCAGCCATCGCGCGTCAGCCTCGAGTGAGAAGGCGAGGGCTCATGCGGAGTACGGCACCGGGATCAGCCGGTCGCCCGTGCGCATGTCCTCTTCGAGCAGCCGGAGCAGCGCCCTGGCGACGGGGCCGGGCTTGCCGTCGCCGATCGGCTGACGATCCCACTCCACGATCGGCGCCACCTTGACGGAGCTGCCGAGCAGCAGCATCTCGCGCGCGGCCCGCGCGTCGTTCACGGGGATGTCGCACACCTCGACGCCGGCCAGCAGCCCTTGCGTCACCAGGGCCTGGGCCAGCTCCAGCGCCCGCAGGGACGTGCAGCCGGCGAGGATGTGGTCGAACTTCGGATGCCTGAGCACGCCGTCGGCGGTGACGAACGCCACGTTCATGTTCGAGCTCTCGCCGACGTGGCCGTTCGCGTCGATGAACACACCGTTGTCCACGCCAGCCGCCTTGGCCTCCATCTGCATCAGCACGTTCGGCAGGTAGTTCGTGCTCTTCGTGATGGCGTAGAGCGAGGGCTTGATCGGATAGGTGGTGGTCATCACCTTCAGGCCGTCGGTGTACCACCGTTCGGGGTAGGAGAGACCGGGGAAGACCATCACGAAGAAGCCGGGCTCGGCGCCCGCCGCCGGGCTCAGCTCGAGGCTGCCCGGTCCCGAGGACATCCAGTAGCGAATGGCGCCGTCGCGCTGCCCGCTGGCGGCGACGGTCTGCACGATGATCTCGCGCATTCGCTCCCGCGGGCAGGGGAGCGTCAGCTTCGAGTGGCCGGCCGAACGGATGAAGCGATCGAGGTGGGCGTCGAGGTCGTAGATTCGTCCGGCGACCAGGCCGGCCGTATCGAAGATCCCGTGGCCGCGGTGGACCATGTGATCGTCGAATGGAATCACCATCAGCGCGGGATCGGTCACGATGCCACCGAGCTGGCTGGAGTAGAACGCGGCGTACTTCACCGGCTGCCGTCCGCGCAGCGCACGCAGCGCGGCAAGGATCTGATCGGTGTCGAGGAGGGAAATCGGGCTGGTCGTGGCGGACATGGGGAGAACTTTAGCAGCTATCCGCTGAACGATGCGGCCGGGAGTCGGGAGTCGGGAGGCGGGAGTCGGGACGCGGGGCCCGGAGCCGGAGCCGGAGCCGGGGCCGGGGCCAGGAGTCAGCACCCCCGAACGCCCGGCCCTCAGTTTCCCGGATCATCCGATCTTCAGTTCTCAGATCACCAGATCACGAGTTCACCACCTCTAATACCCTCGCTCGCCCCCTCGCGTCTGCAGCCGCAGCCCGCCGTTCGTGGTGCGCACGCGCACGGGAGCGCCGCCGCTGCCGAGCGTGGTCGAGATGCCGCGGCGGGGATTGAGCTCGCCCGACAGCGTCAGCGGATAGTCGAAGCGGAAGCCGCCGTTCACCGTGCGCGTTTCGAGCTGCGCGTTATAAGGCGTGGGAATCGACAGGGTGACCCCGCCGTTCGACGTCTCCACGTCCAACCCTTCGCCGTCCCACTGCGTGCCGCCCAGCGTGACGGTGACGCCGCCATTGCGCGTGCGGCCGTTCACGCGGCCGGAGAGATCCGCCAGCCGCACACCGCCGTTGGTGGTATCGAAGGTGATCGCGCCCGTGACGTTGGCAATCGTGATTCCGCCGTTGGTCGCGTTCAGGTCGAGATCGGTGCGGTGCGGCACGCTGATGCGGTAGCTCACCGACCACCACTCGCGATTCCCGCGCTCGGGCCCGGAGGCGCTCACCCGGCCGCTGCCGGTCTGCACCTGCACCTGCCCGGCCAGCTGCTTCGCCTGCGCCTCGTCGCGAGCGGTCGCCTGCACCACGGCGCGGATGAGGATGTCGTGGCCGTCCCATCCCTCCACCCGGATGCCGCCGTTCTGCCCCGCGTCAACGGTCAGCGGTCCCGCGGGCAGCCGCTCCTCTCTCACTTCACAGTGCCGGTAGTCGTCGTCGTTCCTGCGGTCGTTCTCCGCGCAGGGGTTGTCGCCGATCGCGCTCTGCGTGCCCCAGGCGCCGCGGCCCGCGGCGCGCACCTCGCGCTCAACGGCCGAGCGGACCTGGCGCTCCACCCGCGCCTCGACGCGGGCGGCCTGCCGATCAACGGACCACGCCAGGCGATCCGCCGCGCGCTCCACGCTGCGGCTGACTCGCTCCGCCAGTCGGGTCATGCGCTCGACCATGAGATCGACACGGTGGGAGAGCTGGTGGACGCTGTGATCGGTGCCGTGCCCTGGTTCCCATCGGAACTGCTCGGCGCCGGGTGCGGCGGCCAGACCGGCCAGGATGGCAAGGGTGAAGAGGATGCGAAGCTTCATGTGTCCAATCTCCTCGAAAGTGCCGTCGAGGAGATTGGACGAGGGAGAGGGGCCGGAGGTTGGCGCAGGCCTCCGGTTACGTCTCGACGGGACGATTGGGATCGGCGCTCCACTCGCTCCAGGAGCCGGGGTAGATGCGTGAGCCGGACAGCCCGGCCACTTCGAGCGCCAGCAGGTTGTGGCACGCGGTCACACCGGAGCCGCAATACATCACCACATCCCTGGGATCTCGTCCCTGCAGCACGCCCTGCCACTGGGCAAGCAGCTCATCCGGCGTCTTGAAGGTCTTGTCAGCGGTGAGGTTCTGCTGGAAGAAATAGTTGCAGGCGCCGGGGATGTGGCCGCCCACCTTGTCGATCGTCTCGTTGATACCGCTGAAGCGTTCGGGCGATCGGGCGTCCACGAGGAGGCTGTTCGCGCCAGCCACTTGCTCGACGTCGAGGCGCCAGTCGCCGCGCGGTGCGGCGTCGAACTCGGCGGGAGTTGGCTTCACTCGGCCCGGCTGGACGTCGCCGCCGCCCGCCAGCCACTGTGCGAATCCGCCGTCGAGCACGGCCACGGCATCGTGGCCCATGAAGCGGAGCATCCACCACAGTCGCGCCGCGAACATCCCGGTATCGGCGTCGTAGGCCACGACCTGTGTGCCCGGCCCGATGCCGAGCGCGCCAAACCGCTCCGTCATCTGCGTGGCGGTCGGCAGCGGATGGCGGCCGTTCGACCCGGTCTTCTCTCCCGACAGGTCGCGGTCGAGATGCACGTACCGCGCACCGGGAATGTGGCCCTCCACGTACTGCTGTTCCCCCAGATCGGGATTGGCGAGGTCGAATCGGCAATCGACGACAACCCATCGCGGATCGGGCAGGTGCGGGGCGAGTTCAGCAGCAGTGATCAGCGTGGTGTGCATGAGGCGGCTCCGGTGGAAACTATCGCAGTGTAGCGCGGGGAGGCGCGGCTTCGCCGCGTAGGGTTACACAGGCGCCGCTGCGCGGCGTAGGCGGTTTGCGTAGGAGGGGAAGGCCTCACTGCGTTCGGTAGGCACGCCTTTCGTCGTTCAGGGAAGAAGTCCGGTATCCGGTGTCCGGTATCCGGGGTCCG
>Ga0105103_10001436_pt1 | contig 13106 bp, 12 predicted proteins | sample PPLLaktember2015_2_FD_79107 | JGI IMG/M metagenome (GOLD analysis project Ga0105103, IMG submission 79107) | Freshwater sediment microbial communities from Prairie Pothole Lake near Jamestown, North Dakota, USA - PPLs Lake P7 Core (6) Depth... | ecosystem: Environmental > Aquatic > Freshwater >...
AACCTGACGCACCCGACAGCCAGGTTCTCCGCGTCAGCCAGATCTCAGTATTCATTGCAGCCGCCATTACGCTCCTGATGGCAGTTAATCCCCCGGACATGCTTGTATGGCTGATCTGGGCCGGAATCGGCATCATGTTCTCCACATTCGCCGTCCCCCTGCTTGCCGGGCTCTACTGGCGGGGTGCCACCCGCGAGGGAGCAATCGCATCAATGGCTCTTGGCCTGGTATCTGCCCTGTTCTTTGGCGGCCTGAGCTACTTCAAGATCAAGATCTTCGCCATGCCCATGCACTTCTCGTTCTATGCCTTTGTCATCTCGGTTCTTGCGATGATCATCGTCAGCACGATGACCCAAAAGACCCCGGACAAGGTTCTCGATGAAACAATGACCGGCTGGTACATACGAAAATAATTCTTTTTTTCCATTGCTGGCCCTTCAGGTATCTGCTGATACTGCTTGAGAATACCGGTATTGCCACGGTTCTGACGCATATGGCATCAGCCAAACAACCAGATTAATAACAGCAGACAGAGAAACGTTCTCTCCGGCAGAATATGACCCGTAAATGTCCCCGGTGCGGGAATGAGGATGAGGATGCAATAAGGTTCTGTACGTCCTGCGGGAACCCGCTGTTTTTCGCTGACAGCGAGACAGGAACTGCCACGATCCAGCAACCAGGACAGATCCCTCCAGCTGCACCGGCAGGCAGAACCAATGGACGTCGGGTCATCCCTATTGTTATTGTCGCGGTTATCGTAATTCTGGTGGCATTTTATTTCCTGCAGGCATCCGGCACCATCAGTATCTTCCCCCCGGCACCATCTGTGGATACGCAAAAGGCTGCTGCCTCACCACAAGCCACATCCTTTGTTATTGTAGAGAACCCCTCACCGAATCTGACGGAGAATCCTGCGGATACACCGGAAGGGACAGCGTTTGTCACAGAAACCCCCCGGACATCTCCAACGGTCACAAAAGTCCCGGTCTGCCCTTCCGACCGCCAGGCCTGTGACGGGAACTGCACAGATACCATGACAGATCGCAGGAACTGCGGTGGCTGTTCAGTTTCCTGTACAATAACAGAGACCTGCCTTGGAGGACGCTGCATGCCACGATGTGCCGACAGCGAGACCAGCTGCGCTGACGGGTGTCATGACCTGTTGTTTGATGCAGGGAACTGCGGGTTCTGCGGCAATGCCTGCCCGGTTGGACTCACCTGCAACGACAGTGTATGCAGGCTGCCAGTGAAAACGGCAATCCCAACGTATTCAGGATAACAACCACCCGTTTACCCTCATGCATTTAAATCCGGCCGGTCAACCACTACCTCAGTGACTACAGCAATCCTTGGCGGCGGCCTCTCAGGCCTGACCCTCGCCCGTCTCCTGCATGAACGGGGCGAAGAGGTCCTTGTCCTTGAAGCAGAACCACGGGTCGGCGGGCTCTGCCGCTCCCGTACGGAAAACGGGTTTACCTTTGATACCGGTGGTTCGCATATCATCTTTTCAAAAGATACTGAAGTCCTCTCCTTCATGCGCAGGATGATTGCGGCAAACGAGCAGCGCAATAACCGGAATACTAAGATTTTTTATAAAAGCTCATACGTGAAGTACCCGTTTGAGAACGGCCTGTACGAACTGCCCTATGAGGACAGGTTCTTCTGCATCAACGGTTTTATCCAGACTCTGATCGCTGTGGAACGGGGCACGGTCCCCCTGCCGGTAAATTTCCGGGAATGGATCTATTACACATTCGGCCCGGGCATTGCCGAATGCTACATGGTGCCGTATAACGAGAAGATCTGGAAATACCCCACGGAACGGATGTCCCTTCACTGGGTTGACGGCCGTATCCCACGGCCACCGGTTGAGGATATCATCAAATCGGCGATTGGTATCGAGACCGAGGGGTACACCCACCAGGCAGTCTTCTCCTACCCTCTTGACGGGGGGATCGAAGCACTCGTAACTGCAATCGCAGAACCGGTACTGCCGTTTATCAGGACCGGGTTCAGGGTGACTTCCCTCAAAAAAGAAGGGCACCACTGGCAAATCGGCAACGGCTCTGAAACGATCACAGCCGACCGCGTCATCAGCACGATACCAGTCCAGCACCTGCTCCCCTGCCTTGACAAGGTACCAGAGAAGGTCCTGAAAGCCTGCCATGCACTTGTGTATAATTCCCTGATCTGTATCAATATCGGTATCCGGGCCCCGCTTCCTCCGATCTCCTGGATGTATATCCCTGAAAAGACGCTGGGAAAGACAAACCGGCTCTCCTTCCCTTCCAATTTCAGCCGGCATACTGCTCCTGAAGGCTGCAGTGCCATTCTCGCGGAGATCACCTGCCAGCCGGGCGATGAAGTGAGCAGGATCCCCGACAAAGCACTGGTGGATGAAGTCCTGCAGATGCTGAAAACCATGAAAATTTGTACACCTGATCAGGTCGTCTTCTCTTCCGTGGAACGCCAGCCGTTTGCTTACGTTGTCTATGATCTCGGTTACCAGGAGAATATCGCATCCATCAAAGATTTTTGCCGGTTGCAGGACATCCCGCTTGTCGGCAGGTTCGCCCAGTTCGAGTACCTGAACATGGACGGCTGTATCCGCAGCGTCATGGACTTCGTTGCATCATACCCGCGGGAATGATTTCCTGTGCATCACGCTTATCAGGAACCCGGCCAAATTTCACTATAAGGAGGCAACAACGCCATGATTTCGGTCATCATCCCGACCTTCAATGAAGAGGAAAATATTGCCCAGTGCCTTGTCTCGCTCTCCCACCAGACGGTCCCGCGGAACGAGTACGAGATCATTGTTGTCGATGGCGGTTCAAAGGATGCTACCTGCGAGATTGCAAAAAAATATGCCGACCAGGTCTTCACCCAGACAAGCAAAAAGGTTGGCGGGGCACGGAACGACGGTGTGAAAGCTGCCCGGGGGGAGATCGTTGCAACCACAGATGCAGACTGCATTCTCCCGCCAGACTGGATTGAGCGCATTGTAACCGATTTTGAAAATCCCGGTGTTGTACAGGTCTATGGCCCGGTATATCCCATTGAGGAAGGGATCGGCAACCAGTTCTCGCTCTTCCTTGCAAATACCTTTTCACGGATTGGGTATTACAGCAGGACATTCTACTACACGCTCGGGTGCAACACTGCGTTCCGCAGGGACGCGTTTGTAAAGGCCGGCATGTACCGCTGCATCGATGCAGGAGACGACCTTGAGATCTCGATGCGGCTCGTAGACCTCGGCGGCATCTTTTTCGACAACCGGCTCAAGGTCGGTTTCTCGATGCGCCGTTACCAGAAGTTCGGGACGATACAGTCGCTCTACGAGTGGATGTACATTGTTTCCGATGGCGGCGAGAGCGGGAAATACTCGTACACCCAGAAGAAGTACAAATGAAGGACACGCGATTTTTTCCCTTATCCCGATTCACATGACAAAAAACGGTGTTCATACCCTGGATCCATCGGCAATAGCGGAGCAGGTCCGTTCATTCAACGCAAGTGAGTTTGCCCGGCTGCTTGAAATGGAGATCCTTGAAGCATCGGACGGGTACTCCCGTGTCACCATGGACTGTGCCGGCAAGATGAACCCGGGTGGCGTTGCCCATGGCGGGGCAATATTTTCGCTTGCCGACCAGGCCTTCGGGATTGCCGCCAACTGCTGCGGGACACACCGAGTTGCGGTCTCGGTGAGCATCCATTACATTACACCGGCAAAAGGGACACTGCTCGCGGTTGCCCGGCGGGTTGCGGACAACGGGAACTGCGACACATACCGCATAATGGTGCATGAAGGCGATCGGCCGGTTGCGGAGTTTACCGGTATCGCGTTCCGGATGTGAGTGTTTTTATCGAATGATCGGGCAATTCTTCTTCGATAATATCCGGAAATCCGTTTACGTTTTCTGTTTCTGATCGGGATTCCGCCTGCCTGCATGAACCCCCGAATCCGTCGATCCACTAACGGGCTCCGTCGGAGAAAAACCCCCTGCCGGGGGTAAATGTTGGGAAAGGGCGTGATTTTGTAAATCAGGCTTCTTTTGCCAAAAGGGGTCATTATGGGACGATTTGGATGAGTCACAATAGATCCGGGACACTCAAAATCCGGGGAATTCAGAGAAAACGGTACAATGAGGAGATTTCCGGGCCAGAAACAGGCCCCGACTGGATTTTTCACGTCGTGATCCGGAATCCGGGCTAATACTCGCAATTGGACAGCGAAAGTCCCAAAAAGCCCTGCTGGAATACAGATATTGAGAGGAGGGGCGGTTTTGGGATCCCGTGATCTCCTGAACAGAGGCAGATGAAGCGTTTACCAGAAACTTCCTGTCGGAAATTTTTTGAAAATTAAAAAAAACGATCGCCTTTGATTTTTTTTCTGTGGAATTCATTTGACAATTTACGTAACGCTCTTTTGGGCTCCGCTCCCGCCGCGTGGGAATCCCCCAGCGGCGATTCCTCCGTATTACCGGAAAATTATACGGTTTTAAGAAGTTGTCAACGTTATCGGAAACATCGCATTACGCCCCGTCCCCTGTCGGGGGACGGGGATCATTGAAATACAACGATTCAGATTGACTGGAAATTGTGTGATTTCTCGTACAGGTACTTCGTCAATATCCCATTATAGGGATGCCACAGCGGCGGGGGTATGCCTGTATACCCCCAAAAGCGTCAGAGTATCTGAATGTTTTCTCCAGAGCAAAAAAACGTTATGAATTCCAGATAGTGCCGGCAGGTATGAAGCAGATGCCGTGTTGATTTTTTCCCCCATCACCACCTTTATTCTCCCCCTCTTCCAACATTCCCGCATGACACCGGAACAGAACGCAGTTGCAACCGTTGCCGAACTGATGGCGCTTGCAGCCAGGACCGCCCCAAAAGGCAAAGGTATCGACACCCTCGAGATCCGCGTGCTTGCAAAAAAGGATATGAAGAAACTTGCCGCCAGACTCGAAAAACTGGGAAACGAGCGGGAAATCGGCTTTTTCCTCCGGGATGCAAAGAATCTTGCCGCATCGGACGGCTGCGTCCTGATTGGGTGCCAGGGCCGTGAGGTCGCCGGCATCAACTGCAGCGGCTGCGGGTATGCAACCTGCGCTGACTTCATAAAATCATGTAAGAGGAAGGGCGCAAAGGGAGCCCCGTTCGAAGGGCCGAACTGTATTCTCCGCATGACCGATCTCGGCATCGCAATCGGATCCGCGGTCAAGATCGCCCAGATCCACAATGCCGACAACCGTGTCCTGTATTCCGGTGGCGTTGCCGCACGCGACCTCGGCCTCTTCAGTAAGAATTGCACGGTTGTCTATGCCATCCCGCTCTCGGCAACCGGGAAGAACATCTTCTTTGACCGGCCTTCATCCCACTGATATTTTTTGTCCGGTATTTATTGGAAACGAATACGATACTTTTTTTCCCTTGCCGCCCCTAAAAGGACTTGTTATGGCGAAGATGATGATACGAGGGGGCGACCTCGATCTCGTGGAGTACGAATTCCCGACATTCCCCCCGGGAAAGAACCTCAAGACGCTCGGCTTTGAGAAGAAAAAATACATACTCAAACCAGTCAAAGGTACTGTCTCCGTAAGAGCACCTGCACGGATCCACCTTACCGTGCTCGACATGAACCGTTTCGCCCCGGATCATGCCGGCGGGGGCGGGATCGGATTTGCGATCCAGGCCTACTGCAGCGCAGATGTCAGCTGCACGAAAAAGGAGATCACGGTTGATTACGACAGGGCCGTCATCATTAAGAATTTTGTGGCGGTATTCAAGAAAGCTGTCGGTTATCCCGGTGGGTTTAAGATTAAAATAACGGACCACAAGCACCAGCATGTCGGCCTCGGTTCAACGAGCACTGTCATGATTGCGGTTGCCACAGCGATGAACGAAGCCGTCGGCTCACCGCTGACCAACACCCAGCTCAGGCACCTGATCGGCCGCAATTATGTGGAGGAGACCGCGGGAGGCAAGGTCGCGTTCGGGTTCGAGACCGGAGTTGGCCCGGCAGTCAGCACGTATGGCGGCATGGCACTGATGGGCGATGAACTGGCGCTTGCCTATCACCACCCGTTTGCACAAGGAAAGAACGTCTTCATCGTTATCCCCCCGATAACCATTTCATCGGCCGGGACACAGGAGTTCGACCTCCTGATGAACAAGGGTCGCAATCTTGATTACATCGACCGTGAACTCAAGGCGTACATGTTCCTCATGGACCTTATCCCTGCGCTGGAACGCGATGACTTAAAAAAGATCGGAGATATTATCTGGGAGATCGAATTCCGGGGCTCCAAACGGGCAGAGGTGGAGCACCACAGTTACGGGATCTACCACTACATGAGCCTGCTTCGGGTTGCCGGACTCGAGTTCGTGGGCATGAGCTCGGTCGGGCCGTCCATTGCGATTGTGACAGAAAAAGATAAGAAAACCCTTGAGAAGATCTTAAAACCCCTCGGCCTGGAGGTCGCTATTGTCACAAAGGTGGACAACAAAGGCCTGCAGGTCACCCATACGGCCTGACAACCGGCAGTTAAACAATCCCTTATTTATTATACATTTTCCATCGGTCTGACCGGAAATACGTACTATCTGTTTCCCCTCACGTTTTCCTTGACCGACGCTCCCACCAGGCTTTGATAATATTATAAAAAATCCAGAGCACGCATGCACCGGTCAGCAGCATAACGCCGATGATAAGATAACTCATATTTTCCTGGACAACGGTCAGCGTGCCAAAATAGTAGCCGGCCATGACGAAAACGAGTGCCCAGCAGATGCCCCCAAGAGCATTGTAGAAGAGGAAACGCCGGTAATGCATGGAACCGACCCCGGCAAGAAACGGTGCGAAGGTCCGGACGAGCGGAACGAAGCGGGCGATAAAGATCGCAGCCCCGCCATATTTTTCAAAAAAACCATAGGTGCGATCGATATACTCTTTCTTTACCAGGGTCGGGAACCGTTCAAGAAAGAGATGAAGGCCGACATAATTCCCGATCCAGTAATTGACGGTATCTCCAATAACCGCTCCAAGAATGATCGCAATGAGGAGAGTCCCGATATCGAGCATGCCGCCCGCTGCAGCTGCGCCACCGACGAAGAGCAGCGAGTCGCCGGGGAGGAACGGGAATATGACAAAACCTGTTTCGAAAAAAATGATTAAAAAAAGGATCAGGTACGTCCAGATGCCATATTCCTGGATTACAGAGACCATATTCTGGTCGATATGCAGAAAAAGGGTAATTATTGAATCAATCATACGTTCAGGAAAATTATGTGCTTGGTTTCTATATGAACCTAGAGTCCGTAAAAAAATAACCGCCTTTTACCAGGATTCCGGTGGAATTTCCGGCTGCCTCCGTGTCCTTACTGAAATGATTATCGTTTATGAGTGCTGAATACTAGAATACCTGACCATGAATCCGGGAAGGATTTACCCTATGTCATTCACGTACACTGCTATTGTCTGCTGGCTGATGCTTGTCGTGTGCAGTTTTTTCTTCTGTATACCGGCGCATGCATTTACCGCAAACTCGCTCGATATCACGGTTGACCAGAACGGCGATGCACTTGCCACGTTCCGTTTCACGCTCGAAGGATTTCTCGAGAATTCCATTCCCCAGTCCATGCTTGAGGAGGAACTCAAAAAAGGGCTTACTACCAGTACAGAACCGCCGGAACTCAAATCCATGGACAAATCGAGTGCTGTCCTCCTCATGAAGAAATTTGCTGACACTTCCGATGTCGCAACCGGGACGGAATTCCGCACGGCAACCATGGATTTTAAAAAGGCGGAAATTGCCCTGCAGAATTCCGCCCTCAGCGGTGCGGTGTCTGCGGATTTTTCACCGGAAAGGATTACCCTGACCTTCCCTGATTCGTACCACCGGGAATTTTCAAATGTCGACGTCCTCCCTGCGGTCTTCCATACGGTAATCGATCCTTCCAAAACACCGCAGACTCCGGTATCACCCGTTGTCACGGCAATACCCGCTGCGAAGGGTTCCATGAATATCACGTCATCGCCGCTGAACGTGATGGTATATCTGGATTCCAGGTATATCGGCGAAGTTCCTGCGCTCTTTTCAGAGATCGCTCCGGGCACCCATACTGTCGATTTCAGAAAAGAGGGGTATGAATCAGTCAGTAAAAACGTGACCATTATTGAGGGGAGAACAACAAATGTTATGGTTGTTCTCAAGTACATTCCTCCTGTCACAACGGAAGAGAGCTCATCATTCCCGGCATTTATCTGGCCGTTGATCATTATCGCTCTTATCGCTCTTGCCGGTGGAGGATACTACTTCTGGTCCCGGAAAAAGAAGAGTGAAGAAATGGAAGATGTAGAGCCGGAAAAGGAAAGTGAATAGGGCAGTCCAATCCTTTTTTTCCAATAATCCATCGGCTTTTCAGCACGGATCCTGTGAAGAACACGGAAATATTTGGGTACCATTTTTTTCGAAATTTCACGACTAAAAATACCAGGGACTTCCTGAGGAACCCCGGTGTTTATGTATCCGGTATCCTGCTGAACGAAAAACAGGTCAGAAACACTTTTTACCTTCTCCTGCTTCATCCACGGGGTATATCTTCGTTCCCGTGCGGGTTCCCTGACATTCCGGAGCAGGTATCCAAAAAAAAAGACTATACGGATTTCCGCAGAAAGAAAAAACCGAACAGGAAAAGAGACCCAAACACGGTAAGCGGGAGTGCCGGGGAGTGCAGTGCGGGAGTGACCGGCAGAAGGGCTGCTGACACGGAACTGGTGGTCCCTGCTGTGACAAGGATGCTGGCTGAATAATCCAAATAGCCCTCCCGCTGCATGGTGACCAGGTGACTTCCTGCGGAAACATTACCTGCCGTGACCGGTGAGATCCCGATGGATGCGTTATCAAGGAAGATTGTGGCACCCGCAGGGTCTGAGGTAACGGACACGGCCCCAAAAGAAGGTGTGAATGTTACGTTTACGGCAGAGACCTGGTTTGGAGAAACGCTGACCTGTGTGGAATATGGCTGGTAGCCAGGGAGTTCCAGTGCAACCGTATGTTCACCTGCAGGGATGGCATCCAGATTCAGGGAAGTGTTTTCCAGGGTCCGGCCGACATAGATCCCGTTAAGGGTAACCGAAGCATTGTCAGGACGTGAAAAAACCGTGATCCATCCGGGTGAACTTGTGGATTTGGTGGTCAGGGTAACGGAGATATCTTTTATGCCGGATTCCGGTACGTCTACGGTTGATTTCCAGGTGATGTAGCCGGGATATTCGATCTCGAGTATGTGAATACCGGCAGCAATTTTATTCAGCGTTATCGGTGTAAATCCCTTTTTAAGGCCGTCGAGCAGAACATTTGCACCGCTTGGGTTCGATGAGACATTGATCCCATTGATCAGACCGGCATTGTTCTGGATGAGGATTGCAGTAATTGTTCTGGTTCCACCTGTCGGGACATCAACGGTTGATTTCCACTCATCATAGCCGGAAAGCCTGACCTGGAGTATATGGGAACCGGCTGCTGTATCGCTCAGCATCAGAGGAGTAACTCCTTTGAAAACCCCTTCAAGATAAACACTTGCCCGAGCCGGGGTTGATGTGACATACAATCCGGTGCCAGTCGTTTCACGCACCAGCGGACAATAGACTGAGGAATACTCGGCACCCGAGATGGATGTTGTGGTGGTATATTTCGTGTACCCGCTCAATTCGGCAGAGATGGTATATGACCCGGGATACAGACCCTTTATCGTGACCGGAGCATGACCACGGTTTTCACCATTCACAGAGACAATCGCGCCGGGCGGTGACGATTCAACATAAATCGTACCATAGGGGCCCTGTGGCCCGTAGGATGTTGTTACAGCAGAGGGAATGATGGCGTACGTGGTGCCGGTGCCCTGGTAGATCGCAAAGCCCTTGGCACGGACAGCAACATCCTCGGGATAGTAATTGCCAGAGGAACTGGTGAAGGGACTGTTGACCCAGACATTATATGTGCCGGGATTCTGGTTGTAAAACGAGAAGATGCAGGTCAGCGACGTCGGACTCCAGCTGATAACGGTACCGTAGAGCGTACTGCTGCCATCACAGGTTTTCATCCAAACCGTACTCTGGGAATTGAAACCGGTACCCGTTATCGTGACGGTAATATCACCATTATTGGGAGCGCTTACGGGACGGATATCGGTTATGGCCGGGGAGGCAGCGGCCGGTATCCCTGCTATCGCCAGAAAAAACAGGAAGACCAGACCGACGGGAAAGATTGACCCTTTCATAGGATACTCTTCTGGAGAAAGGTAAACATCCCGGATACAAAGGGTTTGTGGCGATGGACGCGCCGATCAGGCAGGTTTTTTGAATTCCGCAACGATTTCCGACCGGGGCATCCCGATGCTTCGGACTCGCATCTCCCACGGATGTTCGACAAGGGACCGTACTGCAAGTTCATGAAAAAGGGTCAGGACCTCCTCCCGTGTGAAGTAGTGTGTGGCGATACCATTCTTTCGCTGAAACGTACCCGCTTCGGTTTCTAATCCCCGGCCATACCGGAAATCCCGTGCAGAGAAATCCCTGAAGTACAGCAAGCCACCGGGGACCAGGAGCCGGATCACTTCGCCGGCAAGGTTCCGGCGCCCGCCATCGTTGAGGTGTGCGGTGATATGGGAGGCAAGGATCACGTCAAAGGATGCATTGCAAAAAGGGATCTTTTGAGTGTCGGCGATAAGGATTCTGGCCCGGTCGGAATCAGGGCAGGCATTCCGGCAGAGCGACGCCGCGGCCGGGGAGAAATCTACAGCCGTCACGGTAAAACCGTTCCGGACAAGAGACTCCACGGTTTTTCCATCCCCGCAACCGAGTTCGAGGATTCGGGAAGAATACGGTAATCCGGAAAGGGAAATGCTTCTGCCACTCCAGAGCCGTCCGCGGCGCAGGTAGTCGTCTTCCCAGGGATTCCGGCCTGAATGCATTATAGTTCAGAGCGTTGTTTTTCTGATGTAATAACTCCCCCGGTTCCGGCACGAATACTATTCATTGGATGGCCTTAAGTTGCCAAGACCGGATGGCGTCCTTTGTCCACCCCCTTTTCCCACCATTTTTCCTTCTTGTTTCATACCGACCAAAGCACTCAAATAAGTACGAATAACAAGATAAATCAGGATATATGCCGGCACTGCGCTCCTGAATTATTCCTGTCATGACGATTCCTATGCTTGTCCACCTCTCCGGGGTTCATGAATGACTCTCGTTATCTACCATCACTACCAGAAGGTGGACAAAAACCATACCCGTCATTCCTACCTGATCGATGTCGGGGACGAGATTGAAGTCCAGCAGATAATGGAATATAAATGGAAGGTTTTCGACAGTGTTATTTTAAAACCACCCCACCCCAGGACCCGTTTTTTTGAACTGGTTATCAGGGAATACCACGACATCAGTTCATCCTTTATCGACGACCTCCACATTGTTCCGGTTATAGCAAAGCAGAATCCCGACCTTAAACTCCTCGGCATCACATTAAAAAAAGGGAACTGGGTGATTAACGATCGGATCTATAAAAAAACCAACACAACCGAAATCCAGTGGATTTATTCTGACGATTTTCATCTCTTCGCCATCACGCATGCCGCCGAACCTCTTGATGTGGTTGTTGATCAGATCGTAACCAGGGTCGATGATATTGCATCATCCATTAAAAGCGGGTACCGGATACCCTCCCATATGGAAAACCAGCGTACGCGGCGGGAAGAATTCAATGCGGCGACTGATAGCCAGAATGGTGTCACTATCAACAAGACTGCCGTCCTCAAGCATCCTGAATTCCAGCTGATCGCGGAACTGGGGGACGGCGACCGGAAGAAGATGCAGGACGAGATTCTCCGGGACCTGATAGCGCTCGGGGCAACCATCGACACGTTTGGCGGATCGAACAGGATTATTGCCAAGATCGAGATCCCGGAAAAGACCGATATCAACCAGCAACTGGCCCACATCGAAGAGCTCCAGGATCTCGGCTGGCTTTTTGAGTGAGTTATTTTAAGGGAAAAAGTCTTTTTTTCCCGGTATGTGGAGTGCTGCAGTCTACTCCTCAATAAAATCCCTGTCGCTGAATTGGTCGATAGAGATCAGCTGCCGGCTTGCATGATATTTCCCGGCGACCTTCTGTCGGCTCTGGACGGTGCAGCGCCGGTTTATTCCAAAGGATTAGCCATGCAACGATATCTGTCTGAAAGTTTTTAATATTCATTCACTTTTATACAGCATTTCGTACCCCTTTACGTTCGAGGCGGATAGCCAATAGAGGACACTCCGAGCATGTGTTGATCGGTTATCATGGATTCCGACAATGTTCAGGATGAGTCATCACCCGCGAAACCAACCAATATTAAATCCTCCCACAGTAATATCCACTAGTAAACAGGCAGGGCCTCCATGAAGATTGCAGTCGCGGGAAAAGGTGGCGTAGGAAAGACGCTCGTTGCCGCAGGCCTCGCGTGGTCGTTTGCCCGACGGGGATTCCGGACGATCGTGGTCGACGCGGATCCGACCCCGAACCTTGGTGTATCCCTAGGTCTTACCATTCAGGAGGCATCATCCATCCTTCCCATTTCGGAAAATGCAGCCCTGATCGAAACAAAAACGCGAACAGGATTCCCGGGGGTTTACTCGCTCACCTTCTCCGTGGATGATATCATCCGGAATTACACTGTGCCGACCCCTTCAGGAGCGCAACTCCTCATAATGGGGACCGTGAAAGCGATGGGTTCCGGATGCACCTGTGCAGCGAACACGGTTCTCCGTTCTCTAATCCGTCACCTGGTTGTCGACCGCGATGAGGCGCTCGTTCTTGACATGGAAGCCGGTCTCGAACACCTTGGCCGGGGAACTGCGGAAGGAGTGGATGTGATGCTCATCGTTACGGATGCAAACGCAAAATCTCTTGAGACCGCACGGGTTATTACCCGGATGGCCCGGGAGTCCGGCGTCCCGAATGTCTTTGTCGCCGGAAATCGCATAGGTTCTGAGGATGAGATGAGAATTGTCTCTGCTTTTGCGCAGGAGATCAAATCCCGCCTTATTGGGACGATCCCCT
>Ga0105103_10001438_pt1 | contig 13100 bp, 14 predicted proteins | sample PPLLaktember2015_2_FD_79107 | JGI IMG/M metagenome (GOLD analysis project Ga0105103, IMG submission 79107) | Freshwater sediment microbial communities from Prairie Pothole Lake near Jamestown, North Dakota, USA - PPLs Lake P7 Core (6) Depth... | ecosystem: Environmental > Aquatic > Freshwater >...
CCCTCCGGGAAAAAATGCCCCCATCTCGTCTTCCAGGCCGACCCCGCCGGAGAAAAAGCCGTCTGCTCCATCCATCATCTTGCCTGCTACCAGGGCACCCCCTGCCAGCAGTTCGAACAGATAGGGCAGGAGGATGACATCTGCATCATGAGAGGATACTTCAAGAAAATAAATAAAAAAATTAATTAAAAATTATGGAGAGAATGATTAGAAGTATCTTCCCGCCGTCTCCATGCACCTGGCCATAAGCTCGGCTGATCTCTCCACATCGCTTAAAGAGAGAACCTCCACCGGAGAGTGGATGTAGCGGGTGGCCACGCTGATAACCCCGGTGGGAATGCCTGATTTGGTCAGGTAAATGGACGTAGCATCTGTGGTTCCCCCTTCCGAGGCCTCCAGTTGCACCGGGATCCCGAACTCCCGAGCTGTCCCCACCATCCATTCCAGAATCTGCGGGGTGGCCATGATGCCCCGTCCGGAGGCGTCGGCCACAACCACCACCGGCCCCTTGCCCATCTCAATTGGAGCATCCTTCTTCTCTATGCCCGGATGGTCTCCCGGAACTGTGACGTCCGATGCTATGGCCACATCCGGGTCCAGGCCGTAGGCGGCAACCTTGGCCCCCTTGAGTCCCACCTCCTCCTGCACCGTGGCCACGGCATAAATGGTGGACTTGGTTTTGGTTCTCCTCAGGGCCTCAATCATGGCTACCAGGCCAGCCCGGTTGTCGAAGGCCTTGCCAGTGACCCGGTCACCCTGCAGAAGGGCAAAGGTACGGTCTATGGATACAGGAGTGCCGGGATAAATGCCAAGCGCTTCAGCCTCTTTATCGCTGCTGCATCCAACGTCTATGAACATATCTTTGCCCTCTACGATCTTCTTTCTCTCTTTGTCATTCATCACATGGGGAGGCTTGCAGCCGATGACACCTGTGACAGGCCCTGATCTGGTGTGAATGACCACCCTCTGATTTAAGAGGGTCTGGTCGAACCATCCGCCGATGCGGATAAACCGGAGAAATCCCTTCTCATCCACCTGCTTTACCATGAGGCCAATCTCATCGGCATGAGCCTCGATCATAACCGAGGGGCTCTCGCCTTTTTTTATGGCGATGAGATTTCCCAATTTGTCTATCCGGACCTCGTCCACATAGGGTGCAATCTCCTCTTTTACGATCTGCTGGATGGATCCTTCCCAGCCGGATATGCCGTGGGCATTGCTCAACTTTTCCAATAATGATTTTATATCGCTCATCAAATCATCTCTGCTCTTAGCAGGCCATTTTCAATTGTGCACCCTCATTTCTGGCATGGCTGATCAATATATCTCCACCTGCACCGCTCATGGCCTCGCGGGCTTGATTCTCCGTATCCCTGCAACCGCCATCTGCTATGCCATCCCAAAAGGAGGTGAGTCCGGTGCAGGCCGCTCCCGCCGGCAATATTGCGCATGAAGAGGCATAATGCCTTTACCGCCGCTATTCCCCTCTGGGTTACGTCACTGCTTTTTCAATTTGGCGCCAATGGGAATATCGGCTCTGGTCAGGCCATCTTTAAATCGCGCATACAGCCAGAAAATAAGGTGCTGGATACAGCTTATATCAGTGCCTCATGGCTATTGCTCTTTTGCAGCAGAACCACCCAGAAATTGACCGGCTCCCTTGTCCAAATCTCCAGCTCTCCTGCTGGGGACTCATCCGCCGGCATAACTCTCTGCACCGCGCTTAAACCGCCCAGGTATTCTTCCCGTCCGGAGATTTCTGCTGCCGACTGGACCATAAAAATAAATCCCAGGGCGGGAATAAAGTTTTTCCCCTTCCAGAGCAACTGGGACAGAGGAATTGAGATCTATGACTTCTAGAATATCGGGATTTTACAGGCTGGCTCCCTCAGAGAGGCTTGCAGCCGTGGCAGAGCAGGCCTCGCTGGGAAAAGAAGAGATGGACCAGATAAAAGATGGCCTATCCCTGGATGCGGCGGATAAGATGGTGGAGAATGTGATAGGAATAATGCAGGTTCCCCTGGGCGTTGCCACCAACTTCGTCATCGATGGCCGTGAGATCCTCATCCCCATGGCCACCGAGGAGCCCTCGGTCATTGCCGCTGCCAGCAACGGAGCCAAGATGGCCAGGGAAGCGGGCGGCTTTGTCACCACCAGCACCGGTCCTGTAATGAGAGCCCAGATCCAGGTCACAGGAGTCCAGGATCCCTATTCCGCCCGCCAGATGGTGCTGTCTCATAAAGACGATCTCATGGCCATGGCCAATGAAAAGGACCCCATGCTGGTCAAGTTCGGGGGCGGGGTCAAAGATATCGAGGTCAGAGTCATAGATTCCAGGCTGGGAGCAATGGTTGTGGTCCACCTCATAGTGGACTGCCGGGATGCCATGGGGGCAAATGCGGTCAACACCATGGCCGAGTCCCTGGCACCGCGAATCGAGCAGATAACCGGGGGCCGGGTGTATCTGCGCATCATCTCCAATCTGGCCGACCTGCGTCTGGCCAGGGCCAGAGCGGTCTTCAAGGCCGAGGAGATAGGAGGGCATGAGGTGGTGGACGGAATTCTTCTGGCTGCCGAGCTGGCCCAGGTCGATCCCTATCGGGCGGCCACTCATAACAAGGGCATCATGAATGGAGCCACGGCCGTTGTTCTGGCCACAGGAAACGATACCAGAGCAGTGGAAGCGGGAGCACATGCCTATGCCTCCATCAGTGGCCTCTACCGGTCCCTCACCCGCTACGAGAAGAACAGGGACGGCGACCTGGTGGGAAGCATCGAGATGCCTGTGGCGGTGGGACTGGTGGGAGGAGCTACCAGGGTCCATCCCGTAGCCAGGGCAGCGGTCAAGATGCTGGGAGTGAAGAGCGCAGATGAGCTCTCCCGCATCATAGCCGCAGTAGGCCTCTGCCAGAACTTCGCCGCCCTGAGGGCTCTGGCCTCGGAGGGTATTCAGAGGGGGCATATGTCATTGCACGCCAAGAACGTGGCCGTGCAGGCGGGGGCCAAGTGCGATATGATTGAGATCATTGCCGCCCGGATGGCTGCGGAGCGCAGGATCAGCGTGGGCCGGGCTGCGGAACTCATGGCCGAGATGGATGACAAGGCCAAGGGGAATAATTGAGCCAGAAATCATCGGGGGAGTACCGCATAGGTGTCCTGGGTCCGCAGGGCACTTATTCCGAGAAGGCAGCACTTCTCTGGAGCAAGGGAATGGCGGAAGCCACTCTGGTCTATTTCCCTGACTTTGATTGCGTTCTGGATTCTGTAAGGCAGGGCCGGGTTGAGGCAGGCATAGTGCCGGTGGAAAACAGCCTGGAGGGCGCGGTAACAGCGGTAATGGACCTCTTATTGCGGCTGGATGTGGTCATTGTGGGAGAGGTCAACCTTTCCATCAGGCACTGCCTGGTAGGCCAAGGCCAGGGGGAAATAAAGGTTATACTCTCCCATCCCCAGGCTCTGGCCCAGTGCCGCCAGTATCTGCATGAGCACTTTCCAGAGTCTGAGATCAGGACCACAGGCTCCACCTCCCATGCCGCCCGCCTGGCCCAGGAGTTTCCGGAGATGGCGGCCATAGCCGGCCAGGATACCGCTGAGAGATATGGACTCAAGATCCTGGCCAGGGAGATACAGGATGCCAGGGACAACATCACCCGTTTCATTGTGGTGGGAACAGAGGGCGTGGGTGCGAGCGGCAGAGACAAGACCTCTCTGGTAATCTATCTGGACAGGGACCGGCCGGGTGCTCTCTATTCCATACTGGAGGAGTTTGCCAGGCGCAATATCAACTTGACCAGGATCGAATCCCGGCCCAGCCGAAAAGGCCTGGGAGACTACTACTTCTATATCGACCTGGAGGGGCATATCCATGATCGAGAGGTGGGAGAGGCTGTGGCGGCAGCCAGGGCCAAAGCGGCTATGGTGAAGGTTCTGGGGTCCTATCCCCGGGCAGGAAAATAAAGAAGCTATAAGGAACTGATATCATGGCTGAGATAAATAAGTCGGGAATCATCCTGGCACCCTATGGCACTCTCTCTCCTGCGGCCTATTCCACATATGAGGCCATAGTGAAGGCCTATGAAAAAGAACTTCCCCTGCATCCGGTCCGGCTGGCCTTCACCTCCCGACTCATGAAAAAGAGGCTGCAAGAGAAGGAGGGCATATCTGTGCCCGGCCTCTTAGGAGCACTGCAGGATATGCAGGATCTGGGGTGCCAGAGAGTTGTGGTCCAGTCCCTGCAGATCCTTCCGGGAAAGGAGTTTCATCAGATCGCAGAGCTGGTCCGATCCCTGAGGTCGGGCCGTGGCCCAGGCATCCCCCGCCTGGAGTTGGGGCTGCCGCTGCTATCAGGTCTTGCTGATTGTCGTGCCGTCTCGTCTGTTCTGCCCGCTCTCATCAGCCGGGCAGGCGTTGATATCTCCTTAGAAGGAGAAGGGCATGATTCAAGAGAGGCGGTGCTGCTGGCGGGCCATGGAACGGGCCATCCCTCCGATGCCCTCTACAGCCTCATGGCAAGCATCCTGGAAAAGGAGCACAGGAATGTCTTTTTGGGCAGCATAGAGGGTGCTTTCGGCCTGGAGGAGCTGCTGCCCGATCTGAAAGAGAGCGGAGCCGAGAGGGTCTTGCTCATGCCCTTCCTGCTGGTGGCGGGAGGTCATGCAGAAAATGATCTCTTCGCAGGGGATGAAAAGTCCTGGAAGAGCATCCTGGAAAGAGAAGGCTATGCGGTCTTATCCCATTATCGAGGCCTGGGGGAATCGGCAGAGATACGGTCTATTTTTCTGGATCATACCAGGAGTGCCCTGCAAATGATTGCCGAACCATGATCTTCGTCGGAAATCAAGTCGCCCTTTTCCGGCAAGATGTTCGCAGAATCATCTCAGCAAGAACCTTTTTGATCTCCGCCTTCCAGTAACCAGGCAACATGTCCGATCCTCAAATCAAAAAAATAGCTTTGCAGCTTTCATTAAAAGAGAAGGATGTCCAGGCCACTATTTCACTGCTGGACAGCGGCGCATCGTTGCCATTCATTGCCAGATATCGAAAAGAAGCTACAGGAAATCTTGATGAGGTAGCAATCGCTGCCATACGCGAGTCCCTCTTCCGGCTGAGAAGGCTGGAGGAGAGACGAGAGAGCATCATCGAGTCCCTGGCCAAGCGCAGCCTTCTCACAGATGATCTGCAAGAGAAGCTGCTGGGGGCGGATACTCTGGAAAGCATAGAAGACATTTACCTTCCCTTCCGGATTCGTAGGAAAACTCGGGCAACTGCGGCCAGAGAGCGGGGCCTTGAGCCCTTGGCCCGGACCATTTTTGCCCAGGACAATGTCGATTGGGACCCGGAAGAGGAGGCTTTGGTCTTTGTGAATCCGGAGAAGGGCGTCAGCTCGGCAGAGCAAGCCCTGTCCGGGGCCAGGGACATAATGGCAGAGTGGATGAGCGAGAATGCCCTGGTCCGAAGTCGGATGCGCTCTCTCTATCAATCGCAGGGAATTCTCCGATCTGCAGGCAGCGCAGGCAAGGGAGAAGATGCCGCAAAATACAGAGACTATCTGGACAGGTCCGAGCCCATCTCCCGGTTGCGCCCGCACAGGATCCTGGCCATGCTCAGAGGAGCGAAATCCGGAGCCCTGAGCCTGCATATAGCCCCGCCGGAGCAAGCGGCACTGGGGATTTTAGAGGAGAATTTCATAAAAGGAGATGGCCCGCTGGCCCAACAGGTCAGGCAGGCGGCCATGGACAGCTATCGTCGGCTGCTGGCCCCATCTATGGAAAATGAGACTTTATCCCGTCTGCGCCTCCATGCTGGCGAGAAGGCCATCGAGATCTTCTCACAGAATCTGCGCCAGACTCTTTTAGAGCCGCCATTGGGCCAGAAAAGTGTCCTGGCCTTGGATCCCGGCTTTCGAACCGGCTGCAAGCTGGCTGTGATAGATAGCCTGGGCAGGCTGCAAGAAAACCAGGAGATCTTTCCCCATGATACCGGGAAGAGAAGAGAGGAAGCAGCGGCCAGCGTGCGCGATATCTGCAAAAGGCGCGGTATCGAGGCCATAGCAGTTGGAAACGGCACCGCAGGCAGAGAGACTGAGGAGTTCTTGCGGGGCCTTGATCTGGCCGTGCCCATCATAATGGTCAATGAGTCCGGGGCATCGGTTTATTCCACATCGGAAATAGCCCGTCGGGAGTTTCCTCATAAGGATGCAACCGTGCGCAGCGCAGTCTCCATCGGCAGGCGGCTCATGGACCCTCTGGCAGAACTGGTGAAGATTGATCCCAAAGCCATCGGAGTAGGTGAGTACCAGCATGATGTGGACCAATCGTCTTTAAAAAGCGCTCTGGATGATGTGGCCGCCTCATGCGTAAACCTGGTTGGTGTGGATCTCAATACCGCCAGCCGGGAGCTATTGGCGTATGTATCGGGCTTGGGGCTGAAGACGGCGGAAGCTGTTGTCAATTACAGGAATGAGCATGGACTCTTTCGCTCCCGGAAAGATCTTCTTAAAGTTCCACGGCTGGGTCCCAAGGCCTTTGAGCAATCGGCTGGATTCCTGCGCATTCACAATGGCCACAATCCTCTGGACGGAACGGCAGTGCATCCGGAGAGCTACCCCATTGTGGAGAAGATGGCAGAGGATTGTGGAGTTGGCATCAGAGAGCTGATGAATAATGAGGATCTGCTCCGGAAGCTGGATTTAAAGAAATACATCAGCGAAGGCGCTGGCATTGGCACCCTGAAAGATATTATGGCGGAGCTGTCCCGGCCGGGAAGAGACCCGAGAGAAAAGTTCGATGCTTTCAGCTTTGCAGCGGAGATAAAGAAGATGGAGGACCTTCGAGCCGGAATGAAGCTTCCAGGCATTGTGACCAATGTTACCGCCTTCGGGGCTTTTGTGGACATCGGCGTACATCAGGATGGACTGGTTCACATCAGCCAGCTTCGAGACAGCTATGTCAGGAATCCAACCGAAGTGGTCAAGGTCAGACAGAAGGTCACTGTCGAGGTGCTGGATGTGGATTTGGAGAGGAAGAGAATATCGCTGTCAATGAGGCATCAGCCAACCAGGCAGTAGAATCCTTGGACCAAATCTGTTTATTCCTGTAGAGAGCAAAAAACCAAAATCCAGGGCGAAGAAAAACCACGACTTGCCAGGGCCGGTGCTCAATCATGGTCATGCCTCCCATCTGGAAAATACAATTACAGGATTTGATTCCATAAAGGACAGCCTCTCGGGCCATTTCCCGGGATTCTTTTACAGTCATGGCCAGAGATTTTGTCTCCACACCCAGATCCCGCCAGCGACAATCCGTTCAAGGCTTGGTCCTTCTGGGCCCCTCATATTTTTTGCTTCGTGTCGTTTTGTCGAAACCAGAATCCACTTTACCGCTCTTCACAGGTTTTGATGGATCGTGTTTGCCGGGCCCGTCATCGGGCATTCCTTTAGCTCCTTTCTTCTTGCTCATAGTGTCCTCCTGTCGTGAGAACTATTTATAGCCAATCCGCGGGTATTCTGATGTTATTATCATATCGTTAATAGCTTTCTGAAATGCAATATAGGCGGCCTGGATGCTGCCAGGATAATCTGGTTTTGCCCGCTTTTTAGGGTTGTATCTGATCATCCATTGCAGCCTAAGCGCAGCAGCCAACCGGATTCCAGTCCAATGGCTCTTCAAGACGAGACACACAGGATATGCATATCCAAGCACCAGGGACGACAAATCTTCCCACAGCATCTGAACTGCCGCAAAAAACACATTTTACCATTTTAGCCTCTTAACTACCAGAAAAAAATGATGCCAAAGGCAGTCGAGGACTTTACTCGAAGTCCTCTCCGCCCATGCCACCCATGCCGCCGGGCATACCGCCAGGCATGCCGCCCGGTCCGCCGGACTTGGAAGCTATGACATCATCGATCCGCAGTATCATAACTGCTGCCTCGGCGGCAGAGTTGACCGCCTGGGTCTTGACCCGCAGAGGCTCGACCACGCCCAGCTTCAGCATTTCAACCGGCTTTCCGGTATCCATATCCAGACCGGCGCCCTTCACGCCCTTCTCATGCTGGCTTCGCAGAGCTACCAGAGAATCGATCTGGTCCAGACCGGCATTCTCGGCCAGGGATTTAGGTATGATCTCCATGGCATTGGCAAAGGCCTCGATAGCCAACTGCTCGCGTCCGCCCACTGTGGAGGCATAGGCTCGCAGCCGCAGAGCCAGCTCTACTTCAGGCGCACCCCCGCCGGCCACAAGCAGCTTGTCCTGAACCGCAACGCCCACAACGCGAAGCGCATCTTCCATAGCCCGGTCCAGCTCATCGACCACGTGCTCCGTTCCGCCCCGCAGAATGATGGATACCGACTTGGGATTCTCGCAATCTTCCACGAAGGTCATCTTCTCATCTGAGACCTTCCTCTCCTCGACCAGGCCCGCCTTGCCCAGGTCGCCCTGGGAGATCTCGTGGATGCTGGTGACGACTCTTCCGCCTGTAGCCCGGGCCAGCTTATCCATGTCGCTCTTCTTGACCCGGCGCACGGTGTAAACACCGGCTTTGGCCAGGAAGTGCTGGGCCAGATCATCGATGCCCTTCTGGACGAAAAGTACATTGGCTCCGGTGGCAACTATCCTATCGACCATGCCTTTCAGCATATTCTCTTCCTGATCGAGAAATGCCTGCAACTGATCCGGTGAGGTGATCTGAATCTTGGCATCGACCTCGGTCTTCTCTATCTCAATGGCAGCATTGAGCAGAGCGATCCTGGCAGCTTTAACTGACTTGGGCATGTTGGGGTGAAGTCTATCCTTATCGATAACCACTCCGCTCACCAGCATGGAGTCGTTGATCCCGCCACCCACCTTCTTCTCTACGGTGATGTTGTCGGTATCAACAGTTCCGTCCTCGTCAACTACTGACTGGACGGCTTGAACTGCTATGGCAGCCAGCTCTTCGCGAGCCGATTGAGAGCCCTTGCCGGTCATGGCGGTGACGGCGATCTTCCTGAGAATATCTTCATCTTTTGCCGAGACCTCAATGGCCAGGCCTTTTAGAATCTCCATGGACTTATCAGCCGCAGCTCTATAGCCTGCCGCAATTACCGTAGGATGAATCTCCTGCTCCAGCAATTCCTCGGCCTGCTTGAGCAGCTCTCCCGCCAGAACAACGGCAGTTGTTGTGCCATCCCCTACCTCCTGGTCCTGGGTCTTGGCAATTTCCACCATCATCTTGGCTGCTGGATGCTCTATATCCATTTCTTTTAGAATGGTGACGCCGTCATTGGTGATGACAACGTCTCCCATGGTGTCAACCAGCATCTTGTCCATGCCCTTGGGGCCGAGAGTGGTCCTCACTGCGCCGGCAACGGCCTTAGCCGCCATTATATTCGATCTCTGTGCATCTCTTCCGGCAGTCCTCTGGCTGCCTTCTCTGAGAATGTATATCGGTGTGCCACTGAATTGTCCAGCCATTTAATACCTCAAGCAATATAAATTCAACACCTTACTATTGTGTGAACTTCTATATAAAGACATCTCTTCATAGTTCTCGGCCTTCATGGTGCTCCCGATGTAATGAAGCATGCCGAAAAATTAGTCTGCCAGATCGTGGGAGAGCTGAAAAGAGAAGACTGCCCGGAGCTGCTATGACCGATGGCTGCGAAGCAAGAGACACTCTGCATGGCTATAGAATCCGAACAGAAGTCCGAAAGATCAGCGATCCCCAAGTTATAGCCAAATCCGAACGACATAAGGCCAGGCGAATAATTCTTATTGAGAATGCCGAGGCCATCATAGAACGAAAGCTTGGATGGATATCAAAGCGAGAGACCAATTTCCATCTCTATATTGAGTGATGGGCACACTGCCCCAGCACCGGGAGATCAAGCTGCCCCTGGAGATCGAGCCGGAGCAGGTCAAGGCCAGCTTCGGGGCGGCATACTGGAGGTGCGCCTGCCCAAGCTGGTGGTGGTAAACGCGCAGCGGGTGACGGTGGAGTAGGGGGAGATCCTGGGAAAATCTGCAACTTTTTCTCCTACAGCTATTGATCGCGCTGCCGTATGAGTGGCAACTAGACGACAACGGATAGCAGCAACTGTTAATCGAAAAGAGCTGACAAGAAGCAAAAAATATGCGCCGAGCATATCGGCGGGGAGCATCCGAAAGAGATCGGCAAGGCGAAAAGCCGAGAAGGAAGACTCATCTCAGGTCACCTACGTGCCCCCTGATGAGTTTGCATCGCTCCAAGCATCGCCGCATCTCGCAATCCCATTGATCTAATGCCAAGAGAAACAGCTTGCTGCGGGTATTAAATTTAAAATAATAAAATAATTTAAAATCCTGAACCGTCAGGAATTCCATCACCAGAGTTAGGTGCAGGACCTGGGGAATTTGCATCAGGATTTCCTCCTACTGATGTCACATCTGGTTGTCCTGCTCGCTCTTGATTCTGCTGACAATCATCAGGGCACGGGCATACGCATACCTCATTATAAGGACATGTCTTCCCTTGATTCCCCGCTCCAAGTGCTGGTGCAACGACCATGCTCAAAAGAGCCACTACAGCTACTATCGCTAGTTTTCTCATTCTATCACCAACAAGTAACTACGACGTTTAACGTATATATATCTTTTGCTTAACGTCATTTGTTAACAACATTTCTGAATTACCGCAGGGAGCTACGTCCTGCCAGGATTTTAGATCTCAGGTCAAATCCATCCCCCAATCACATTCGCCCCGCGCATTCCTCGATCTTATACCCTGCCGGAAAGCATCTGTCTTTCATGGACCTCGAACTGCACCCTTCCGTCACCCTCCAGGGCAGGGCCTGGCATATCCTGTGGCACCTCTGCCCATGCTCATCGGAGCCCTGAACCAGCACCTGAACCTGCAGAGGTTTGAGGTTCTCTATATCTGCGGTATGATGACCAACTATGCCCATAGAGTACTTTACTTTGGACGAGGGCCGGAGGCTGCGAGAAGGCCTTCTGCTAAGAGCTGTAGAAAGCGCAGGATACGGAAAGCCAGAGCACCCTGGAGGCCTTCTGATGGGCCGCTAGCTTTGAGAGCGTGCGCCTTGGTGCGTAGCAGGTCTCGGCCCGGTGGGCCAGGGCGGGGCGGACCATGAAGAAGGAATCGGGCCTGAAGCCCAGGAGCTGACCGCCATGGCCAGGAAGCACTGCCGCGCCGCCGAAAGCCTTTTTTAATTTGTTTAACCATTTTAAAAGAGTATGATGGAAACCAAAACCATCCGATCCAAGGGGGCCGTTGTGGGCTCCAAGGTCTCCCCTGTGGAATTAGAACAGATAAAGCAATTAGTTGCATCCGGCGTTTACCTGAACACCTCAGACTTTGTCAGGGATGCCATCAGGGATAAGTTGGCGGCTATTAAAACTATAAAATATCGTGATATTGATTATGACACAGCCAAAAAGGAGGTCATGGGCTACTTCCAGGAAAGAGGCGAAGCATACCCCTCTGATATCGAGGAAGACCTGGAGCTTGATTATAAACTGGTCTGCCAGATCGTAGAAGAGCTGAAGAGAGAAGGCCGCCTGGAGCTGCTATGACCGAATGCTACGAGGAAGGAGATGCTCTCCATGGCTATAGAATCCGGGCAGAGGCCCGAAAGATCAGCGATCCACGAGTTATAGCCAAAAGCGGACGGCATAAGGCCAAGCGCATAATTCTAACCGAGAATGCCGAAGCCATCATAGAAAGAAAGCTTGGCTGGATAAAGTAAGAGGCCGACGGAGGCCAGATCAGGGTTGCGAAGGTCTATCGGCTGAATACCTTTTGCACCAATGCACTTAAAATTGGCCCCGCTGTATCGATCAGCTCTGCCGAATAAATCCAGCCACCGCTTGAGCGGCCCTCAACCATAATCGTTTTTCCATCCTGCGTCTTAACCGAGATCTCCTGAACTTCAGGTGCTACTGCCGCCTGCATAGGCATCTCAGTCAGTCGCACCACATTTCCGGCCTGCGACTCAGGAAGCAGGACCACAATGCGATTGCAAAATGCATGCCTTTATCAAGATTTATAGCTTTGAGCTGAGGGAGCAAAATCAGGAATCTGATAGAGAAGACTCTAATCAAAGAGGTTTAGCTGCTTGAATTTATGTTAACTAAAAAAAAATATCGAAAGATTGATCCCGTTAGAAGCCCTGTGCCTGCATCACGGCATCAGTACAGTATCTATGGCGTGAATGACACCGTTGATGCACTCGATATCTGCCTGCACAACCTTGGCATCGTTTACCATGACGCCTTCATCATCGAGTGTGATGGTGACATTCTCTCCCTGAACCGTTGCCACAGACATATCATCTGTCAGATCAGTTGACATAACCTTTCCGGCAACGACATGGTAAGTAAGAACTTCAGTCAGTTGAGTCTTGTTTGCCAGAAGAGCCTCAAGCTGATCCTCCGGTATCTTGGCAAAGGCTGCATCGGTCGGTGCAAAGACGGTAAATGGGCCTTCACCTTTCAATGTATCTACCAATCCCGCTGCTTCCACTGCACTGACCAGAGTCTGGAAATTTCCAGCAACTACAGCCGTGTCTACAATATCAGCAACAGATGGCGCTTCTTTTGAGGCATCCATCGAATTCGATCCTGCCATACAGACACCAACCATTAAAATGGTTGATACCAGCAATACAATCAAAGATGCTATTTTCATGGTTTACCACCTAAACTATACACTTCGCTGCTCATGTGCTAAGTCAACGCAAAAAGCACCCAGAGGGATTTTGCCTTTTTGGTTTTCAATGATATAAGCATATGAGCAATCGTCGGCTATAGATTATCGCGGTTCATTATATACTTTCCCGTCCTGATGCATGTCCCCGTTTTTTTTTGCGCCTTTTCCGGGCGAAAAATATATATCACGACAAATGACTATATATTCCGGGTGAAAGTCGTTAGATTCAAGTTAACACTCCATTCTGCCCTAACGGCTTTTCTTCCCCCCAATTGCATGCCTTCCTGTTTCGGCTCGATACTGTTGCGTTATACAAAGCCCGGTAATATTTTTAACCAGATAAATATCCTAAATGCTGTTTAAATGCTTTGAGATGATGGTGATGGCAGAATTGCCAGAGCCGTATCCACCAGAA
>Ga0105103_10001439_pt1 | contig 13099 bp, 22 predicted proteins | sample PPLLaktember2015_2_FD_79107 | JGI IMG/M metagenome (GOLD analysis project Ga0105103, IMG submission 79107) | Freshwater sediment microbial communities from Prairie Pothole Lake near Jamestown, North Dakota, USA - PPLs Lake P7 Core (6) Depth... | ecosystem: Environmental > Aquatic > Freshwater >...
CGACATCTCACAGACGTGGGCGTTCCCAGCTGCCGATACCTCTGACCCAACGAAGACGGCGCGGTACTGGGAGGTCTCCGGGTTCGACCGCAACATCCTCTTCACGAAGCGCGTCCAGTTCGACCAGGAGTTCCCTGCCAACGATGCCGGGTTCAAGATGTGGCCCGCGGGCACGAGCGACCAGGATGCCATCCTGTATGCGCTGGAGCACTACGTCGACCTCTATGGTGACGACATCACCTTCTCCATCCAGAACATCGACACCATCGATAGCGATGCCGAGTTCAAGATCGGTGGCGTATCTCAGCCGATGCTGACGATCTTCACGGACGCCCAGAAGATGACGGGCGGTGTCTTCTTCATCGGCCCTGACCGCGTGCTCCGATACATCGGCGACACGGACCTGACCTTCTGGCAGATCCTCTCCGATACTCCTGGCTGGTACGACGAAGGCGAGGCGATCGGGTATCGGAACATGAAGATCAAGACGTCCATCAAGGACGCTGCCACGCGAGCTCTCGTGTGGGGGGCTGGACGCGGGTCGGATGATCCAGTCTTCGCGGTGTACCACAACGACGAGATGATCGACTCCATCGGCATCTGGGAATGGGGCGACCTGTTCGTCAACGCATACAAGCAAGGGACGGTCATGAAGCGGGCGCGGACATACGTCGAGGGCTCACCCGCACATCGCATCGGGCATGGCTACGAGATGCCGTTCGTCACCTGTGACATCTTCGTGCCAGGCATCCTCGCTGGAGATGTCGTGTCCTTCGAGAGCAACCTGTATGGCTACTCCGCGCCGCTGCCCGTGCGGATGGTGGAGATGACCTTCCCGACGAAGTCGGCGGTCAAGTACTCCCTGGAGATGACGCTCACCGTCGATGAGCCATGGAGCGCGTACGACCTCTGGGAAGTCCAGGACGACACGGTGTCGGAAGACATCAACATCGGCAACGATCCGATCATCACGCACTGCATCTGGAACTATCTCGACACGTTCAGCAGGACCTGGTACTCGAACGATAACCTTGGAACGGCCGACAACGACCGCGGCGAGACCAGGGTCTGGCAGACTCCAGGCGGAGGAACCTGATGGCTGTCTACGCTGTCAGCGACGGGTATGCCAGGTTCAACCTGACGTGGTCCGAGTATCTCTACAGCCAGTATGGGGACGGCACTGTTGCCGTCTTTGACAACATCTACGAGACGCCTCCTGCGGACATCGTCTACGTCACAGACCTGCCTGTCGATGACTCGTGGCCATACGCCGATCCCTTCTACGCTCCAGAGTTCGTTTCTCACTATGACGCTAGCTTCTACACGTCGGAGCAGCCGCGGACATACCGCCCAGCCGATATCACCGACTGGTTCAGCATGGCCTCGCAGCAGGTCATCACGCTGACGTATCCGAGCATCATCACGAGCAACTACAAGGCCAGATGGAAGTTCCGCACCTCGTCGATCGACAGGCCGCTCGAATACCAGAACATCATGGTCAAGTGGCATGGCTACACCCGGATCGTCTACTACATCGGTCTCTACCTGTACTACATGACCTCACCGCAAGTGGCGGATGGCTGGATGTACGAGGTCCCGGAGACATACATGTCGAACCCGTATGGGACGGTGGAGGAGTCCGCCCTCCTGGGCGGATACGTGAACGGTGATGAGTGGCAGATCAGGCTGGACGGGAACGGGACGGCGATGTTGCGTGGGTTCCCAGGCGGCGACTGGCAGGGCGGTGGCGTGGGGGCTGCGATCTATGCGAACACCGATGAGGACCCGTTCGAGATCGAAGCCGACACCTGGTACATCCTCGAATACGAGGCTGGCGAACTCGATGACCCAGATGGGCTAGGTGGATATGCGAGGTTCACGCTCTGCCTGGCGAATGGCGATGAGCCTGGCGATGGGGTCGCAGAGGTCATCTACCAGAGGGACCCTCCGACGAAGTCGGCCATGATCTATGGCGACGGTGAAGTACTCTCGGAGGGGTATCTCTACGCTCCTGGGGCCACGTTCGTGACTGACGGGACTCCGAGCTCGTCCATCATCATCAACGGGCGCGACCTTCAGATCTCCTGGGTCGAAGACGATGAGCACCTGTACTTCTGGTCGATCGGCGACATCAGCGACATCAGCGGCGAGGTCGCATGGTCCATCCCCGGCCAGGGGCCTGGGAGCCTCGGGATCCAGGGGGCCGCGGACTTGTTCAGTGATGGGTTCACCATCGACTGGGACTGGGTGCAGGTGTGCATCGGGGAGGAAACCATCACCTACCCAGGAGAGGCGTCATCGAGTGTGACGTATGCCTCTGACGAGCCAGGGGACACGGGCGTCTATATCACGATGTATCCGTACCAGTCAGGCACGCTGAAGCTCTCGTTCGAGGGGTCACTGATGCGCCCTGGCACGGACTTCGTCGAGGAGGAGCCATCCAGCGGCACGTTCCGCGTCTTTCGCTCGGAAGACATCTCGGGGACACTCACGGCGACCTATGTGCGGTATGGCGATGGTGTGCTCGGAGGCACGGGCGGCACGGTCTATCGTCCGCCCATCATCCTGCAGTACGGCTGGGGCACGCAGCTGGACGGTTACAACTGCACCATGGCGTGCTCGGCGATGGCCCTGGCGAGACATACCAATGGCGAGCTGATCACCACCCCGCCACAGCATCGATCCAACCAGGATGACCAGGTCGGCGGCGCTGACCTGTATGACGTGCAGGTCGCCTGGTCGCGAGGCTGGGACAAGATATTCACATACGAGGTGTCCGACTGGGCGTCGCTCGAGCAGAGACTCGGAGAAGGGCGCGGTGTCATCCTCCAGGGTCTCTACGGGGCCCTGCCAGCCGACAAGCGGTTCAGCTCGTCGTTCACGGGCGGGCATGCCATCTACCTCAACGAGCAGTTCAGCAACGGGTACATCTGGGGCGCCGACCCGCTGTACAAGCTGCCCACTCTCTATTCCCCCGAAGAGCTCTCCGACTATGCGCGTGCTCTACCCATCGGCGGGCAGACCGGGCGGGTAAGCTTCGGGTATACGAGGGTGACGACATGAACCCATCGGTGATCAGCATCAAGCTTGGCAATACCGAGATCAGCGATCGCGTGCTCTTCGCGCAGACCTCGTTCGAGTCAGGTGCGAACCCGATGCAGGGGTCGTTCACGGTCACATGCAAGGACCCCAACCAGGACTTCGACCCGCAGAACGGCCAGAAGATCAAGCTGACCATCGACGACAAGCCCATGTTCGGCGGGTACGTCATGGAGATCAGCCGCGAGCTGATGTTCGAGGTCGACGACACGACTGACCCTGAGCAGGTGCGGTCAAGGAAGTGGGTCCTGACGGGCCCTGACTACAACGTGCTCTTCGACAAGCGCGTCGTGCGCGACCCCACCGATTACCTCACGGTCCTTCGGGTCCCCGACGACAAGCGCCAGCTCAAGGATGCGGTCCGCTACTTCTGCGACAACTACATCGACACACCGAACGGGCTCGGGTACGACATCGAGTCACGTCTCACGGAGGTCTATGGAGACCCAGACAAGCGAGCGCTCTACGTACAGCAGAGCTCGACATGGCGCGACCAGATGGAGGACTTCGCCAACAACAACGCCGTCGTGTACTACATCGATGGCTCGTTCACGCTGAACGTCCACCAGTACGCCAGCATGCTCATGCCCTGGCTGTTCGTGGACTCCCATCCGAACGGGACCACGACCATCGGCTTCCGAGAGGGTTCCTATACCAACGCCGCATCACCGATCGTCACCGAAGCGCTGGTGTGGGGCGGGTCGTCACTGGCCAGCCCAGGGGAAGACCTCCTGACATCGGAGGGCATCGGCGTCGTCTTCGCCCGCTACCCCACAGGGGCCATCGAAGACCAGGTCGTCCAAGGCAAGATGCAGAGCCAGGAAGCCGAGCAGAAAGCCGTCGACCGCATGGAGAAGTACGGGCGCTGGCAGCAGGCGGAGTTCAACGTCGGCCAGGAGAACTACCTGACACAAGGGTCCGTGAAGAACCGCGCATACGTCATGGTGGCGGGGCCGACTGGAAAGCCCCCGACATGGGGCATCGAGGGCGGCTGGAACAGGCCCATCGAGACGGTCAAGCTCGCCTGGTTCGCGCACGACGTGCCGAACGGGGACCACGTGCTGCCGGGATACATGTCCGACTTCATCTTCTACACGCAGCACGGTGAGGCTGGGAACCCACTGGTCAAGCGCTTCCCTCTGCGGTCCATGCGCATCACGTTCCCGACGCTGCCGTCAAACAACCAGGCTGGTAGCCCGCTGTCCTATGTGCGCTTCGACGGCACATTCGGGACGAACTACAGCGACTCGCGCTATCTCTGGAAGTACCTGAGGGAATCACGTCAGAACAGGCGCAAGCGGGCCAACAAGATCATCTCCGTCGTCACCAACGACTCGGGGTCTCCGGGAGCCTCGGAGTCACTGGCGAGGGACCTGGCCCCCATCGAGAGCCCGAACGGGAGCAGGACGCACTTCACGTTCGCATACACGTTCTGGGCGAACTCGGCGGACGTGTACATCAACGGGCTGCTGCAGACCTCTGGCGCCCACTACTACTGGGTGCAGGACCCGCAGGAACTCGTGTTCTGGACAGCACCATCGGCGACCGATCGCATCCGCGTCTACGGTACGGTGAGCGGAGCCTGACGTGGAGACCATCGAGAGCGCCATCGTCGCTGACGCGATCATCGCGTCACGTGGGTTCACGGCGAACGCCTGGATCATCGACGACGGGTTCCAGACACACGACGTCAACACCGACCATCATGGGATCCTCTCAGACCTGGTGGTCGCCATCACCGAAGACATCGGACCATACGTCGCATATACGCCCGTCCACTGGATCCTGTCCGACCTAGCAGCTCGGTTGACGGCCCTGGAGACCGCCGACAGGGTGCGTGATACCTTCACGGCAGATGCCTGGATCGCCTTGTCGGGGACGTATGGGCTAGGCTACTTCACGGCGGACGCCGTGTTCGCCACGACCTTCGAGTTCTTCGAGGACAACCTCGTCGCGGATGCTGAGTTCATCCTGGGCGGGTCGTTCACCGCTGACGCGGAGATCATCGGCCTGCGTATCATCACGGCGGACGCCTTCCTGATCGGTGATTGGTGATGGCCAGGGCCACGCACGACCTCACCGACTCCCACCACGGCATCAGGTCGGCCAGTACGGTCGCCCTGGCCGCGACGATCGATACCGCTCTCATCTCAGGTATGACGCTCGAAGCGGCCATCCGCATCGTCCATGAGCGGTTGCTCATGCTGGAGGATGGAGTCGTCACGAAGACATCTAGCTTCAAAGCCGATGCGGTGAAGGTATGATCATGACTGCGTATAAGGAGGTGACGTGGACGCTGCGCTAGTCGAAGAGACCATCCGCATCATCCTAGCGGTCCTCGTCAGCGCCTCGTTCGGCGCACTCCTATATATGGCACGCTGGGTCGGTCAACGGCCATCTCGATGGGTCCTGTACTACCTGACCACAACGATGGGTGCATACGCTGCCTGGCGCTGGTTCATCGCCTGGCTCGGCATCGTCCCAGGCGAGACCGGGTTCGATGAGCCGACGATCAGGTCCATCGGGAACGGGCTCCTGATCCTCATCTTCGTCGCTATCTTCCTCATGGCCGCTCACCATGCACGGGAGATGAGGAAAGGCCGTGATCCGACATGAACATCGATGCCAGCACCATCCTTGCCGTGATCCTTGGCGGTGGCCTTATCGGTGGGATCGCCGCCTTCCTCAAGAGCGGGAAGGAGGCCGACAACCAAGAAGCGCAGGCGCAAGCAGCGCGGGCGCAGGCAGCCGCCACGATGATCGACGCGTCTGCCGACGTGGTGGCGCTCATCCGACGCGAGATGGCCGAGCAGGAGAAGGGATGGACCGAGCGCCATGACGCCTTGGCGACAGAGGTACACAGCCTCACCCAGACGGTGACTGCCTGGGATGGCTGGGCGGACCGAGTGATCGATCTCCTCGACCGCACCTTCGGCTTGCTCACCGATGAGCAGAGGGCGTCATTGCACCCGGACATCGTGCAGGCCAAGGAGTCGCGCCCGCCTCGCTACCGCCACTACCACGACAAGATGGGCAAGCCACATGACGGGCAGAGAGCGAAAGGGGAAGAGACGACATGAACATCGCGCATCGGCGTGACCATGTCATGCGCATCCTGGAGCGCAGGAACCGCTACCAGTTCGGGCAGCCCAAGAGTGACCTCGTCGAGCAGAGCGGCTGCACGGACACCAGCATCCAGCTCGTCGTCCTCATGGCAAAGGGCAAGAGCGTCTCGCTCAACGATGTCCGCAGGCGCAGCGGTGCGCCACAGGACACGCCGATGAGCACGACAGAGGCCCTGCGGGCCCTGCACAGCTACGGGCTGCCCTACGAGGCCGTGACGGGCCTCCAGGCGTCTGGTGCGGTCCACATCGCCAAGACGCGCGGCCCGGTCATCATCGCTGAGAACTACTGGGCCCACCCGCAGTGGATGGGCTACACGTACCTCGGCAGGACCCTCAAGGGCAGGGCGACCAACCTTCAAGGGAAGTCCGTGCGCGTCGGGCTCTCGCACCCGCTGCGGCGTTCTGGGCTGACCCAGTGGGACTACAGGCTCGGGCATGCCGTCCTGTTGGGCACGGACACCTATGAGGACAGGACGCACTACGCGGTCGTCCGCGATCCCAACCACAACAGCGCCGCTCGACCGGAGAGACCTGCCTATGACCTGGTCACGATGCAGCAGCTCAACCGCATGATGAAGAGCTGGTATACCTACAGCCTCGTGCTGGCACCGACAAGGGTGGTGATCAAGTGACCGATGATCTACCGTTCGGCGGGCGCATCCCGGAGGACCAGCCTGGTGCTGAGATCCCCCCTGAGGACGACGATGGCCCAGAGCCATGGACGGACGATGACGCGGGCGTCGATGACGATGACCCCGAGCTAGACACGGAGGTGTAGACATGATGCAGCTTCCTAGCCAGATCACAGCCGCGGCGCTGTCGACGCTGGTCATCCTTGGGATCGCGATGCTCGACTCCTTGGATATCTGGCAGCTCGAGCCAGACCAGATGACCGCTGTCAGTGCGTTCGTCGTCGCAGCCAGCAACCTTGGCTTCGGTGTCCTGCTCTGGTACATCAACAGGTCCAACCCGAACCCCACTGCTCCAGGCCCTGAGGCTTGAGGCATGAAGCTGGAGGCTGGGGACGGCCCCTTTGAGCCGTTCTAGTCGTTGGGGGCCTGTCCGCTGATGCGTGCATCCGGACGACCCTCACCGAGCATGACGCGCTGCTCTACCGCTCCGTCGTCGGGTGGAACAACTATGGCCTGCGCCTCGTCTGTGGATCGTGCGGCTACCGTTGGCTGAAGACCCCAGGTGAGAAGCGCAAGGACCACTGCCCGAACGACGAGTCCAGGCTGCAGCGCGTCACCACCACGCCGCTAACTTATCGGCACCTGAAGCGAGCAATACGACGGTATCTTTCAATGAGTAGCGCTCCGGATGGCCACCCCGGACCGCCCGCTCGTTGAGCCAGTCACAGATCTGCTCGACGCTCTCCCCGGTGAACGCACGCCGCATCACGTCGTACTCACGCGGAGCCACCTTGCGGAGATTGCGCATGGACCTGGTGAGGCGCAGGTTGGACGAGGCTGGGCTCTCGTCGCCACGCCACCAGGGCTCTCGCGCCACCCAGGAGTAGAACTCCCCCGTCCATGTCGGCGTGCCATCCATGCCGAGTGCGGACTGATGCATCCGCCCTGGGGTCTCTTCGTTCCACCTTGCGGCGAACGTCGCGATCTCTCGGCTGACGTGTTCGAGGCCAGGAAGCATGACCCCGAGGATATCAGATGGTCATCTGCTCCCATGCGCCGTCAGGATCCCACGAGCCGATCAGGCTCATGGTGTGCCCGGTATCGTCGATCCCGTACGAGTAGACCGGGACGAACTGGTCCATGGCTTTCTCGACCACGTGCTCGGTCCCACCCGACATCTCGGTCCCGAGGAAGAATGCCAGGACGAGGTCGGACTTCCCGACCATGGTGATGTCGCGGTTGAAGACAGCCGCCCTTCCCCCTTCCTCTGGACGCATCCATCCGTAGGGGCGCTTCTCCAGGACGAGCCATGAGGCCACGATCTGCTCGAAGCGGTTGGCCTCGCTGTGCAGCGGGTGGCGCAGCAGGAAGATGGTCTCAGCGGGCAGCTTCGGTAGCAGCTTCTCCAGGAGCGTGAAGGGCACTCCTGGAAGCTTCCTTGACCCGACGATCGTCACCGTGGGGATCGCGTGGGATAAGTACGAGCGAGATTCCTGCATCTCTACGTGAGACTCCGATCTCTGGGTATCTGAAGGCTGGCACGAACCACTTGTCATTCACTCCTGTCGCCATCTCGAGGACATCGTTGACCGCTTTCTGGAGGTTGTCCATGTCGATGTGGCGCTCGAGCTGGACATCCCACAGGACCCGCACCCGGTCGGGCGGGGCCCACCCTGAGGGCTTCGCGGCCTTGACGACGAGAACCATGTCCTCCTGCCATCGGACGAGCTGCTCCGTCTTGGCCAGGGTGTGGAAGTAATGCTTCTGCCCGCTGCGGTACGTGTACTTGCGGACGATGTGGTAGCTATCGTTCCAGCTCGGAGGACGGCCCGGTAGCCACACCTCCCAGCTCCGAAGGTCGCTTGATGATGATGGGGGTGTGGGGGCCGACGTACGCCCCCTGGATGTTGAAGCCATAGTGGTCCCAGCACTCCTCGTAGTCGCCGCCGTCCTTGAGCAGCTCCTGGATGATGAGGTCCTCGTCGTAGACGACCACCGAGTTTTCGATACCGGCCTGCATGGTCGTCACACCGATGATGGCCCCGTCGAGGCCGTCCATGAACAGCGCCTCTGGGTTGATGTCCTCCAGTATTTCTTCGGCCCATTCCCTCACTTCGTCCACTGTCCTCCCACTGTTCCAGAGCACTTCCTTGAGCAGTACTTGCCATAGCCTCGCACGTAGTCAGCCCAGCGCGGGCGGAAGACCGTGCCGTCCACCGGGCACATGAGCCGCAGGTCCCTCCAGGTCTCGTACTCCTGCTCGGTCTTCGTGAACTTGCTGCGCTGACAGGTCAGGCAGCAGGCCACGATGTTGGCGCGGGTGTTGTCTCCTCCGCGGTCGAAGGCGATGACGTGGTCGAACGAGCAGCCTCCTGGGTCGATGCCGATGCCACAGTAGGTGCAGATGCCCTCCGAGTCGACGTAGGCGTCATGGAGGTCGATGTAGGTGATGCGGCCAGGGCGCCCCAGCCTCGCGGCCTTCTTGTTGGCCCCGGTGGCTAGACGCTTGAAGCGGTGTTCAAGCGGATGTTGCGGCACTGTGCGAGGTACTCCCGTTCAGCCTGTCTCAGCTCTCGCCTCGGTGGATGCCACGTGTTGTGGTTCTGGCACATGGCCACGAGGTGGAACTCATCGTCTGGTGCCCGCTTGCCCATCATGGGCGCGTCCTTGACGTGGTCGACTTCCTGCTTCCCGCCGCAAGGATAGGGGTTCTCCGGGTCGATCGCAGGCACGATGCACACGATGCGATGGAGCCTGCGCCACTGAGCGTATGCCTGCGGGTCGAGCGGAGCGCTGGCCAGGTAGCCACTCCATATCGAGATGGCGTCGCGCTGGATGACGTAGTCACGCAGCTTGGCAGTCGTCACGGCAAGAACTTCGGCATCGGTGCCTTGTAGTACTCCTCGATCGCCATGATGACGCTGTCGGGGATGAGCGGGCGCATGCCGATGCGTTGGTCCCTGCAGCAGCAACGCAGCTCGCTTCTCCAGGTGGCCTTGTTCGACCGGAACGTCCAGTCGTTGTTGCTGTAGCCCTCGTTCTCCTCATCGAGGCATGTCACGCAATGGCCCTGGCCAGGATGCCAGCGATGCCTGTGCTCGGTGCATAGGTCGTTGCAGCAGACCATGTGGAAGTACATCAGAAGAGACCTTTCCACTCGTACCCGCACTTGCGGCGCTCACACGCCTTGTAGGTGCCCATGTTGTCCATCGACCAGTGACCACAGCCGTAGCAACGCCTCAGGGTGGCGTACATCTCGCTGGAGTGGCAGCGGCACAGAGACGGGTCTGTGGACCTGCGCTCCCCGCACAGGCATCTCCACTCGACGGGGAGAGACCCGAAGTAGCTGAACGCCACCCAGCTGTGTCGGTGACGTGTCACCGCAGGTTGCGCCACCGTTCGTACGCCTTCTCCATCTCCATGATGGGCTCTAGGTTCCCAGGAAGCTCTTCGACCGCGCACTCCAGCGTCTCCCACCACTCGGTGAAGGCCCACATGAACTCGAGTGCGGCCTTGGTCTGCGGAGGGGCTTTCTCCATCTCGTCCATCTCTCGGATCGTCGGGTAGGTCATGCGAACCCCTTTGCGCTTGTGCTAGATTCTCTCGCATGGGACAAGCGATCGGTTTCGAGACTCCTTTCCCGTCGTTCGTCCCATCCCTCTGACAAGATGAACCCCGGTCTCCGCAGGAGGCCGGGGTTCGATGCTTCTGGTGTATGCGCACCGCAGCACACATATGTTACACAAGCCGTAAAGCCCAGGCTAGGGGAAACCCGAAGAGGTACTTCGATCGCATCAGTCGAGCCGCAAGAGAGATGCGGGACCTTCGGCACGACAACGATGAGATCACCCCCGGCCTGATGTGGGCAGGTGGTCGAGGTGCGACACGCAGGCAAGCCGACACCGACGACACCACCTGAGTCCAGCCTGACGACGAGCGTCATACGGCATGGCTCCCCCCGACAGGGGGGAAGTCTGCCTTCTGAGCTCGCATCACCGGCATATCAATCTCCACAGGGTGCGGGTCAACTCGATGAGAGTGACGATGAGGAAGATCCCCACGACGACCCCGCCGACGATCTGAAGAGCATCCGGGTCTGGCGGGAACCAGAACTCAGAGGCTCTCTTCATTCGAGGGCTTCGAGTTGGCGATAGGACCTGACGACCTCGTAGAGCAGCGAAACAAGCAGCGGGTCGTTGATGAACTCGTCGATCACAGTGGCGGAGAACTCGTAGCGGGCAAGGGTCTCATCGCTGATGGACATCATCTGCTTCACCGACCTCAACCTGGATGGGTCACCGCTCGCGATGGCCTGGGTATGGTCCACCAGCAGATATGAGATTGTCTTCATGTCAGGCCGAGATCCGCACTCGGATCTTCTGTCGTCTCAGGAATGCCACGAAGCCCCTGGCGAGCAGCTCAGCCCCGACTGACATCGCCTCTACGGGGTCCATGAAGATCACCTCAGGCTGGCCCGACGTTGGGGATGACGCCGTGACCGTTGCATCGGCGACAAGGGAACCTTCGGTCGGCTTTGGAGTCTCGGTCGGGATAGTAGTCCTCACCTTTCTTGTTCATGGCGCCGCAGCGCGGGCAGACCTTGTTGATGCCCAGCTCAAGGGCGGGCGTGGCGATGCCTCTCTGGTACATGTCGGCTAGCGGCTGATGCGGGACGGGGACTTCGATGCCGCCCGTGGCCCAGGTCTTGTGTCTCACCGACGTGCGTTCGTGTTCCATGTGGACGAGGTACTGCTCGCCGCACTCGCACTCGCGCCACGGCGTGCTGTAGACCCCCGTCTTCTTGTCATGCTGGAGAGGCGTGGGCCCTCCGCCCACGCGCTCCGCCAGCGTCTCCATCTCGTGTGTGTACTCGGTCATGTCCCGGAAGACGGCCGCAGCCTCCTTGGTGAGGTCTGCGGCCGAGGTGGTATTCCGCTCGGGTTCTGGTTCTTCGGGTCGAACAACTTCGCCATCGGCATCACCTCCTTCCACCATCCACCCATCGAGGGTGAACTTCACCTTCTTCCCGACATCGCGGGCGAGCTGGGCTTCAGTCTTGCTGACCTTGGTCCACATGGCCTTGGTCCACCAGAGGAACGAGTAGTGGGTTCATGTGCTCGACGATCATGAGGTTCAGGCCCTGGAAGAACAGGGCTCCCCTGCCTCCCTTCATGTACATCTCTCGGAAGTACTCGATCTCGTCGGACCGCACGTTCTTGTCGAACTCGAAGATGACATTGCCATTCGAGAAGACGTGGACCTTCACGTTCATGGCTTGCGCTCGATCGCCTCGTTGAGGGCCTGCACGATCTTGCCGATCTCCTCGCTGGTAAGACCCTCGAAGAAGGCCCGCATCATCTTCTTCTTGTCCTCTGGGTCAGGCGGCATCTCCACCTCGACGCCAAGGACGTTCTTGATGACGTTGAGCAATCCATCGAAGCCGATGCCCAACTCCGCTGCGAGGCGGCTCACCGTGTCCACCTGGGGCTCGTTTGCGCCCTGCTGGCGCCCGCCCTTCTGTACACCAGTCACTGGGGCCGCTGGAGCCTCTACGCGGGCCGCAGCGGCCTTCTGTGGGGCTGCATGCCGCTTGTCGGTGGCTTCGTCCGCTTCCGCGTCCCCTTCGCCGCCGATCAGAGCCATCTTGATGAGCAGGTACTTGAAGGCACCCGTCATGGCCTTGTTGGCACCCTTGTCGCCAGGATCGTCGCCCTGGCCCACGGTGGTCGCCTCGATGAAGTCCTCGCTGTCACCATCGTGGAGCGTCCAGCGCACCATCATGGTCGTGAGGAACGAGTGCTTGCCCTTCTCTGTCTCGAAGTCGCGGATGTCGTAGCTACGGACTTCCGGAACGAGCAGGATGTTCCGCTTCGCGAGCTTGTCGCGGAAGGCGGATGACAGCTGCTCGTCGCTGAAGTACTTGTACTTGTGGAAGCTGTTGAAGCCCTCTGGCTGCATGGGCCCAAGCTCTGCGATGACCTCGCAGAGCTTCTGGATGAGGTTCTTGCGGGGCGCTAGCCCCTCCATGACGCGGGCCTCGTCAACCGATACGACGTCTGTGTTCTTTCTGGTGACCATCTAGCTCTTCCTTCTGTATGCGGTGCATGTCCCATCGCTGTATCCACACCAGTCGCAGGTCCCATAGCCCTGCAACCCTGAGGGCGGGAAGTAGCCCGCCTGGATCTGGTCGTGGACGCCTCGTACGATCGCGCCGAACTCGTCGATGGCATCGTCTGGGACGAC
>Ga0105103_10001440_pt1 | contig 13096 bp, 15 predicted proteins | sample PPLLaktember2015_2_FD_79107 | JGI IMG/M metagenome (GOLD analysis project Ga0105103, IMG submission 79107) | Freshwater sediment microbial communities from Prairie Pothole Lake near Jamestown, North Dakota, USA - PPLs Lake P7 Core (6) Depth... | ecosystem: Environmental > Aquatic > Freshwater >...
AATGGAATGGTATTTTGATTGCAGTATTGTTTACTTGAATATAGTCTTGCTGGCTACCTACCGTGAGGGAAGCGTTGGTGCTTGTTAGAGTCAGGTAGAAGCTGGTTTCTCGGATACCGAGGTTTTCGCAAAAAACTTCGAGTTCGAATACTTGACCAGCAACAAATTCGTTGTCGGCAAAGCTTAGCGTGTTCGCATCATATGTGACAACGGATACACCCAAAAACGCGTCGTACACTTGATATGCGACTGAACCCACCAGTAGAAGCATGATTAGATAAACCAGTAGATTTCTCGGTTTGCGGATTGACCTCAGTGAAGGAAATTTGTAGAAGCATACTGCAATCGCCACCAGCATGACAGCTAATAGGATTATGTATGGAAATGGTGAAACGTTAGCTATCGACAAGGCTTAAGACCCTACAAAATAGCATATACCTCAAGCGGTACTTAATACGATGCTTTAGCACGACCTGTTCGTTTTTTAGCACAGAACAAAATAAGCATCTGACTTATTCGCTGAGTGTTTTGGCGAGACCTTTCTCTCGGAAAAGCAACATTACAGCCAAAACACCTACTATAACTGCACCCGCGATGAATAGCACTGGCGGTATTGGACCATCGGTGACCGAGGCTGCTGCTTGTGGGGGATGGGTAGGCATAGGAACGGGGGGTGTTTCATAGGTTGCCCCAAAACCTTGAAGGTTCGGATCGTCCTGTGTGGGGAGCATAACTGAGTTTATGGCTCCAGCTAATAGGAGAGCTAATGCAATGCCGAGAATTGGCGATAGCAACATTTTCCCGTTCAGCTGGTTCACAACCTAAATGTCCTATGTAGTTGAAAGGGGATATGGGTTATTTAATGCTATTTTTTATTTAATATGTTCTAAACTTTCGAACGGCAAATGAAGTCAAGCTAAACGTAGATTTTAAATGTGTAAATGCCCCATGTTGGCTGTAGGAATTGCTTTGGCGGACGATGACTCCAAAGAGGTGCTAAAGGGAACCACACTAGAAGTGTATCGGTTCCTGCTTAAGAGCAACAAGCCAGTCGGCACCAGGGAACTACAGAGAGCGCTTAACCTTAGCAGTTCATCCGTATCTACCTATCACCTTTCGAAACTGGAAGATGCGGGTTTGCTGAAACGGGAAGCCGGCGGATTCACCGTCTGCAAGTACCTGCTGGAGAACAGCATCAAAGTCAACCGCTTCCTCGTTCCAAGATACTTCTTCTATGCCGTTTTCGCCATCGCCGCCCTTTCGCTGGAGTTAACTGTGATGATGCCGAGTTTCCTGTACCGCGAATACATTTTTGCGTTGGCTGCAACGGGCGTGCTGGTTTTTTTCCTCCTCTACGAGACAGTGAAAAGCTGGCGGAGAGGCAACCTGTAACAATACCAAGATGTTTTGGAGCCTAATATTCAACCAATGCAAAGGACCTACAAAGGTGATTTTTTCCGATCGCCTGTCAGGATACTTTCTGGTGTTCTAAGACTTCTATGACGTTAAGTGTTGATTGTATCCAATGCAGGTAAGCGTTAAGTGTGGCGCGAAGTGCAACAGTGTCTTCGGCTTCAACTGTCAAAGCCAGAAAACATGAGTCTTTTCGGAGGTGAACACTTGCTCTTCTGGTCTCAATCGTATGGGTTTCGGGTTTGAGTGCACAGAACAAAGCTTCGAGTTGTTTTTCTGAAGCGAATTTTAAGCGAAGAGTAGCTTTAGCCCCGATAGACATAGCGAACCCTAACAGTAAGTAAATGCTTAAGGTAATAAACAAAAAATAAAAAACAAAAATTAAGGGAAGAAAAGGGTTTATTCGGTTTCTTCTTCAGTTGCCGCTTCAACTGGTGAAGCTTCGGCTGTTTCTGCTTGCTTTTGGACTTCTTCCAGTGGCATGCCTTTAGCTGCACGTTTCGCAACTGCGCCTAGTTTGGTGTGTGGTGTGTATGCGCCGCCTGCGAAAGTGAACTCGCATTTACTGCATTGCCAGATGCCAACACTTTTGCGGTGTACACGTACAAAACCGCATTGTGGGCAACGGTGTGGCTTTTTGAGTTCTGTTACGACTTTAATGTAGCGTTTTCTTACAGTGGATCCGTAACGTACACCTAAACCGCGAGTTGGACCAACTTTCTTTGTTTTCGGCAACTATTTTCACCAATTAAATTTCTTGCGTAATTCTGCTGCTTTCCCAAGTGCAATCTTTGAGGCGTCTAAAATCTGTTGCGGTGTGAAATAGCTAGAGCCACCTTTCTGTATGGCGCAGATGTTTCCTTCAGCGTTAGAAGCGAATGTTATGCGGGAATCCATCACGGATTCTTCCTCGATCCAGGGGTCAACAAGCAGTTTATTGGCGATCTTGCCAATTGTAACGGTTATTGGGTGGGCTTTCAGAGGCAACTGTGTGTAGCCTTGTTTGATTTTGAGTTCGCCGTCTTTGATTTCGAAGTTAGGCATCTTGGTGTTCATAAGTGCAGCGATAGCGGCGATTGCGGATGCGTCAATTAGGTTTCCGTCGTGGTTAAGCACGTAAACGTCAACAAAGACAACAAACACTTTCTTGCCTGGCTCAATACAGAGTTTCTCGGTGTCTATGGCGTGGGATTCTCTGATTCCTCGGTCAACGACACGAGCAAGTTCGATGCTGTTTTCGTCAGGTGGACCTGGCTCAAAATGCGGTGAAGCCAAAGGAACAAGTTCCGCGTTTACGGTCATGACGCCATCGTTCGGGGTATCTGGGAAGGGTTCGCCTGTTTCAACTTTTACGCCGACAAGAACCTGGGTTTTGCCGAGTAATACACGGGCTGAGCCTTCTGCTTTTTCGATGACGCCTTGTTCTATTTGAATTTCGCGGTAGTCAGTTAAGCTCCGGTCGTCTAATCGTTTACCTTTTTCTAATAGCGCTTCAATTTGTTTTAGTCTAACTTTTGTGATGAGTGATGACATTACTCTTCTACCTCCTTAACAACCATGTATTTAGTTTTTAATGCTTCTTTCTGCAGTGCATAGATTTGTTTGCATCCTTCCATAGCCATGTTGACGGCTTTCTCAAATTCGTCAGGGGCCAAGATGCCGTCCATCTGAAGCAGGGTAACTGCATTTAGGTTCGGCATGTAAGCGAGCGGAACGTCTGCGGCGCCAAGTTTATCCTCAGCGTCAAATAGGTCAACAACTACAGTGTCGTCGACTTTTCCTGCGGCACATGCAACCACGAGGTCCTTCATAGGGACACCTGAGTCGGCGATGGCCAAGGCTGCGGCGGTTATAGCTGCGCACCTTGTTCCTCCGTCAGCTTGCAGAACTTCGACGAAGACGTCTACACCTGTACGTGGGTAGAGTTCAAGGAACAGTGCTGGTTCAAGAGATTCTTTGATAACTTTGGAAAGTTCAACTTCTCTTCGTGAGGGGGCGGGGGATTTTCGTTCCGGAACTGAGAAGGGAGCCATGTGGTAGCGGCATCTTAGAACCATGCGGTCGGGTTGTGCTAAGTGTTTAGGGTGCATTTCTCTTGGGCCGAAGGCTGCGGCTAAAATCTTGTTTTTGCCATGTTCAATGTAGGCTGAGCCGTCAGCGTTTGAGAGTACGCCTACTTGTAGTTTTAGCGGTCTTAGTTCATCCGCTTTTCTGCCATCCAATCGGATGCCTTTCTTGTCGATTAATTTATCGGTTTTTTCATTCAACTTTGTTTTCCTCCACTTTTGCTGTTGGTTTCTTTTCTTTCAATAACTGGGTTATGCGATCGGTTAATCCGCTGGTGTGGGATTCTTCCTCAATCTTTCGTATCGCAGCTATAGCAATATCTTCGTCTCCAATCGTTTTGCCGGTGACCAGAATTACACCGTTTAAGCCGAGGATGATTTGGCAGTTGGTTTCCTGCTTAATCATGCTGATCATACTGCCTTTGCGTCCGATGACACGGGGGATCTTGGTGGGCGTCACTTGCAGAATTTGTCCGCGTGTGATTTTTCCCAAGCCCGGTTCACCCACTGTTAGTTGTGGGTCGTGGGCTCGGTCGTAGGATGCTATTTTGGCAACGATTAAGTCACCTGCGGTGAGGACTGCGGATAACTCGTCGTTTTGGGGTTTAAAGGGTCGGCTCAAGACGTCTGAGGCTCGGAGCATTGCTGTGTAGGGTGATTTGATGTCGACTGTCCAGCCGTTGAAGCCTACTTCAACAACTGTGCCGATTACGATGTCACCCATTTTTGGCACATAAAACGCTCTGAGTGCAACGACGTTAACTTTTTTGTTGTCGCTGTCTACGAGTCCAATCCTTGAGGCATAAATCTTGCCTGCTTCCACAAACGTGTTTTCGCCAGGTAAGTAATCGCCTTCAGCGAGTAATTCTCCGGGCGTAACAAGCTGTTTTTTTTCAAAGAATGTTGGCATAAAATCACTTCATGTTTTGTTTTTACTTTAAGAGATTATTTTTGCTTCTCCACTTCCCTTGGTTGCATCGCCAAGCCTGTTAAGCAGTGAAGCGTATGATCCTGCGGGTAACTCTAATTCGCCGTACCATGAGCCGTCTCCACGCCATTCTTCCCGTTTAATAGTGCCTAATGTTTTAACTGTGCCGTAGGCTCTTGCCGCGTAAGCCATGGGGATTTTAACTGCAACTACGACTTGCTCAATTTTCAGCGGCAAAATCGGCCTAAGCAGTTTAACTATATCTTTGGCTTGTTCCTCTACGGGCTTGTAGGGGTCAATTGGATAACGGATTTGTTCCATGGCGTTTTCGATACGCATGGGTGGATGAGGCAAATTGGTTTTGGGATCAACAGCTTGACGAGAAATGAAATCTACCACTTGTCGCCTTTTATCGTCAACCATCTTTCTACGTTGGTCGGTTGTTAACTGTAGAGTTCCTTTCTTTAAGATTTCATCTGCGATTTTTAGCGGGTCCACTGTCTTGAAAGCTTTCTTCATGGCTTCTTCGGAAACTTTGGTGCCTTTATTTGCGTCGCTAAAAATTATCTCAGCGGCTAGTACCTCAGTGATGGCTGAGAGTTTGCCGTTGTGGTAATCCAGTGCTTTTTGGGGTTTAACCAGTATTTCAAAATGTTCATTTTCTCTGGTTAGGCGTGCGACGGTGAACTTTTCGCTCATCGGGGCTTCACTTGCTTGAACCCATATCTTTGATGTAGCCTTCGACAGTGTCGTCGTTTAGCATTTCCATCTTTTTGGTTGCTGCTGGGATTATTGCGATTTTGATTCTGGGCGGCAGTTGCCGTGCTTCCAGCGCTTTGATGAGGCATTTGACTGTGAGTTTTATGGTTTGGTCGAGGCTGAGATCTTCTTTGTATTCTTCTTTGAGGATGTTGAGGACGGTTTCTCTTCCTGCGCCGAGTGCGGTGGCTTTGTATCCTCGGTATGTTCCGCTTGGGTGGGTGCCGAATACGCGTGGTCCAGTTTTGTCGACTCCGCCGAAGATTATGCTTACGCCGAAGGGTCGGACACCTGCGTGTTGGGTGTACATTTGTTGGATGTCGCAGATGCGTTTTGTTACGACTTCTATGTCTATGGGTTCGTCGTATGTTAGTTTGTTACTTTGAGCGTAGATGCGTGCTTGGTCGATTAAGATGCGGGCGTCTGAGCTTAAGCCGACGATGGCTGCTCCGATGTGGTCGTCGACTCGAAATATTTTCCATGAGTAGCCTGCTTCTTCGAGGACCTCTACGTTTTCTTCTGAGCCGAGGACTAAACCGTCGGGGGTTTGGATGCCAATGATGGTAGCGCCGCGGTTGACGAGTTCCATGGCGTATTCGACTTGGAAGAGTCGGCCGTCAGGTGAGAAAACGGTGATTGCACGGTCATATGCTCCTGGTGCTGCAAATACAGACATAACGTGTTAACCTCACTATACAGTATTCACTTTTTCACACTGTCATATAATAACTATACTAAAAACCTTTCCTATAAAAGCAAAAACGCGTTTGGTATGTTACAACGGTTTCAAAGGCTGTTCTAGCGGTGTATGCCTTGGGTTTTTGGGGTTTTGCAGCTGACATTTGCAAGCTCGTTGTGCAGGTTGTTACAAACAGATAGCAGTTAAAACACGGTAAGGTATGGTTGCTACTTCTGAGAGATGGATAATGGGTAAATAAAGTATTTAATAACTTCAAACTACTTCAATCCCAATTCAAGAGCTTAGTAAGGTAAGTTGACGATGAGCGCCCAAAATAATAAAGCTGAAATCAGAAAAAAAATTCTTGCTCTAGTCAAAGAGTACTATTTTGCAGAAAAAGCAGAAAGATCCGGCTTTGTTCCAGGTATTTCTAGGATTAATACAGGCGGGCGAATCTATGATGAAAAAGAGCTTGTCAATTTAGTGGATAGCAGCCTTGAATTTTGGCTAACCGCCGGCGAATACGCGTCAAGATTTGAGGCGGCGTTTGCAGAAAAAATCGGGCTATCTTATTGTTCCTTGACTAATTCTGGCTCCTCAGCTAATCTGCTTGCACTTTCAGCCTTAATGTCCAATGCCGTAACGGGGCATCTTAGAGAAGGCGATGAAGTGATAACGGCAGCTGCAGGGTTCCCCACAACTGTAAACCCAATCTTCCAATGCGGACTAACCCCAGTTTTTGTCGATATAGACCTTGGAACCTACAATGTTAATCCCAAAGTTGTAGAACAGGCAATAACAGATAAAACAAAGGCCATATTTTTGGCACACACCCTTGGAAACCCCTATGACGCAGAGTATCTAGCGGAAATAGCGCGGCAAAAGGGACTTTGGCTCATCGAAGACTGCTGTGACGCATTAGGCAGCACTTTCGGTGACCAAAACGTCGGTACCTTTGGTAGCCTCTCAACCTACAGCTTCTACCCTGCGCACCACATCACAATGGGCGAAGGTGGAGCCGTTCTCACCAACGACACCACGCTTAACAAGGAAGTTAACTCTTTCCGCGATTGGGGAAGGGATTGCATCTGCGCCACCGGGTTCGACGATACCTGCGGTAAACGGTTTAGTCAGCAGCTTGGCAAGTTACCGTTTGGGTATGACCACAAATACATATACTCAAACATCGGTTACAACCTCAAAGCACTAGACCTGCAAGCGGCTATAGGCGTGGCACAACTTGATAAACTCGACGAATTTATCGAAAAAAGGCGACAAAACTACAATTTCTTAATGGAAAAACTCAGAAAACACGAGAGAGTATTGATTTTGCCTCAAACGTATCCTAAAGCGCATATTAGCCCCTTCGGATTCCCCCTGACAGTCCGAACAGACGCGGGCTTTACACGCAGAGACATGGTGACTTTTCTGGAGGCAAAGGGAGTGGCGACAAGGATGCTATTCGGAGGCAACCTCACACGACAACCAGCTTACATGGACAAAAAATTCCGAGTGTTCGGAAGCCTAGAAAACTCGGATACCATCATGAATGCGTCGTTTTGGATTGGAGTTTATCCAGGGATAAGCGAGGAAATGCTAAGGTACGTTTCTAAGACATTTGACGAATTCATGGCCTTGCACACAAAATCTTAGTTTACTGTTTGTTCAGCGATCATTTGTTTGACGAATGCTTTGAGGCTTTCGGGTTTACCATAAACCAGTAGGCGCCCGTCTTTTTGGAGGTTAAACTGGAGGCTTTGATCTTTTGCCAACTGCTGGATTCGCTCACTTGGCAGTTTCTCGGTTGGTTCCACGCGGACCCATTTTTGGTCTCTGGGCACACCCGTAACAAACTGGGCTTCCCCTTCAGCGGGGTCTTCGCAGACTTCTCCGCAGGCTCCAGCTTCTTCAAGACGCCTCAACCAATCGTTAACGTGTTCGGAGCCGAATGCCTTCTGCCCCTCGTTGACAAGGTAGGCTTCAACGTTAGCCATGTATTCCTCGGTTTTCATGACGGCGTCGCCGTGGCTGCCCTTTGTGCACGCGAGTTTAATCATGGATTTGGCGGAACGGAGGTCTTCCATGATGTTTTCTGGGATGGTTATTCCTTTCCTTTTTAGTTCAATCATTATGTCTTCAAGGGTTTTCCACGTTGCCAAATTGTGACCCATTACGAGTGCGCCTCAAATACTGATGGATTGGAGCGCTATAAAGGGTTAATCGTGATGTGCCGCTTCGTAACAAATAAATGCGTAGCAAATCTACAATACTTTGAAGCTCAACGCTTTGAGCGCAGATTCTGGCGATTTATATGAAACTAAAGGTTATCAAGTCGGAGGGCATAGCCCACAACAGCTACTACCTCTCGAGCGGAGATGAAGCTATCGTGGTGGACCCGCGGCGCGACTGCGAAATCTACACCCAGCTGGCTAAAGAAGAATGCGCCAAAATTCGCTACATATTGGAGACACATCGAAACGAGGACTTCGTGATCGGGTCGCTTGAGCTGCAGAATATGACGGAAGCGGAAATCGGCCACAGCAACGGTTTGCCCTTCAAGTACGGCGAACACAACCTCTTAGACGGCGACACCTTAAAAGTGGGAAGCCTAAGAATCAAGGTGCTCTACACACCTGGGCACACAAATGAGTCAGTTTGCTACGTCGTCTATAAAGGCGCGGAGCCGATTCTGATTTTCAGCGGTGACACCCTCTTTTCGGGTTCCGTCGGCAGAAGCGACCTCTACGGCAAACCCGCCCAACAACCGCAAGCCGAAAAACTCTACAGCAGCCTCCAAGAGAAGGTTCTTCCATTGGGCGACGGCGTTTTGGTTTACCCTGCACATGGCGCTGGCAGCGTGTGCGGACATGGCATAAGCGGGCAGGAACCTACCACTATCGGCTACGAAAAGAAAAACAACCCGTACCTACAGTTAGGCAGAGAGGAATTCATCAATAAGCAGCTCGGTGACGAGTTATTTGTGCCTCGCTATTTCAAAAAGATGGAGGAATACAACCTTAACGGGCCGCCGCTCCTAAGCGATTTGGCTTACCCTAAATCTATGTCGCTGGCTGAATTCGAAGAGGAAGCGCAGAATCCGATAGTGTTGACTGTGGACACGCGTTTGCCTTACGCATTCGCAGGTTCGCACATACCCAACTCGCTGAGCATCTGGCTCGGCGGAACCAGCGTCTACCCTGGCTGGCTACTGGAAACCAAGCAATACCTTGTTTTTATGCATGAACGCCCAACCGATATCGATACGGTAGCACCGAGGCTAAGGCGACTGGGTTTTGACAACATGTGCGGCTACTTGTGCGGAGGCATGAACCAGTGGCAGGAAGCAGGGAAGCCCTTTAACAGTTACGGCACCACCCCCGTTTTTGAGCTAAAAGACAAATTGGCAAAGGGCGAAGTAAGGCTGCTGGATGTTAGAGAGCCCAACGAGTGGCGTGAAGACGGCGTCGTTGAAGGCGCAGAACTCATACATTTCCCTGACCTACCAGAAAAAGCCGATCCGCTGCCGAGGGACAAGCCCTGGGTAGTAACCTGCTCGGTGGGTAACCGCACAAGCATCGCATGCAGCATTCTGGAGCGGGCAGACTTCAAAAACCTAAGCAACGCGTTGGGCGGCATGACCGCATGGTACAACCTCGGCTACCCAACCAAATCGGTTTAGGTTATCCAGTAACTGTAAACCGGCAGCGCTCCGAACTCCCCCTTAAGAAAGGTTCGGATGTCATTGTCTTCTATGCATCTGGTGCCGCTCTTATCCGTGTGTATGGGTATGCCTGTTTCCCGAAGCGCGTCACCTTTGGGGAAATCTACGTAGACGTAGTAGTTTTTGGAGGAAATGATAATGCGGAGACTGGTGAACTCGCGGGTTTTGGAGATGCCGGTCTGCTCTATGTTGTAAACGATGGAATCGGGTTTTAACTCTTCCACTAGCCGCTTAAACTCCGCCCATTTAGCCACACGAACCAGCCGGTCACTCAAAACGAATACTTACTCCTGTTTCGTCTCCTTGAGGGTTTTGCCCAGGCGCTTTGAGCTGTCTTTAGGCTCGAGCAATTCTTTGACCAAGTTGTATTGCCTCTGGTAGATATGGCAGTTTTTTGAGTGGAAAATCAGTTTACCCGTTTTCAGCGACAGGTTGCCTCGCTCGTTAATTTCCGAGACAAAAGCTTCGTTGAAAAGTTGCAAACCCGCAATGTTTGCGGGTAACCCTCCGAAAGCATCCCAACTTCGGAAGTAGCAAGTTAGGTGCATCTGGTTGTCGAGGATTTCGGTGTCGATTAGGCTGAGGCAGGGAGGCTCAGATTTCTTGCTGTTTTTGTCAAATTTTAGGATGTCCTCGGGGAGTCGGATAACCATGGTGACTTGCCTATCATTCTGCTCCTGTGCATACCGCTTTACTGCTTCCTCAACTTGGTTTACTCGGTGGTCCTCATAAGGGTCGTTTAATCTGCTACCATAAGTGTAAGGTTCTTCATTCTGCCTTTCCCCACACCAAAGGTACTCTAACGCGTAGCCTTGAACGTATTTGAAATCGCAAGGCGCCTTGTCACTGACCAGCGGCTTGTTCTGGGGGTTGGTGATTTCTATGGTTAAGTTGAGCTTTTTAGTTTCAGTTTCCTCTGAGCCGAAACCCACTTTGAAAACGTCTCCTTCCCGCCAAATAGCGCTTAACGTTTTAAACCATGCGTCGGGGCAGTCGAACGCTGAAACCTTAAGGTGCTTCATACTCCTCTCTCAATCCATTCTTACTTTATGCTCAAAGCTTAAACTTTTTGGGTGTCGTCTGTTTCATTTCGAATTATTAATGATACATGACAAAAAGGCAAAGACAATTCGCTGCGCGGCTGCTCGATAGCTAAAATACCGCCCCACCCCATAAGGAAATTTTTATGCATCAAATAACTGATTTTAGTTTTTAAAAATTAAAAGGAAAGAAAGGGTTGTTGGCTTAGTAGGGCATTCCGCCCATACCGCCCATTCCTCCTGGGGGCATTGGAGGCATCTTACCGCCGCCTTTGACGCTGATTAAGTCGTCGATCTTTAGGATCATGTTGGTGGCTTCGGTGGCTGATTTGATGACTTGCTGCTTTACGCGCAACGGCTCGATGATCATTTTGGTGCACATGTCAACGATTTTACCTGTGGATACGTCGATACCGAATGTTTCGCTTTTGGCTTTCTCGTGTTGAGATCGGAGTGCAACCATGATATCTATGGGGTCTAAGCCTGCGTTTTCTGCTAGTGTCAGCGGGATTTCTTCGATGGCTTCAGCGAAAGCTTCAATTGCGAGTTGTTCGCGTCCTCCAATCTTAACCCCGAAGGCTTTAAGACCCTTTGAAAGTTCAGCTTCTGGTGCGCCGCCGCCTGCAACGATTTTGCCGTCTTCAATGACGTTACGGACGACACATAAACCGTCGTGAAGTGAGCGTTCAGCCTCATCGATAACGTGGTTGGATGCACCGCGGATTACTATAGTTACGGCTTTGGGGTTCTTGCAATCGCGGATGTAGAGGAGTTTGTCGTCGCCGATTTTGACCTCTTCAACCCGTTTAGCTTTACCCAGTGCGTCCGGGGTCAAGTCTTTAACACTTGCGCCTATCACAGCACCTGTGGCCTTGGAGAGTTTCTCCATGTCGCTGCTGCTTACGCTTTTCACTGCCAAGACGCCGGCTTTGCTCAAAAAGTGCAGTACCATGTCGTCGATGCCTTTCTCACAGAAGATGACGTTTGCGCCTGATTTGGTGATTGAGGTAACCATGTCTTTTAGCATGCGTTCCTCTTCGTCAAGGAACATTTTCATCTGGTCGGGGCTTTCAATGTTGATTTTGGCGTCGAACTCGGTTTTCTCGATTTCGAGTTTAGCGTTTAGTAACGCGATTTTTGCGCCGTCAATTAGTTTGGGCATACCTGAGCTTGCGACTTCTTTGTCCAGCACCATGCCTTTGACTAGTTCAGTTTCGTCTAAGCTCTTGCCGTGTTTCTTAACTACTTTGATTAAGTCTATATCTGCGACATATTTGTTGTCAACTTTCTCGGACACCTGCTTAACTGCGTTTACGATGATTTTTGCGAAGTGGTCTTCAGCTACGTTGATGCTTTTGCTTGAGATAGAAGTTATAGCCACCTGGAGCAATGTTTTGTCGTCGTCGAATTTAACGGGGATTGCGATTTTGTCAAGGATTTTCTGAGCTTCCTCACTCGCTTTCTTGAAGCCTTCAATGATAACTGTCGGATGGATGTTTTTATCCAGTAGCCCTTCGGCTTTTGCGAGCAGTTCACCGCATAAAACGACTGCGGTTGTGGTGCCGTCACCGACTTCGTTGTCCTGTGCTTTGGCAACTTCAACGAGCATTTTTGCCGCTGGGTGTTGTACGTCGAGTTCCTTCATGATGGTTGCGCCGTCGTTTGTAATGGCGACGTCTCCCATGCTGGTCACGAGCATCTTGTCCATGCCGCATGGTCCGAGTGTTGATTTTACAGCTTCAGCGACGATTTTTGCTGCCATGATGTTGTTTTTTAGGGCTTCGCGGCCTGTTGAGCGGCCGGTACCTTCTTTTAATACGAGAACGGGAATGTTTCCTCCAGCTTGTGACATTTTCATTCACCAAATATTGTAATAATCCAAAACGGAAAAACGACTAATCGAAATATAAGCATTTCCCAGAACTTACACTCTAAACCCAATAAGTATAACGTTTAGCATGGTAGTTTTTCTTTTTTGTGGGCAGAAAAACGCCTGAGCACCTCAACAAAAAGTCTTAGCATAGGTGCTTACTCACTCGAAGCTTGATGCATTATTGTGATATTTTATCGGCTATGAAGCTAGAGTACACGGATGGGATTTCTGGAAAATCGTGGTAGGAAGCACTACCATGCAGATCAACGAGAGTGGCGCGCACAGATTCCGACACTAATCAGCCTTAACAATGTGGTAAGCGGAAGCATTACGAAGGCGATTCATAACCGCCAACCCCAAACCTTCAAACGGCACACTTTCAGTGATAATGACATCGACGTTTTCGGCGTCTATTTCGCGGAGCAAGCGGAATAGGTTTTTCGCCACTGACTCGAGGTTGCTACGGCTGCCTAAAGATTTAGACACATCTGCTTGGTAATTGCCCTGGGTTTCGTCTGTTGCAAGGACACCCACTTTTTTGCCTTCTACGCGGTAGGCTTTTGTTAGCTCTTTGATTTTGGCTACGACCGCTTGGAGGTTTCCTTCAACGAGGACAA
>Ga0105103_10001441_pt1 | contig 13091 bp, 13 predicted proteins | sample PPLLaktember2015_2_FD_79107 | JGI IMG/M metagenome (GOLD analysis project Ga0105103, IMG submission 79107) | Freshwater sediment microbial communities from Prairie Pothole Lake near Jamestown, North Dakota, USA - PPLs Lake P7 Core (6) Depth... | ecosystem: Environmental > Aquatic > Freshwater >...
CGCCTGCCCCGGCTGCGGCCGGACCACCAGCTCGACGTTCCAGGAACTGGCCGAAGCGGTGCAGGGCTACATCCGTGAACAGATGCCGCAGTGGAAGCAGCGCTACGAGGGTGTCGAAGGCCTCACGCTCGCGGTGATGGGATGCGTGGTGAACGGCCCTGGGGAATCGAAGGCCGCGAACATCGGCATCTCGCTGCCAGGCACCGGCGAGGCGCCGCACTGCCCGGTGTTCATCGACGGCCAGCACGCCACCACCCTGCGTGGCACCTACGACGAGCTCGCGGCCGCGTTCCAGACGCTCGTAGACGATTACGTCGACGCCAAGTACGCCAGGAAGACCGTCGCCGGACATGCCCCTGATCATTCGCCCAGCCACGTCTGACGATTCGGCGTTCCTCTCGGCGATGGCCGCACGCCTGGCCGAGTTCGATGCGCCCCCGGCATGGCGCACGGCTGAACAGATCGCGGAGGGCGACCGCCGCGACATGCTGGGCGCTCTCAATCAGCCGCCACCGGACAGCGCGCTGATGGTGGCGGAGTTCGATGGCGAGCGTGTCGGGTGCCTCCACGTGCTCACGAAGATCGATTTCTTCACCGAGCGGCCCCACGGGCACATCTCGGTGATCGCCGTGACGAAGACGGCCGAAGGCCGGGGCGTGGGTCGTGCCTTGATGACCTGGGCCGACCAGTGGGCCACGTCCCTGGGCTACGACCACCTCACGTTGAACCTCTTCCCGGCCAACAGCCGTGCCCGCGCCCTCTACGAGCGCGAGGGCTATGCCCTCGACATGATGTCGATGCGGAAGGACCTGCCCTAGCCGCCACTTGCGCGGTCCTGCTGGCGCTATACTCGAGGTAACGAGAGCGACAGTGGGGGCCGCACATGACGCACGCGCCTGCCGATGAACCGCTCGACGACCGCCTGCGGCAGTTGCTCGCCGTTGAGCAGCGGCTGCAGCAGATCGTCACCACCGCCCGCCAGGAGGCCGAGCGCCGACTGACCGAGGCCCGGGCCGCCAGCCAGGCCCGCCGCGATACGGCTGCCGCTGCGCGCGCGGAGGCCGAGGCCGAGCAGGACCGGCACGACGACGAAGCCCACCGCCAGGCGCTGGCCGCCATCGACACCGCGCATCGGAACGCCCTTCAGGCGCTCAGCGCCATTCCGGAATCGGCAATCGAGACACTGGCGCGCCGGGCCGTGCAGCGCACGCTCGGCGCCGGCGGAGGCGGGGCGTGATCGTCCGCATGGCCCGCGTGCGCGTGGCGGGTCCCCGTCCGCGGCTCGATCAGGTCCTCGAGGTCCTGCAGGACAGCGGCCTGCTGCATCTGGACCGGCCTCCCACGCCGGAGACGTCGTATCCCGCACACACCCCCACGAAGGAGCGGCGCCACACCGAGCGTTGTCTCGTCGACGTCGACACTGCGATCGAGCGTCTGCAGGTGATGCCCAACGCCGGCCGTTTCCCTGACGCCCCCGCGCTCACCCGCGAGGCCGTTCGCCGGGCCCGTCGTGTGCGGCGCCAGGCAGATCGGCTGACCGGCGAACGCACCGCGCTCGAGGAGGAGCGCGTCCTGCTGCTGCGCTATCGAGCGTTCTTCCAGGCGTTCGAATCACTCGTCGGTCACGAGCTCACCTGGCCCGACGGGCAGGCCTTCTACGTCGTCCTCCGGGCGGGAGCAGGGGGCGCCCTCGGCGAGCTGAAGCACAGCCTCGAGACCGCCGTGCACGGAGAGGTGGAGGTGCTGCACCGCGCCTTGCCGAGCGGCGAATGGGCCGTGCTCATTCTGGTCTCGGAGCGCGCGGCGCCGACCGTGTCGTCGCTGCTTTCGGCCTCACGCGTGGAGGAACTGCCGGCGCCAGGCGGCCTCGGGCACACCAACCTGCTGCGCGCCCTGCCGTCCCTGAAGTCGCGCCTGGCCAGCATCCCTGGTGCACTCGCCGCGCTGGACGCGGACCGACGCTCGCTCGCCCGTGTCGAGGGGCCGTGGCTGATGGCGCTGAGGGCGTCACTGCGCGACCGCCTTCTCCTCCTCGATGCGCGGTCGCGGGTGCTGGCCGCCACCCATCTGTTCGTCATCGAAGGATGGCTCCCCGGCGCCCGCATCGGGGAGCTCGAGCAGCGCCTGCAGTCGGCCTGCGGTCCCGAGGTGGTGACGTCCACCATCGGGCAGGAGGACTGGTCTGCGCCGGATGCACCAGTAGCGCTCCACAACCCACCGATCTTCCGCCCATTCGAAGTCGTCACCCGCACGCTGCCCCTACCGAAGTACGGGACGATCGATCCCACCCCGTTCGTGGCCGTGTTCTTCCCCGCCTTCTTCGGCCTGATGCTGGGTGATGTCGGCTACGGCCTGATGCTGGCTGCTCTCGCGTGGCTGCTGCGCAGGCGGTCGACGCCCGACTCGGCGCTGCGCTCGATCTCCACGATCGGCTTCGCGTGCGCCTCCAGTGCGGTGGCCTTCGGCCTCGTCTTCGGCGAGTTGTTCGGATCGCTGGGTCAGGCCATCGGCCTCAAGCCGTTCTTCAATCGCGAGACGGCCACCGTGTCCTTCCTGGGGCTCGCCATCGCACTTGGCGCGGTCCACATCGCCCTGGGGATCGTGCTGGCGGGACTGAACGCGTGGCATCGGGGTCACCGGCGGGAGGCGATGGGCCGCGGCGTCACCCTGTCGATGCTGGTGCTGACGGTACTGGCGCTGCTGGCGGCGGTGGAAGTGTTGCCTGCGGCTCTGTTCACGCCCTTCGCCATCGCCATCCTCGTCGCCTTTCCCGTATTGGTCGCGCTCGAGGGTGTCGTGGCCATCATCGAACTGCTCTCGACCTTCGGGCACATCCTGTCGTACGCCCGCATCATGGCGCTCGGGACGGCATCGCTGATGCTGGCCGTGGTGGCCAACGAGATGGTGGGGGCCATGGGCAGCGTCGTCGTCGGCGTGCTCTTCGCGCTGCTATTTCACCTGGTCAACTTCGCCATCGGGCTCTTCAGTCCCACGATCCATGCCCTGCGCCTGCACTACGTGGAGTTCTTCGGACATTTCTTCAGCCCGGGCGGCGCCGAGTACCGGCCGCTGGGCCATTGGCATTCCACCACCTGAGAGGAGGACCCGTATGGAGATCGCATTGTTGGCACTTGCCGCGGCGCTGGCGATCGGCGTGCCGGCGATCGCGACGGCCTGGGCACAGGGCCGCATCGGTCCGGCCGCCGCCGCCAGCCTCGCCGAGAAGCCGGAGTTGTCGACCACCGCCATCATCCTCATCGCCATCCCGGAAACGATGGTCATTCTCGGCTTCGTCGTCGCGGTGCTGATTCTGTTGCGCGCGGGCGGCTGACCTCCGGGGAGGACGGTATGGCGCTGGCGGATCTCATCGCCCGGCTCGAGCAGGACGCCGACAGCCTGGTGCAGGCCATCCGGTACCAGGCGGATGCCGACGTGCGCGCGATCGAGGCGGCCGACACCGAGGCGCTGGCCGTGGCGACGGCACAGCACCTCGATCGCCGCCGCGCCGAGCGGCAACGCGCGCTGCAACACGAGTTGGCCGTCAGGCGGCGCGCCGCGCGCGCGAGCGAGCTGGACGCACGTGGTGCCGTGTTCGCGCGCATCCTCGAGCGCGCCCGCGGAATACTGGCCGAGGCTGCCTCCTCCGACGCGTATCGCGACGCGCTCGCCGGTCATCTCGCCGAGGCACTGTCCTATCTGGAGGGGCTGCCCTGCCGCATCCGGTGCGCACCGTCCTGCGAACCGGTGTTGCGGCCTCTCATGGCCGGGCACGACGACGTGGCGCTGGAGATTGACGACACGCTCGGTCCCGGGCTGATTGCCGAAACGCTGGACGGTGCCGTGGTCGTCGACAACACACTGGGGGCGCGACTCGCGCGCCTCGAGCGCCAGCTCGCCGTCGAACTGATGAGGGAGGTGGATTGTGGCCTCGACTGACATGGCGCTGAACGCGCGCGCGCAGGGACTGGCCACCCACCTGTTGTCACGGCAGGCGCTCGAGTCGCTTGCCGAAGCCGCGGACCTTCCTGCTCTGGCTCGGGCACTGGCCCGCGCGGGGGCCGATCTCGAGCCGGTGCCGGACAACCCCGACCTGGACGATCTCGAGCTGGCGATCCGACGGACGGCGGGACGCCACCTGCGCATGCTGCGTCGCTGGCAGGCGCATGCGCCGGGCGTGCTCGACGTGTTCGACGCGGACCAGGATCGACGCAGCCTCCGTGCGCTTCTCCGAGGCGCGCTGCAGGGCGCGCCGGCGGCCGCGCGTCAGGTGGGCCTGCTGCCCACGCCGAACCTGCCCGCGCGGCTGCTCACGGAACTCGCGCAGCAACCGTCCGCGCTGGCGGTCGTCATGCTGCTGAACGCGCTGGGCTACCCCGACGCGGAACAGTTGCTGCCACACGTGAAGCGGGCCCAGCCCGAGCTGTTCGCCATCGACGTGACGCTGCTCGCCATCCTGGCGCGACGCGCGCGGCGTGCCGCGAGCGGTGGTGATGCAACGTTACGCGGCTTCGTGCAGGAGCGGATCGACGCCGGCAACATCCAGAACGCGTTGCTCATGGCCGGTGGCCCCCGCGACATCGATCCCGCCGCCAGCTACGTCGAGGGCGGACGTTGGCTGCCGCGGCCGGACTTCGTGGCGGCGGCGGGAGCGCTCACGGCACCCGCGGCCCTGACCGCGCTCTCCAGCGCGCTTGCCGATACGCCGCTGTCCACCGCGCTGCCGCTGCTGCCCCACGATGCCGCACACGTCGAGCGCGCGTTCCTCCTCGACATGCTGCAGCGTCTGTCGCGGCTCGCGCGGAGGGAGCCCCTGGGCAGCGCGCCGGTGCTGCGCGTGCTGCTCCGCATCGAGGCGCAGAGCCGCGACCTTCGGACCATCGCCTGGGGCGCCTTGCTGGGCGCTCCGCCAGCCACACGCAAGGAACAGCTGGTCACCCCGTGGCGATGAAAGTGCGAGTGCTGTGCCGCCCGGCACTGGCGGCCGGATTCGAGCTGGCCGGCCTGGCCGTGACGCGCGCTGCTGACGCGTCCGCTGCGGCGGATCTGCTCAAGCGTCTGGCCGCGGACGCCCACACCGGCATGGTGCTGGTGGACGACGGGTTGTACCGCGATTTGCCGCAAGACGTGAAGACCAGACTCGACCGCCAGGCCCTGCCGATCGTCGCGCCCATCCCCGGCCCCGACTGGGATGCGCGTGCCGCCGCGGAGACCTACATCCTCGAGATTCTGCGGCAGGCCGTCGGCTACCGCGTGAGGCCGCGATGACCACCGGCACACTGACGCGCGTCGTCGGCGCCCTGGCCGAAGCGTCCGGGCTGGGCGACGTGGCGTTGCATGAACTCGTGCGCGTTGGCCATCGCGCGCTGCTCGCTGAAGTGCTGCGTGTGAACGGCGACATCGCGACGCTGCAGGTGTTCGAGGAAACGACCGGGCTGCACGTGGGCGAGCCGGTAGTGCGCGAGGAACTGCCGCTGTCCATCGAGCTCGGTCCCGGCCTGCTGGGACAGGTCATCGACGGCATCGGGCGCCCCCTCGCCAGGCTGGCCGAGTTGAGCGGCGTGTTCATCGAGCCAGGCGCGGCGCTGCCCACGCTCGATCCCGGTGCCACGTTCCGCTTCGTGCCTGCCTGCGCGGCGGGCGACCGGGTGGACGGAGGCGACGTGCTGGGCGCCGTCGAAGAGCGCGGCGGATTCGTGCTGAAGCTGCTGGTGCCGCCAGGACGGTCCGGCATCGTCAACGAGGTGCGCGCGGGAGAGGTGACGGTGCACGAAGCGGTCGTCGTGCTCGACAGCGGCGAGCCGCTGACGCTGGCGCAACGATGGCCCGTCCGCCGTCCACGTCCCGTGGCCGGACGCGTCGAGGCGACCAGGCCGTTCTTCACGGGTCAACGCATCTTCGATTTCCTCTTCCCGGTGGCGGAGGGCGGCACCGTGGCCGTCCCAGGCGGCTTCGGCACCGGGAAGACGGTGATCGAGCAGGCCCTCGCGAAGTTCGGCGACGCCGACGTCGTCGTCTATGTCGGCTGCGGCGAGCGCGGCAATGAGATGGCCGAGGTGCTGCACGAGTTCCGGGCGCTGGTGGATCCCCGCACGCGCCGGCCCGTGATGGACCGCACGGTGCTGGTCGTCAACACCAGCAACATGCCCGTGGCCGCACGGGAAGCCTCGGTGTACGTCGGCCTCACCGTCGCCGAGTACTACCGCGACATGGGCTATCGCGTGGCAGTGATGGCCGATAGTCTCTCGCGCTGGGCCGAGGCTCTTCGTGAGGTGGGGTCGCGCCTGCAGGAAATGCCGGGCGAGGAGGGCTATCCCACCTCGCTGGCCAGCCGGACCGCGAAGCTGCTCGAGCGCGCTGGCCGCGTGCGGTGCCTGGGCCTGCCCGAACGGCACGGCAGCGTCACGCTCATCAGCGCGGTCTCGCCTCCGGGAGGCGACTTCTCGGAACCGGTGACGCAGGCCTGCCTGCGCGTGGCCGGCGCGCTGTGGGCGCTCGACCCGGCGCTGGCGCATCAGCGTCAGTTCCCCGCCGTCGATTGGGCGACCAGCTACAGCCTGGACGCGGGAGCCATGACTCGGCACTTCGACGCGCACGTCGATGCCCGCTGGTCCTCCTCGCGCGCCCGCGCGCTCGATTTGCTGCAGCGCGACGCCGAGTTGCGCGAGATTGCCGGTATCGTGGGACCTGATGCGCTGGAGGACAAGGACCGCCTGCTGCTGGAGGCCGCGGCGGCACTGCGGGAATTCGTGCTCGGGCAGAACGCGTTCGACCCGAACGACGCCTATTCGTCACCCGAGAAGACGTTCATCCTTGCCGACGCGGCCCTGCGCGCCTTCGATCGCGGCGCCGCCGCGCTGGCCGCAGGGCGGGCCTTCGCGGATCTGCCGCTGGCGGACGTACGCCGAGCGCTGTCGAACCTGCGCGAGGCCGCGCTGCCCGATCTCGATGCGGCACGGCGAGGCGTGGACGAGACGCTCGACCGGCTCGCTCCGGCCACGAGCGATCCCGGGGGAGGTCACCCATGAGCATCGCCCGCAGCTACCGAGGCGCTCGCGCGGCCGCGGGCCCGCTGATCTACCTGTCTGGCGCGCAGCGCGCGGCCCTCGGTGAATGGGTCACCGTGCAGTCGCCGGGGCAGCCGCAACTGCACGGACAGGTGATCGACGCGGGTCGCGATGTCACCGTCGTGCAGGTACTGGAAGACACGCTCGGCCTTGCGCCCGCGTCTGTTCAGATCACCCTGACGGGTGAGCTTGCCAGCGCCGTGGTTGGCCGCGACCTCCTCGGCCGGGTATTGAGCGGCGTCGGCGAGCCGCGGGACGGCCTGCCCCCACCCATCGGCGAGGCCCTGACCACCTTGTGGGGCGCCCCCATCAATCCGACGCGCCGGCGGCCGCCGCGCGATTTCATCGAGACCGGCATCTCGGCCATCGACGGCCTCAACACGCTGGTGCGCGGCCAGAAGCTGCCGGTATTCTCCGGTCCCGGACTGCCCGCGCTCGAACTCGCCGCGACCATCGTCCAGCATGCGCGCGCGCCGCGAGACGAGCCGTTCGCCGTCATCTTCGTCGCCATCGGCATCACCGAGCGCGAGACCCGCACCTTCCTGGAGCGTTTCGAGCGGAGCGGAGCACTCGAACGCGCCGTGCTGTACCTGAACCGCGCGCAGGATCCGACCATCGAGCGGCTCCTGGCGCCGCGCGCGGCCCTGGCCTGCGCGGAGCATCTCGCCTTCGTGCATGGCCTGCAGGTGCTGGTCGTCATGGCGGACGTCACGCACTACTGCGAGGCCCTCCGCGAGGTGGCCGCCGCCCGCGAAGAAGTGCCTGGCCGCCGCGGTTACCCGGGGTACATGTACACCGACCTCGCCTCGCTGTTCGAACGGGCCGGCGTCATCGAGGGGTCCACTGGCAGCGTCACCCAGCTGCCGATCCTCACGATGCCGGATGACGACATCACCCATCCCATTCCGGACCTGACGGGGTACATCACCGAGGGACAAGTCGTGCTGAGCCGTGAGCTGCAGCGTCGCGGCATCTTTCCCCCGATCGATGTGCTGCCCTCCCTCTCACGATTGATGAACGCCGGCATCGGCGCGGCGCACACCGTGGCCGAGCATCGCAAGTGGGCCGACCAGCTGTACACCATCTACGCGCGTGGCCGTGACGCACGGATGATGGTGGCCATCGTCGGCGAGTCGGGGCTGCTGCCGGCCGATCGCCGCGCGCTCGACTTCGCCGAAGCGTTCGAGCGGACACTGGTGGGACAGGGCGACGAGCGCCGCAGCCTCGCGGCCACCATCGAGGCCGGCTGGGCCTTGCTCGATCGCCTGCCGCCGGAAGACCTCCTGCGACTCCCGCCGGATCTGCTGGCGAGCCGTTCGCCGCAGCGCCAGGCCGCGGCCGAGGTGGCGCCATGACAAGGGGACCCCGTGCCGCCGCGACGCGGTCGAACCTGATGCGCCACCGGCGACGAATTCAGCAGGTGCAGAAGGGCGCGGCGCTCCTCAAGCGCAAGCGCGAGTCGCTGGTGGACGAGCTGTTCAGCCGCGCGAAGGCGGCGGTCACGTCGCGTGCCGCCATCGACGCGCAGGCACGCGAGGCCTGGTATGCGCTGTGGGAGGCGCTGGCGACGCAGGGCCGGGACACGCTGGGACCGGTCGGCTGGCCCACGAGGGACATCGAGGTCGATCTGGTCCCGATTGAACTATGGGGCCTGAAGGTGGCCGAGTTGGCGCATCGTCCGGCCGTGGTCCGGGGCCTGGCCGCCCGCGGCGTCCTGCCCGCCCCTGGCGAAGCGGCATCGGACGAGGCCGCACGGGACTTCGAAGGGCTCATCGAGCAACTGCTCGACGCTGCGCCGCGGGAGCACATGATGCGCCGGCTCGGCCAGGCACTGTCCCGCACGACGCGGCTGGTGAACACGCTCGAGCAGCGCGTCGCGGTGGAGCTCTCGGCGAACCTGGCGTCGATCCGCCGGACCCTCGAGGAACGCGAGCGCGAGGAGCATCAGCGTGTGAAGCGACTGATGGCGCGCCGGCGCACGGCCTCCGGCGCCTGACAGGCGCCACGATAAGATGTCGCCGTGCTCAGCCGCTCTGTCGCTCCTCTGCCTCTCTGCCTGCTGCTTCTGGCGCCGGCCCCCGTGGTCGCCCAGCGCACGCTCCCGGCCGCCCTCGCCGACCCGACGGTCGCGGCCGTGCTGACGGCAATTGACGCCCGCCGCGACACAACCGCGCGGTGGCTCGCCGACATCGGCGGGATCGTGTCGCCCTCGGGCCAGGAGCAGGCACGCGCCACGGCCGTGGCCGCAGAGATGCGCCGCATCGGCCTGGCCGACGTCACCATCGACGCCGCGCCCAACGTCGTCGGACGCATACCGGGGCGGTCCGGCAAAGCGCTCGTGTTCGTCTCGACGCTGGATGATCTCGCAACGGTGGCCGAGCACCAGAAGGCGGCCTCAGCGAAGCCGTCCATTGTGGGCGACCGCGTGGTGGGTCCAGGCACCAACACCTCGACCACCACGGCTGCCATCGTTGCCGCCGCCGATGCCCTGGTCCGCCAGGGGTTGAAGCCGGAGCACGACATCGTGTTCGCCGCGGTCGCGCAGGAGGAGACCGGCCTGAAGGGCATGCAGGCGCTGTACGCGCAGTGGAAGGACCGCGCCATCGCCTTCGTCGACGTGCTCGGCGATGGACACAGCATCACGTACGGCGCCATCACCATTCACTGGTGGAAGGTGGTCGCGTCTGGCCCGCCTGGACACTCGCTGAACGGCGGCGTGCCGAACGTCAATCAGGGCATCGGGCGCGCCGTGGACCGCATTCTTCAACTCCCCCAGCCCGAGGCGCACAAGGCCGATCGCGTGGTCGTGAACGTGGCCATGCTCCAAAGCGGCGCCGTCTACAACCACAAGCCGGCATCCGGCTGGTTCTCGCTCGACGTGCGTTCGCTGGTCGGCAGCAGGGTCGAGGAGGTGGAAAGCGAGGTGCGCCGCATCCTGGCCGAGGTCACGAAAGAAACCACCATTCAATTCGTGATGGAGCCGTTCCAGATCACCCCGGGCGGGCAGCTTCCCGGCTTTCGCGAGTCGGCAATCGTGAGCACCGCGCAGGCCATCTCCCGGCACCTGGGCTATGACGCGCAGCTGGGCAACGCCGGGTCAGCGAACCTCAACGTGCCGCTCGGGCAGGGCACGCCGGCAATCGGGATCGGCGGAGAACGCGGCGGCCAACGGGGCTTCGCCGACGAATGGGGCGACATTCCGCAGATGATGCGCACGGCCAAGTACGTGGCACTGCTCGCGGCCACCATGGGGATGAAGTGATGAAGCAGAGACAGGGCCTGATCGTGGCGATCGTAATCGCGCTGGCGGTGTGGCAGTCGGTGCACGCCCTGCAGGCGCCCGCGGGGACGTTCGACATCCTCATCCGCAACGGCCGGATTCTCGACGGCACTGGCAACCCGTGGTATCGCGCCGACATCGGCATCCGCGGTGATCGCATCGTCGCCATGGGCCCGCTGCGCGAGGCGAAAGCGACGACGGTAGTGGATGCGGCGGATCGATATGTGACGCCGGGCTTCGTCGACGTGCATTCACATGCGGGTCCCGGGCTGCTCACCGACGATCTGAAGCATGGGCAACCCGTGCTGGCGCAAGGCATCACGACGGTGCTGGTGAACCCCGATGGCGGCGGCCCGGTGACCATCGCCGGCCAGCGCGCCACCTACGAGAAGCAAGGGATCGGGACCAACGTCGGCCTGTTCGTGCCGCACGGCTCGATCCGCCAGGTGGTGATGGGCATGTCCGATCGCGATCCCGACGCCGCGGAGATCGCGAAGATGGTGGCCCTCACCCGCGAGGGCATGGAGGCCGGGGCGGTCGGCCTGTCGAGCGGCCTCTACTACGCGCCCGGCAGCTACTCGAAGACGGCGGAGGTCGTCGCCATGGCCAAGGCGACCGCGCCATTCGGCGGCGTCTACTCCAGCCACATCCGGGACGTAGCCGACTACACCATCGGCGTCGTCGCCGCCGTCGAGGAGGTGATTACCGTTGCCGAACAGGGCGGGGTGGTCGGCGTGGTGTCGCACATGAAGGCGCTGGGACCGGCGAGTTGGGGGCTGTCGAAGACGCTGGTGCAGCGCATCGAGGCGGCGCGCGCCCGTGGCGTGCAGGTGTTCGCCGACCAGTACCCGTATGAAGCCAGCGGGACGGGCATCGTCGGCGCCCTGATGCCGCGCTCCGCCCAGGTTGGCGGCCGCGACGCGATGATGAAGCGCATCAAGGGCGAGTTGCGTAACGAGGTGCGCGAGGACGTGAAGACCAACATCGCCCGGCGCGGCGGCGCGGACACTCTGATGATCAGCCGCTACGCGGCGGATCCATCCATCGAGGGCAAGCGCCTCTCGGAACTGGCGGCGGCCAGCAAGACGACGCCCGAGGAATACGCGTTGCAGCTGCTCGAGAAAGGCGATGCCAGTCTCGTGTCGTTCAACATGTCGGAGGAGGACATCGAGCACATCATGCGCCAGCCGTGGACGATGACCTGCACGGACGGCGATCTGGTGCCGATGGGTCTCGGCAAGCCGCACCCGCGCGCTTATGGCGCCTTCCCCCGCAAGCTGAAGCGCTACGTCAGCGAGCGTGGCGCGGTGTCACTGCCGGACGCGATCCGCTCGATGACTTCGCTGCCAGCCACGCTGTTCGGCTTGAAGGACCGCGGCCAGCTGCGCGCCGGCGCGCTGGCCGATCTCCTGATCTTCGATCTCGCGAAGGTGAACGACGCCGCCACCTATCAAGACCCGCACCGGCTCGCTGAAGGCATGACCGACATCCTGGTGAACGGCCGTTGGGCACGTCGCGACAACCAGTTCACGACCACGCTGGCCGGGCGGGTGGTGGTACCTGATCGGCGATAGACCCGCACGCGAACGGCCGCGCCATGTCGTGTCTACCCTTTGTGCCTGAGGTCGCCCTCGATAATGAGCTCCGGATCTTCGAGCAACAACTCGGTGCTGCCGTCTATTAGGTATACGCAGTAGCAGTACTTTTCCGGAATCGCATCGGACCGCACCGTACTAAGCACCCAACGATCGCGCCTCGCGCTCCTCTTGTCATTTGGCCGCGGCTCGGTCAGCGGGCCGTCAACCTCCTTGCCATCAAGGAAGAATCTCAGCTCAATCGTCGCACTATCGGGTAAATCCGTATTGTTGATATGCCATTGGATGCCCTGCAGTCTCTCGAGGCGGATGACCTGATCCTTGGTCTTGGCCTTGAACGGGCCTCCGTTGTGCCGCCAGACCTTGATCTTCGTCTTCTTCGGACCACCGAACAGCGTCCGCACCGCCCATAGGCCGGTTACCACGCCAGATATGAAGGAGAGCACTGCCGTGCGTTGCACGTTCATTGGGACAACTCCTTTGTGGTTATCGAGCCACCAGCGCCCGGAAGTCGGGCCGTTCACGGAGCGAGACGAAGTCTTCTTCTTCCCGAATTGCGGACGTGCTATAGCCGCCGGCCACGGCATCCCTGAGCGCGGCGACAGCTGAATCGGAACGGCCAGCAAGCGCGTGCACGACCGCGGCCCTGAACAGGACCTGCACGTCGGCGGGAGCCATCCTCAATGCCTCGCCGATTCGCTGCCTGGCGCCCGCGACGTCACCAGCTTTTCCGAGGTAGACGGCCAGAGATGCCAGGTTTACAGCATTGCTGGGATTAATCTTCAGCTCCTCCTCCACCAGGCGCGCTGCCGCTCGATAGGCAGCGACCGCGTCGGCTGAGCGGCCGAGCCTCCGGTACGCATCTCCGAGATTGCGGTGACTGGCTGGAGAATTTGGGCGAAGCTCAATGGCCTTCAAGTGCGCATCGGCCGCCTGGGCGTAGTCGCCGCGCGCATGATAAAGGGCGCCGATATTGCTGAGGGCGCCAGGGGACGGGCGGATCGCGATGGACCGCTGATAGTTCAGCAAGGCCCGGTCCGCGTCGCCCAGCAGTTGGTACACGGTGCCGAGTTGCTGAAAACCCAGATAGTTGTCGGGCTGCAGTTGCGTGACCCGCTCGAAGGCGGCAGCCGCGTCGCGATACTGGGCCGC
>Ga0105103_10001442_pt1 | contig 13090 bp, 15 predicted proteins | sample PPLLaktember2015_2_FD_79107 | JGI IMG/M metagenome (GOLD analysis project Ga0105103, IMG submission 79107) | Freshwater sediment microbial communities from Prairie Pothole Lake near Jamestown, North Dakota, USA - PPLs Lake P7 Core (6) Depth... | ecosystem: Environmental > Aquatic > Freshwater >...
CGGCGAGTTCATCGGCGCCCCCGTGGCCAACCCAGTCCTCGCCGCCAGCGCCGTCGCCATCGGCGAGTTCATCGGCGCCCCCGTGGCCAACCCAGTCCTCGCCGCCAGCGCCGATAGCGATTCCCGCGGCGCGCATATCGGCGATTCCCGCATCTGCAGGGTGGCGCAATACGATATTCTTCGATCTGGAGGCGACTGGCCTTCTGGAGAAGTCGAACCGGCCGCCGGCGCGCGTCATGTCGATCGCGTGGGCGGTTATCGATGGTATGGGCAAAGTTGTTCGCGAGAAGTACTATCTCCAGAAGCCCACCGGCGAGGCCTACGAGTGCACTACGAGGGCGCAGGAATTACATGGGCTAACGGTCAGTATGTGCCGCGAGCGGGGCGCCGATCCCGAGCTGATCTACGGTGAGTTCATGAAGGACATACGCGAATGTTGCGTCCGGCAGATATCGGGATACAACATCGCGCGCTATGATCTGCTCTTGCTCAACAGCGAGATGCGCCGATGCGGGGCGGTCCCTCTGGCCGATATTCGCGCGCTGTACGACCTGCAGGCAGCCGATCTGTATCCGGGAGCAACGCAGCTTAACGGCGGAAGGAAATCGAAACTCGGCGAGCTCTATAGGCATATGTGCGGCGCCGATATGCCGGGCGCGCACAACGCGAGTGTTGATGTGCGCATGTGCGTTGAGATCGCCCCCAGGATATCGGCGCAGACATGTGATCCTCGGCCGGTCCGTAGTATTATTGCTCGATCTATCCGGTCGGCCCTCGAGGCGAGGCCCACGACGCCCCTTGAGCGCGCGGCGAGCGAATTCGAATCGCGGGCCGATGGCGAGAGCCGGATGAATGAGGCGATCATCGCGTCCCTAGTGAAATTCTTCATCGCGAGTCCGCGTAATCCGAATTGCCCCGGAACCGAATATAAGTGGGATTGAGCGCAGGGGCCGTTCGCCGCGCCGAAAAGAAGCGGACCGATAGGTGGCCGATGAGCGAGGAACGCGTGCGCCTTCTCGAATCGATTCCCGGATGGCGCTGGGAGGGGGACCGTTATTATGATGCCCTCGAAAGGCGAGTCGCCATAATCAAGCAGTTTGTTAGGACCCATGGGAGGATGCCCTATCCCGACGAGGAGTTCGAGGGAAGGAGCATTGGGAAGTGGGTAGAGGGAATCCGCTCCAAATTCAGACGCGGCGTGGGGATCGGGCATATCCGGCAGCTTGAGGGAGTCCCTGGATGGGCCTGGTAAGCCGCGGGCTGGGAGAGACGAAAATTGAATGGTATTGTTTTTTCTATAATCATGGCGAACGAAGACGGCAAGAAGACAATCGACAACATGACTCCCGATCAAATCCTGAGGGAAGCGATCGAAACGGGCTCAGTTGAGCTGTGGGCCGAAGCTACAAAGCGCGGCGCATCGATCACCCTTGACCGCATGTTGGCCGAGTCCGCGTTCGCGGGGCACATTGTCATGTGCGTGCACGCCATTGACTTGGGCGCGACCGATTACAATACTATGCTGTACAGGGCCGCTGAAGGCGCGCGCGAGGATATATGCGAGCTGGCGCTCTCCAAGGGAGCCGATCCAGAGCAGGCGCTTTCCGGCGCCGCTCATGGGCGCCGTGCCGCCATGTGCAGGTTCGCGCGCGAACGTGGAGCCCATAATTGGGAGCGCATGCTCAGCGATTCTGCGGCCGCGGGCTGGAGGGTCGGCTGCATGCTCGCCATTATGTGGGGCGCAAAGAACGTTCTCGGAATGTTCCGCATCGCTGTGAAGTGCGGATATGTCCACCTCTGCGACATTGCTCACACGAGCGGCTTGGACGCTAATACCATGCTCAATTATGCCGCGCAGAACAACAACGTGCCTTTCTGCGAGGCGGCGAAGGGGTTTGGTGCCGATAGGTTCGAGAATATGCTCCGTGTCGGCGCGTCGATGGGGCATGCCGACATTTGCCGCCTGGCGCATGCGTGGGGGGCAAGGGACCTCGATTACGCCCTGCGCCTTGCCGGCGAGACGGGCCGCACTGATATTATCGAGCTGATACGCAAGCTGGGGGTAACTGATTCGGAAAGCATGCTGGCGGCGGCCGCCGCCAATGGGCACATCGACGTGTGCCGGCTTGCCCGTAGGTATGGCGCGACCAAATACAACCAAATGTTGCTCGAGGCGGCGCGCCACGGCCATGCGGGTATCTGCGAGCTTGCCCGCGAGTGGGGGGCGAATGATTGGGATGGAATGCTCAAGGAGGCGCTGTGGGCGAAGCATTATGATATCTGCGCGCTGGCCGTTAAGTGGGGCGCGGATAACACCGAGCTGCTTGAGCTGTTCCGCAGCGTTGATGGGAGCAAGTAATTGCCTTCTTTTTTGAGGGCAATCGGCGATTGCTGATTGCTGATTGCTGATTGCTGATCGGGAAAAAAAATATGCCGTCTCGGACGGCGGCAGTTAATCGAGAATGCGGTGGAATCGGCCGTCATCGACGAGAAGCGCCCGCATCTCGGCGGGAATGGCCTGGGTGATGAAGTGCTTCTCCGGCGTGAATAGCCCGGCGGAGACTGTCGCCGGGGACAGATTAAGCAGGTAGCCGATCAGTTCCTCTTTGCGCACCCTGGAAGTGCCGATATACCGGGGAGTGCAGCCGGATTTAAACGGGCCCATTTGGATTTTCACCCGGGGAAATTCGCGGACATCGATAACGAAGTTCGAGAACGTGATCTTGCGCCCCGTGAATTCCGATGCGGACATATCGTATATAGTGAGTCGCGGATTGTTAATATTGGGCTTACTACGCGGCCTCTACGCGATTATGCAGATGACTGGCGGTGGCGCTCCAGGCGCCGCCGATATCGGCGCGGCTGATGGGGCCGATATCCTTTGCTGGAGTCTCGTCAGATCCTGCCGGCAAGCGGCGAGTTCGCTGCGCAATTTCTCGTTGTCCAAACTCGTAACGGACCTCGATGGCGGAAGCGGCGGCAATGGCGGCATTGGCCGGGAAGGCGGCGGGGGCGCTGAGGGGAATGTCGGCGCGGGCGGAGGCGAAGGCGTTGGCCGCGGGGGCAATGGGGGCGGCACTTCCTCCGGCGCGGGCGCCGATGGGGCGGGCGGCACGTACGCGGGCGGAGCCGATGGGGCGGGAGCTGGCGGTACGTACGCGGGCGGAGGCAGGGAAGAACTTTCTTGGCTCGGAAGCATTGATATTGTTTGCCCGATATCGGTGATTACGGCCTGCGGATTCCGATCGACGTAGTTCATCAGCATATCGAAGTGCTGCGCCGATAGCGCGATACTTGGGGGCGGACAGAGGCTCGGGTCGAGTTTTTCCCACGTCTCATTCTTTATGGGAATTGGAAGCGGCGGATAAGCTGGATTCGACAAGTACCGGAGCACGGGCCGCGTCCACTGCTCTGGGCGCAATTTGAGCTGCTGAATGCTCCTGCCGAATTCATTGAATATCCTGTGAAGCTGGCCTCCCGGATTGATCCACATACCGGCAACCATACCCAGATACTGGCCTATACTCCAGAGGGCGCCATCTGGGCTGCCTTTGCGCTTGGCTACATCTATTAACTCCGACGCAGTACGAATATTTCCGAGCGCGTCCTCGATAGAGCGATTGCCTTGGCGCTGAACGCAGGCGGGTGCCTTATTGCCCGGCTGTGCGCAGTCGGCGAGCTGGAGATATGAAGTAAGCGCAGCGATGCCGTCCAGCACAATATCGCAGTGCGCGAGCAGCTCATGGGAAAGCCGGCCATTAAGAGAGCCTGATGTTTGCCCGGAATAGTATTTTCCGGACTCAAGGAGGCGATGCGTTTCCCGCCCATCGTGCGTGATGAAGTACTTGAGGGGCTGCATGCGCTGAATGTATATAAATGGCCGATAAATTTGATACGTCTGCCGGTGAATTATAACGACGCCAATGATGTGTCGTGCGGTGCGGATCATGGCGGTCGATATGCGCAGGGAACCATGTCTCACCCACGCCGAGTGGGCCGATCTGTCAGCGGATGAGGGCGGGGATGACCGGCTGGCGCGCCTGACCATGACGAGGCACTTTGCGCATCTGGGCGGCCAGAACGCCGTCGCTGTTAGCGCATTCCGCGAGGTCTGGAGAAGCGGGTGGGCCCTGATGGCCGGCGTTGTGCCGGCCGATCATCCCGCGATCTTCCTGTTTATTCTGCCGCGCGATTCTGCGGGCATTTCCGCGGAGCTGAACTCCTCGGTGCAGGGGTTGATTGCCGATATACAAGCGGTGAGCGATCGGCGTGCTGAGCGGATTATAGTGGGGTCCTACTTGCCCCCGAGCCAATACATGAAGGCGCTGATCGTATCTGCGTGTGAGGTGGGCTGCATTATCGCTCTTACGAAGCCTCTTCTCTTCGGGCCGGCGGGGCGCGATCGCTTCTACTTTGCCGAGTGGCGGGGCGGCTCCGGCGCCCTGTGGACGGTTAGGCCGGGAATCGGGACTTATAGGCCGGCCGTGCCGATGCCGGGCGAATGGGAAGTAAAGGACACGTGCTGCGCCGAGATCGGCATCTCGTGGAGCGAATCGCGGGACCAGCTGACCTTGTATCTGGCGGCGTATCTGATAGCGGCCCCGATGTGATGTGCTGCTTTTTTGCCTGCCGGGAAAAAGCAAGCGATTTTTTTCCTGTTGGGCGCCCCGCGCATCAGCGGTGAATGATTGATGCGGGTTCATGAGTAATCTGGGCGGCTGTTTCCTCGAATAAGCCCGATCCGGTGTTCGGAAGTACGTTAAAGAACCTCTCGAATCCTGGCGGAACAGAGTAGGGCCCGTTGATTATTGTTATCTTATTCTGTCCAGGATGCGGATGATATCCGAACTCAGCCGCGACGTAAACGTGCCGTATGTGGTCATTATTGATCGCCTCGTACGCGCAGTCCTCGAAGTTCTTTCCGATAGTTGTCTGCGGACTGGATCCGCTGGAGGTGGATACCGGCAATATGGTGACAGTTCGGCAATCAGGGATTCCGTCAAGGGCGCTCGACGCGAGGACACAGTCCATCTCGGGCGCCGTGCCGATCTGTGATTGGATCCACCGATTCATGCAGGCGATCGAACTGGTTCGCGGCACGAAGAGAAACGCTACTTGTGGCGCAATAAAGGGCCACGCGGAGCTGATGTTCGTCCAATATGAGCCATCATCGAGGTCCACCGCGAAGTACTTGTCCTGTATCTGCCTATACGCACAGGGGAATTGTCCATTTATTCCGCGTGTAATAGTCTCGCGGATTACAACTCCCAATCTCCGCTTGCTTCCTAGGCGCTTATTCTCCTCTTCCACGGCGCGGATACGCGAGTTCAGCAGCGCGACTTCCTCACGCAACGCGCGGATAGTGCTGATCAGCTTTTCCGAGTCGTTCTTGGGCACGGGGCCATTACAGAAGATAATGAGTTCGTCGCGAACTATCTTCTTGCGCAGCATAATTTCGCACGATAGGTTAACGACCCACAGGGGAGTGCTCTTCCCGCTGATAGGCCGCTTGTCGATCTCCACCACAATATTGCTCTCCGATTCGCCGCCGGGCGAACCAGGCTGATCGCCGTGGGCCCCATTGATTGCCTCGCATATGAGGTCGCTATCGGCGAGAAGCCGGTGCTTTGCGCCCAGCTCGGAAATCGGGATAGTGCCCACATAATCATCCAGAGTATCGCGCTCCGTGATCGTGATTCTCAGCTCGTCGCCGTTGACGGCCGACTGAATGGCGAATCCCTTTGCGCCGGTCGCGTTGGGGCTGATTTGCTTTGCTTATATGCGGATTCAATTTGCGCGCGGTGTGTGGGAAAAATAATAGTGCAGTGATTAGTGATATTGGATTACGTGAATTTCCACACGACCCTCTGATCTCCGCTCCAGAACTCAGTTCGACGGTAGGCCCCACTAGCCTGAACCATCCCGCACGTGCGCATGGCTATCATATCCGCAAGGATCGCCTCCCTATCGCTCTTGCGAGCTTCCTCAATCTCGCGTACGCGCGCCTGCAGGGCGGCGACTTGCTTCCTCAGGCGCTCAACATAATTCTCGACAAGTGGGCCGGCACAAATTATCTCCAGCTCATCGTGCGCCACAAACTTGCCCGCAAGCGCAGTGCACGATAGACGAATTCTCCAGCGCTTGCATTCCTTGCTAAACTGGACGGCAATGCCTTCAACCGCGTGTCCGGCCGCAGCATCCCGTAGCGTTTCGCATAACGCTGAATCATCACATAGAAGGGGATGATTCTTAAGCAAATCGGCCCTCTGAATGGCCCCAGCGTAGTCGTCGAGCGTATCGCTCTCGGTTATCTTCACTTGGATTCCGCTATCGGTCGCCGTTGCCTTGATCGTGAATTTCGGTAGTTCAGCCATCGCGACGAAGGGGATAATAATCGGCTCAATCGCTTTCACTTTTCCGCGATCAACGATCGGCGAATGGAGACCAATGAAAATTGAATCCCCTGCCGATTATCATCAACCACACACATGTCGCAGAATCAGACTAACGCCGACAGCGAACATACCGAGATTACGAACGCGCTCACTTGCATATTCGCCGCCATCGGCGACTACGGCAATATAATTCGGGAGATAGCTGCCGGAGAGAACAGCAATGACGAATACAATGGTGCGGAGTACAGCACAACCCTGATAAGCGACCCTCTCGATCGCTACTGGGAGTAGACCGCAGCCTTCACTGCGTTGTCTTTTTTGTTGCCGGCGCGGAAAGTGGGGGAGTCTCCGGAAAGTAATAATCCGGCCGATGAATCAGTGGCCGACGACTCCCGCGCAACATCGCGGCCACCGCGACCTTTTGTGAGTCGGTTAGGGTGCGGGAAGCTGTGGGCGAGTAAGTCCACGCGTTCCCCTTTTTTAGTCGAAAATTGAACACTGTCCGTAACTAGATATCACCAGCACCATGAGCCTTCAATCGGGACTATTCGATAACCTTGATGACTCGGTAATTTCCCACATCGTCTTCTCCGTAGGCGGCCCCTATCTAGCAACTTCCCTTCGGAGCACTTGCCGCCGGATGCGGAACCTTATTCCGGCTCTGGAGAAGATGAGCCCCGATGATCTACTGGCCAAGGCAGCCCGGGAAGGCAATATGGCGCTTTGCCGCTTCGCCAAGGTCAGAGGTGCTAATGATTGGGATCAGATGCTCCACCAAGCGGCCTGGGGAGGGCGTCGCGACCTTTGCGAATTGGCCAAAGCGTGGGGATCATCTCACTGGGATGAAATGCTCTACATGGCGGCTTGGGGAGGGCATCGCGACCTTTGCGAATTGGCCAAGGCATGGGGCGCGACCGACTGGGATAGGATGCTTCGCGGAGCGACAGGGGGAGGGCATCATGACCTTTGCGAATTGGCCAGAGCATGGGGGGCATCTGACTGGAACTGGATGCTTAGTGAAGCGGCTCGAGGAGGGCGCCGCGACCTTTGCGAACTCGCTAGAGCGTGGGGAGCATCAGACTGGGACGGGATGCTCCGCGGAGCGATCTTGGGAGGACATCGTGAACTTTGCGAACTGGCCAGAGTGTGGGGAGCATCAGACTGGAACTGGATGCTTAGTGAAGCGGCTCGAGGAGGGCGCCGCGACCTTTGCGAATTGGCCAAGGCGTGGGGAGCATCAGACTGGGACGGGATGCTCTGCGGAGCGGCCGAAGGAGGGCATCGGGGCCTTTGCGAATTGGCCAGAGTGTGGGGAGCATCTAACTGGAAACAGATGTTCCGCGGAGCGGCCTGGGGAGGGCATCGAGACCTTTGCGAATTGGCCAAGGTATGGGGTGCGACAAGCGAGTAAGCTCACGCGTTCCCCTTTTTTGGTCGAAAATTGAACACTGTCCGCAACTAGATATCATGGGCACCATGAGTCTTCAGTCGGGGCTATTCGATAACCTTGATGACTCGGTAATTTCCCACATCGTCTTCCTCGCAGGCGGCCCCTATCTAGCAACTTCCCTTCGGAGCACTTGCCGCCGGATGCGGAACCTCATTCCAACCCCGAAGAAGATACGCCCCAATGATCTACTGGTTAGGGCGGCCCAGGAAGGCAATATGGCGCTTTGCCACTTTGCCGAAGCCGAGGGTGCATCCGACTGGAACCGGATGCTTGCGGGGGCGGCTCTAGGAGGATATCGCGACCTTTGTGAACTGGCTAAAGCGTGGGGAGCATCTGACTGGAACCGGATGCTCGCGGGGGCGGCTCTAGGAGGCCACCGCGGCCTTTGCGAACTAGCCAAAGCGTGGGGTGCATCTGACTGGAACTGGATGCTCAGCGAAGCGACTCATGGGGGCCACCGCGACTTCTGTGAGTTGGCTAAAGCATGGGGAGCATCCACCTGGAACTGGATGCTCTACAGGGCGGCTCTGGGAGGCCACCGCGACCTTTGCGAACTAGCCAAAGTATGGGGTGCGTCTGATTGGAACTGGATGCTCTGCGGAGCGGCTCAGGGAGGGCACCGCGACTTCTGTGAGTTGGCTGAAGCGTGGGGTGCATCTGACTGGAACTGGATGCTTCGCGGAGCGGCTCAGGGAGGGCACCGCGACCTTTGCGAACTGGCCAAAGCGCGGGGCGCAATCGACTGGAACTGGATGCTCGGCGGAGCGGCTGAAGGAGGTCACCGCGACCTTTGCGAACTCGCTAGAGCGTGGGGAGCATCAGACTGGAACTGGACGCTCGGCGCAGCGGCTGAAGGAGGCCACCGCGACCTTTGCGAATTGGCCAGAGCATGGGGAGCATCAGACTGGAACCGGATGCTTCGCGGAGCGGCTCAGGGAGGCCACCGCGATCTTTACGAACTAGCCAAAGCGTGGGGAGCAACAGGCGAGTAAGCTCGCACGTTCCCCTTTTTTGGTCGAAAATTGATGCCTCAGGAATAATAACATACTCGATGGAGACATTCGATTCGCACATCGTGTCGACCATCGTGTCGATGCTTGGCGGCCCGTATCTCGCCGCCAATTGGCGAGGAACCTGCCGACACTTCCGCAGGCTAATTCCCGCGCCCAAGAAGATATCGGCCGAGCGCCTAATGGCGATCGCGGCCCACGAGGCGGGTCCCAATGCCGCAGAATTATGTCTTCTCGCGAGGTCCCGCGGGGCCAGCGATTACAACCAGATGCTGGCCTCGGCCGCGAGTGGGAATGGGCCGAATGCTCTGCCCATATGTCAGCTCGCCATTGGGTGGGGCGCGCGCCATGTGCACTTGCTTACGCAGGGCGCAATCACGTCGCCCGGCCCCGCATCTATCCCGATTTGCGATTACGCACTTCGCCTGGGGGGCGTAAGGGCAATGATGACCGTCTACAACCTACTGAAGTATCCTGCGCAGCCGATCGAGACTCTGCCGCAAGTCTCCATAATCGCGTGGTTCTGCAGCCGGGCCGAAGCATCGGGATTAACGTCGCGACTTACTCCGACGACTGTCTTCCACAGTGTCGCGCTCGGCATTGCCGTCCGCGGAGGCGAGCTCGCCCTGAGCTGCTGTAAGCTGATCGCCCTACAAGCGAAACTCGACTTCGCGGATATCGTGCGGAAGGCCGCGGCGGCCGGACATCGACAGAGCATCGAGATCTGCCTCTGGGCGCTAGCCGAGGGCGAAGTTAATCCGAACTGGATACTCATATCGGCGGCCAAAGGGGGAGGGGAAATGGCCATTGAGCTGTGCCGCGTCGCGAAGGAAAAGGGCGCCGGCGACTTCCACGGGATGCTGATGCGCGCTGCCTGCGGGTGCGGGCCCAAATCCATCGAATTGTGTCATCTCGCGAGGGCGTGGGGGGCAACGAGCTTCGCCGAGATGGCCGTGTGGGCGAAGCAAAGCAGAGGTCCCCATGCGGGCGAAGCGTATAAGTTGGCCCGCGAATGGGCATTCTGCGAGCCGCCCTAAGCGGAATCGGGCCTATTCTTTTTGTCCGCGCGATGCGCACGGGAAAAAATATTGTGTCGGCTACTGGCCGATGCCGTTCGGCCACCGGCGGGCCAGATCGCGAGTATTGTGGCGCTTGCGTCGCGCTGCGTATTGCTCCATGCGGAACCAGTCGGTCGCGCCCCACGCGCGAGCAAGACGGCACAGGTCGCAATGTCCGCCCGCCGCGGCGCCCAGCAGCATCCCGTCCCAATTCTCCGTGCCCCATTCGCGGGCAAGAAGGCACAGGTCGCGATGGCCGTGCGCGCCCATTAAATATAGGCGCGGGTGAGGGGTTTCTCCATGATTCCCGCCATACCATCGCGTATCACGGGTCGATCGGGAGTCCCATCAAAGAATGTAGAGAAACCCGCGAATGGGGGGAGATTGAGCATATAACCGCTGACATCTCTTCTCGATACCTTAGCTGTGCCTAAGTGCTTGATAATTTGTCTCGACTGGGTATCGTATATCTCTATCAACACGCGCGGAAATTCGCCGAGATTGATGCGGAAATCGGTGAATGTAATAGTGCTTCCTACAAAGTCAGATGCGAGCGCCGACATGATTATAGGTGTGTACGTCAGACTTGAAATGCAGGCGATCGTATCACACCGCAGACCGAATGTGCGATTCCTATATATACCCGATGTCTGAAGTCCCGCCGATCATCGCGCTTGTCGGCCGTTATTCGCTATCTGCATAGGATACGGATACGAGCCTATTTCCTTCGACGATCCTCTTCTGGAGGCGGTAATGGCGATCTACGGCTTCGATCGCGACTCGATCGAGGGCCCCGATAGGGATACAGAGGATCCCCTCTGGGGAATATCGCCGGCGGACGCCGTGGAGGCCATTCGCGCCGACACCGGGGCGCGCATCGGCGAGGACGCCCGGTTGATGGTCTTCGAGCGCCGATTCGTGATGATGAGCGAACGGAGCGATTCCGCAGTGCGCATAGTTGTCGACGATGTCCGCCGCGAAAGTGAGGCCGAACTTATCCGCCGCCTTGGCGGAGTGCTGGTGCGCGTCGATATGGGCTCGAACGAGGTGCGGCCGGCCGCGCACTGTGCGGAGCTGGAGTGCGACTTCGCCACGTGCGGAGGCGAATCTATTGATGATCTGCTTGCCCTAATGCGGGATAGCGAACATTAGCGATCTACGAAAATCTGAAGACTGGGCCGACTATCTATAGGATATGGACGCACTACTACTGCAGCTGAAAGACGCGCTCACGGCACCGCAGACGGCGGCCCAGCAGGCGGCGACCGAGGAGCTAATCGCGGCCCTGGAGACGGGAACCGTGCCCTGGGCCGACGTATCGCCCGACTTCAAGGACGCCCACGAGCTGCCGGCGCGCGATATGGGGATTGACAGCGCATCGGAAGAGGTTGCCGTCCAGACTAAGTTTCGCCCGCAGTCGGGGCGCGTTGGGGCCCGGGAGATCGCGATGTTCCTCGCGGCGGCGCGCCTTGGCCCGCGGCCCTTCGGGCGGTGTATTCTGGCGACGCAAGAAGGGGTCTCGTTGCCCGCGTTCCGGAAGAGCGAATATGAGCGCCTGAATATCGACGCGTCGATTCGCGACAAGTGGGCGCGGGCGGCGCAGGAGGCGGAGGCGAAGCCGCTGGCCGCGCCTATTGTGCTGCGGGATTATCAGCGGGCCGCCATTGAGTGCGTTCTCGAGCGTCTCCACGAGGCGCCGCAGGAGGAATCGGCGGCCGCCGCGGAAGACGATGACGATGGGCAAAGTTCATCGGCCGGTTCCGAACCGGGGGAAAGTGTTCGGCAAGTCCGCATTAAGTTGCCCTGCGGTTCGGGAAAGACGCTCATTATTGCGCACATCGTCAAGGCGGCTGTTAGCGAAGGAAAGAGAGTTGTTGTTCTCGTGCCGACCCTTGCCCTTCTCGACCAGACTAGCGCACTATTCACCGAATGCGGAATTAGGCACGGTCTTCGCGGCACAGACCACAACGGGAGAGCCGACTGCGCGGCGGAAGAGGAAGTGATGATCTCCGTCTACAATTCGGCGGCCTATCTCCGCGGCCCGTTCGAGCTGATCGTTGTCGATGAGGCGCATCACCTTGCCGTTCCGGAAGTATATGCCGATGATCCGGGGCGCAGCCCGACCTTGTGGGGCGAAGTTCGGCGGCTGACCGCGAATCGGCCGGGACCGTCGAGTGCGGCGCCGCTATTAGCGATGTTCTCGGCTACTCTGGATGGGGCGGATTACGAGCGGAATACGGGGGACCTGATTACGGGCGGCGTTCTAGCCGATTACGATATCTGGGTTCCCGTATGGGATCGGAACCCGGAGGCGCGGGATATTGCCGAATACGTAGCGGAGAATATCGGGGCGCTACGCTCAGTGTTGATCTATAGTAATCGCTTGGAGAAGGCGCGGGCGATCAACGCGGCGCTCGGCGATCTCGGAATTCGCAGCGCCTACTTTGACGGGGAATCAGGACGCGCCGAACGGAGACGGATACTCGATGCTCTGCGGGCGGGCGAGATTCAGGCACTGAGCACTGTCGGCGTCGTTGCCGAGGGCGCCGATTTGCCGAGAGCAAATGCGTGCGTGTTCGCGGATGCTCGTGATTCGCAAGTCGCGATCGTGCAGTGCGTCGGCCGCGCGCTACGGAAGGCGCCGGGAAAGATAATGGCGCATGTTGTAATTCCCTGCGTATGTGGGGCGAATCGAGACGATGATTCGGGGCTGCGGGAAATGGGACGGATCCTGCGCGCTATGAGTGGAGAGGATGGGCGATTAAGAGTAGGAATTGCGAGACGAGGCGCTCGCGTAAGTGTCCGCACCCGCGTTGCTAATAGCGTGCTCGAAGAGAATGCCGTGGAGAATGCGGAGTTGATCAGCGAATATGTTTACGATCGGATGGGGAATATGGTCAGATGCGGATTCGAAAGGAATCTCGATATCCTTCGGTGGTTCGTGAGCGCGAATAGCCGCCTGCCGACTCAAAAGGAGGAGTACGAAGGCGTGAAGATCGGCACGTGGATCCACACGATACGCCAAGCCCGAAAGGGGAAGGGCAACCACCTGATGACTCCCGAGCGCGCCCGCGCCCTCGAGCTGATTCCCGGATGGAGCTGGGGACAGGCGAAGACCGCCGACGAGATGTTCGCCGATAACGTTGCCCTTCTCCAGCGGTTCGTAAGCGCGAATAG
>Ga0105103_10001443_pt1 | contig 13086 bp, 23 predicted proteins | sample PPLLaktember2015_2_FD_79107 | JGI IMG/M metagenome (GOLD analysis project Ga0105103, IMG submission 79107) | Freshwater sediment microbial communities from Prairie Pothole Lake near Jamestown, North Dakota, USA - PPLs Lake P7 Core (6) Depth... | ecosystem: Environmental > Aquatic > Freshwater >...
GAATTGTTCTAATGTAATTTCTACAAATTGAGGGTACTCAAAAAGGCATTGTGCGACTGAACCACTATAGTACTTGCTTTCGTCATGCAGATGGTTGGACATTAGTGTGCATCCAACCTCAAAATAGTAGTAACGTCCAGACACGTTCTTCTTCCACCAAACATAGAGTTCTTCAAAGTTTTCTTCTGTGGCTTCGATGCACCAGTGTTTAGGTTGTTTCATGGGTTGTGAGTTTGTGATTTGACGGAATTGTTCGAGGGTGATTTCTTGGTAGTCGTTGTAGTCGGGGTCATCTTTAAAGCCCTCTAGACTACTCGCGTAATAATAACTACCGTCTTTGATATGCTTTGATAGGAGTATGTCAAGTTTTGGTCTAAGTTGGTGGCTCCTATGGCCTGTGGCGACGCTTTGTCTCCAACGATTAAGTTCTGCGTGATTATCTTCGGTTACAGGAATGTACCACTTTTCGGAGTGTGTCATTTGATGAGGGTTTGGTTTTGCCGTCTTGGTTGAAATTTCAATGAGTTTTTTAAGGCAGGCGAGTTCTGCTTCTTTGTAGGTTAGATACCCCTCGTTATAGTATTCTTCAGTATCATCCGAATCCTGACTAATTACAAAATCAAAGACTATATCCCCGTTATCTTCTTTAAGAACTTCTATTCGATGATAAAGACCATACTTCTCCCTGAACCACCTGAACGCTTGTGAGTAGGTTGGTGCTAATGCTAAATCATTATGAGCAGTTTGTCCATTAGAAACTTCATCATATTTTAATTTACCATAATAATATTCTCCAAAACAAGGTTCATCAAACCCAAGTTCTTTGAGTGCAAGGGCTTGTTCGTAGGGGATAAATTCGTTTGTCATGTCTTATTATGTTTAACGACACAAATATACAAACAAATTTTCTAGATACAACCGCCTGATCTAAAAATTAATTTTGAACAATATCCTATCTAGATATTTGTTCATTCATTAATCTTGAATAATTAATATGAACTTTGTCTTTGTTATTCTCACTCCATTCTTTTATATTATCTAAGGAATATGATGTGAATTTTGCTTCACCATTTTCATAGTCATAGGTCGAAATATCAACTTTACCAAAATTATCTAGATCCATAAATGTTTCATAACTCATACTCATAATTGGAACTTTTACAACATAATATTTACCAGTCCAACTTTTTTCAACGAACACTTCAATTGGAAATTGATCTTGTATTTTCCATGATTTTTCTTTTTTCCAATTTATATCAGCTTCATCTAAAGACTCTTTTACTGTTTTTTTTACACAGTTGGGATATCTTTTACCAAACATTGTCTTCATACCCTTTTGAGTATAACCAGGCCAACATTTCTCAGTTAATTCACCTTCTTTCATTTCCTGAGTTTCTTTTTTTGGTTTTTTTCTAGTTCCTAATTTTGGATCATTTTCATAAATAAGACGTTCAATCAATGATAATAATTCTGATTCTGTTAATTTAATTATTTTTTTCATATTGTTTGGTTTATTATAAATATTATGAGAAAAAAAAATCTTTCACTTTGTGATTCAATCCCCCCCCCTTTTTTTGAATTTAGTGATATTTATATTTTAAAAATAATTTATTATGAAACATTTATTTAATGATATCTCCTCTGAAGAGAAAAATAGAATTCTTGAAATGCATAAAAGATCCGTTGATTTTCGAATTATCGAGGAATCTCAGGAGGCCGCATTGGCTGACGAAATTCTAAGGTCAGTCGCAACCGTACGGAAGGACGAAGGAAAAATGGAAGAAATCAAAAATTGTATAATAAAACTTGGTTTGAACACTTTGATGGTTCTTACAACACCTAGAGGTTTAAAAGGATTAACTAGTTTGGCTTATTTATTTAGTAAGAGCCTACAAAACGAAAAAAAGATGCCAGGGTTATTTTACACGGGAACTGCTCGTATGATTATGAGTTCTATGGGATTAATACCTAATTACGATCTTACAGCTGCATCTGAGATGGATGATTTATACAATTGTGTAACAAAACAAGCATAGACCAAGTTGTTAACAAACAAATCAGTAAAAGATATAGATCGGTACTAAGGTTTTTTCAATTTCTTTAAGTTCCTTTTCAATTCCTTTATTCTTTCTTTGTCGGGTCTCCATGAATTACTTAAACAAATTAATTCATGTTCCAACTTTTTTTGTTCATCACTCTTATTTGGGTTGCTTTCCCCTAAGGGAATTTCATTGTAAACTTTCATAATTATAACGTTGTGTATTCAACTACCCTCAACAATAATTTTTTGTTTTTGGCTTCTCTTATCATATGTTGAGTCCCTCTACTTTTACCATCCCAAAAAACAACCAAAGCATCCGCATGATTTGACATTTCAACATTTCTTCTAAAACCAGCTGATTTACCGTATCTGTTCCAATCCGCAGGAAATAACTTAAGTTGGTACCCATTTTCAATAGCGTACCTCTCACCAAGTTTATCCGCACCATTTGCAGTACCACTGATTATTTCGATATCCTTGTAATTTTGAAAAAAATAATCACATTTCTGCTTCAATAAATCATAATCATTGAAACCACGACTCCCAGCAATAATGACCCGCATAAAAAATATTCTTTTTCAGAATTTGACACAAAAATGCCACCAAATCAACATAATTCTAAACCCCCAACTATGTATTTGGATCCCCAAGTCGTAGTGTTTGTATCCCAAATGTAGGAGAAATACGTCGTTGTTCTTACAAACAAGTTTACTGTTTATGATGCTAAATTTCATTTTTCTTCACATTTTTCATTCAAAAAATCTTCAAAACTTTTGAAATTTTTTATAAAAGTCTCATATTCCTCTCTATCAACGTACCCTACAATATTTATACATGTTCCTATACACGCGCATAAATGAGTATAACAACCCCTACGAATCGGAAGTTTTTCCAACTCTTTGTTTTCTAAATCTGACTTTTGAACGTACTTACTCATACATTTCTAATTTACAAAACTTCTCCGTCGCCCAAATCATCCAACCCTTCCGCTATGTCAGAAACGGCCGAGGACAAAAGATCTTTAGTTGCGTCGACATCTTCTCCTGTCGCAATATTGACAGCGTCTTTTACAACAGCGATCGGTGTCAAAGCTGTCTTGACCGTTGCGCTTAATAAATTTGTTAAAAATCCCATATTTTTTTGTTTTAATAATTATTTTAATTGTGTATTTAATTGCGTTTCATTATCCCTACGAGAATGTTCCAAAATGAAGTTTGTCCATTGACTGACCATCGCCTGTGCAATTCCTGGAAAAGTTTTTGACCGTAGTTTCGAACGTTCTTCTTTGGGTAGTTTCCAAGCATCCGCATACCAGGCCGGCATAGTTTTACCACTCTTGAACGCCATTCGTGGTTCAGGCTTCACCACATTCGTGGCCTTCAAAGGTGGAAGTCCTTTAAGCCATAAACATGTTTTTTTCTCAAATGGATCACCGAAATCATAAGGGTTAACTATTTGATCAGGTTTTCGCCACTCACTACTCATAATTCCTACTGGGTTTTCAATGGCAATATAGTCACAATTAGCATTTGCAAACATCAAAAAGAATTTAATAGCATCTTCCCTATCTTTATGTCTTTGTACGGCTTTTTCTCCGTATCGGTCAATATTAAACCATCGATTACCTGTAACTGTTAGATATGTACATGGTGGAAATGCCACAATCATATCCCATTTCTGTTCAAGTAGTTCTGTTACATCTTGTTGAAAATGCCATTCAGGATGTCCACCACTACATGGCAGTATATCACAAGAAAACGCCTCATGATCTAACTCCCTAAATCTATTTGTCAATGCTTGACTTTCTTCACATGCTACCAAAATTCTCATTTTATTTATTTTTTACAAGTTTTATTCAAATATCCATATTTACTTTTACCCGAGAAAGCTATTTGGATACGATATAAGTGATTAGGAGAAAGGCCAAAATATCCATCACAATGATAAAATTTATCCATCTGTTCAGGTAGCATATCAGAGTCATCATCTAAAATTGCATAGTCCTGAACTTCCTGATTTTTTTGAAGCCAATCCTTGATTTCTTCTCCTCTCATTCCCAATCTGTCGGTGATACCAACAAATGTTCCTTCGTTGAAACCCAAATCAATAAGTGCGCGTTCCCACCACAGGGGTATAACCGATTCTTCATTTCCGAAATGAAATCTCCACACAGATGATACACAAATTTTAGTTCCGGTCTCGTTGCAGAAATTGGCGAGCCATTTCCATTTTTGCTGACAAGTCTCTTCTTTTAATCTTTTAAATTGGTGTTGGTATGTGTAATGGGATTTGGGTGTTTTGTGGTTAGCAAGACTCACGGGTTTGGATTTAATCCCCAAAAATCTTCTAATCAAAAAATAATAAGTTCTCCATTTCAACCATCTTTTTCTATGCCTTTGTTCATAGAAAATATGTGAGTTCATTACCCCATCAATATCCAAGAAAATAACTTTTTGCATCGGTTTTGGGTTTATACAATTTACCTCCAACAAAGGTATAATCTCCTATAAATTCTTTTTCTACAATAACTGCCTCACAAACGTTAAACACCTCATGCTGACTATGGTCTGCTGATTCATAAGTAAAAGAGCTAAGTGCTTGGGCGTGATATCTTCCATTGCCTTCATTTACAATTCCTGCACACCTGAACCCATAGTGGTGACCATATCTTTCTGGTCTGCTGTCACAGAACGTTAAACGAACTTTGTAGTGGTAGTAAGAATTCTGGTAGAATCCAAACAGCCAAACAACCAAGACCCCAAATACAGCAAGCGGGATGGCAAACCAACCCACTTCTTTCATCCAATTTACGAATCCTTTCATCAATATTTTCATTTCTTTAATTTAATCGTTCGAAGATATGACCTACAAATTCACCCCTCTGGTACTGATAGGTCCCAATGTATTTTCTTTCAATTCCCATATCCTCGTGAATAGAGTGTCCAGTTCCATAAAGCTCAAAGAATCGGTCCTCCATCTCAGCTTGTGGATCAACTAGTGCCCAAATTGTAGGATGGTTATTTTTTTCGTCAGTCTGGATGGTCAAAATCTCTGCACCCATTGGCATTTGCAAAGTAAACTTTTCCTTGAATTGCCTTTTTTGTCCTTCTATAAGGGTTGAAAATTTCCAAATTGTTTTCATATTCGTTTTTTTACACCACAAATATACAAAAGTTTTGAGTAAAATGATCTATGAACTCAAATTTTTTTTTCAAGAAAGGGTGTGTGGTAAATAAAGTAGCGTTGGATTTTTCTTTTGGATATCAATATCTGGAAATTTCTTTTTGAACTCCAAGACATCGAATCGTTCTGTAATAATATGATATCCGTTCTTTGTTGGAATAATCTGAATGATTTTTGAAACATAATCGTTTTTTACTTCAACCGTGCCATCCGATTTGTGAGTATGGATTTCAGCCCTTATCCGAAAAGGTCGACATTCATTATTGATTACATCCATAATGTGGGACAGGGTAGATTGGTCTTTGGTATCAATGTCCACAATCCACCTTTTCTCATTGGTCTTGAGCTGGCCAACCACAGAGTCGAATAGGTTCTTTTGGTTGTGTTGTCCGCCTCGGATCCTCTCAGCAAGTGAGATCATCATATCTAAGGAAACATCGTGGTGATTTTGTTTTTGGACGTGGATATATGCCCGAGCCCGGAACATTTCACAAAGTTGTTTGACTTCATCGTATCGTTTTTCTAGGTGATCAATACTTTCGATACAATATGTTTTGACGGTGCGAACCGATTGATGATTGTCTCTTTCACTCTCGGGTTGATCTTTCTTACGCTTGAATACATACAGCATATAGAAATCACCCTCATTTTCAAAGTTCAAAAGTGGTTTGATTAGATCTAAGTTATTGATCATTTGATTGAGATTTTGATGGATTTGGATGAGTAGAATGTATAAACTTTTTTTTCGAATCTTTATAATTTTTTAGATCATTTGAAGCTAACTGACTATTAAATAACTAGTTATATTTAGTTACGTATATGCGGTAGTTATGTACAATACTACGTTTCGTTTTCATTTAGTAAATTATCATACCAATTCTTACCAAAAACCTCAAATTCACGAATTTCAATTCTTGATGTATTTGGCATAACAATGTGTTGTCCTAAATTATGAATAATATTAAAAACATCCTTAAATTGTTTTCGATATTCCTCGTGTGTTAAAGTTGGCATTATATTATAAAGATTATCCATATCAGTATAATATTTCGCCATCCTTATCTCGAATTCTTCATCAGTGATTGTTTCAAATTCAAATTTATAATTCATGATAGTTTATTTTTAATTTTAGTTGTTAATAATCCGTACTGTACATAACAAATGATAAACAACATTAAAACGATTGTTTATCATCGGACGTTATGTGTAAGTGTTCCGTTCATTCTTCTAATCAACATTTCAGTTGAAAATTTTAAAAGAAAAACCCACTGCACCCGTACTATCAACATTAGTCCTCAAATTCAAAATATTCATCCTGTGCTGGGATGATTTTCCCATAAATAGGTTCTGATTTATTCCATTTACCATCAACACAACTGTAAACTATTTTTACTGCTCTTTCATCGTGGTAAGGTGGCATACCTCCTGTTCTTGAATACATTGAAGTTTGCGTATAAATCATTTCAATTGACTCTCCAACTTCATTTGTTTCTTTTAAAATCATCGGATTCCACTGTTCCTGTACTATTCCTGCTGATGTAAATGTTCCTGTTTCCATTTTGTAAATTGTTTTTTAAAGCCCACGCTAAATTTATTTTTTACAGACACCTAACAGCAGGTAGGCAAAATGCCGCTATGAGCCTGAGTGCTTCGATTTAAAATTTGTGGTAAGCGGCACTATCGCCTACCTGCAAAACGTTATAAGTAATAAAACAAAATTTATGAGTTAATCAGGAAAACCATATAACAGTTAATGCCCCTACAATAATCATAACCAATGTTGTTATCCAACTAATTTTTGAAATTTTGAACCATAAATCACTTCTTTTATTATCACTATTCATAAGTGACCAAGTAACTCCAGCAATTATAAGAGTGACAAAAATTAGTGTGAAGTAAATTTTAAAATATATCATGTTTTTTGTTTTTAATTGTATAAATTTTGTTTAACTAAATATAACAACAAATATATCTGTAACCGTTAGCACCAATACTACGAAAGTGTTTCGGAGTGACAATTTTGTTCATCTAAAACTTCATCTACATAAGGTTGGTTTTCTAATCGTTCTACAACAATATTCAAGGCATCAGCGTGATGTATTCCTTGACCAGCACCAAATGATATCGTTGTCAATCCTAAGACTTCATTATCAACAAAGTGTCTGAACTTACCTTTTTGTTTATTTACTTCCCAGTCCATTGAAACATCATTCCAATCGTTTAATACCACCTCGTGTCCACTTTTGTTTTTGTAAACCAACCTTATCACATTGTTGTGACTAAAGTTTTTAATAAATTCTCCTAATTTCATATTTTTAATTTTAAAAATTTCTTTCGAGAAAGATCCATAAAATGATGTAAATCCAAAAGGCATATGGAAAAATGAAAATAAATGCAATCCTCCATAAAATCGGAGGCAAACCTGACCAGGCCCCGAGACCAGCACAAACTCCTCCAATATATCCATCACCTAATTTTAACTTTTTTTCCATAATAGAATTATTTCTTTAAGTAAAGATAAGGCATAATCGTTAATGAATCAAATTATTTTTGGTGTGATATTTATAGACGACGTTCGATGAAAAATTTACTCAACATAATCATAGAAAAAAAACCTGAGGCTCAACAATACAGAGAAGAAATCGAAAGGTATCTTATAAATTCAGGAGTCGATGAAATTGAGTTTATGCCGATTAAACACGCATTGGGAATTGCTTTAGACGATAGAGTAATTATAGATTCTTCTGTGTTGAAATATCCCTTTGTTAGATTTTTATACGTCGTTTTTCATGAACTTGCACATGCATATCAATTTAAAAAATATGGTCAAACAAAAAAATGGTTGATGTATTTCAATGAACAACCAATAGTAGAATCAGCAAATTTTATGAAATATATTGAGGATATTGCCGACGAGTTTGCGATTAGAAAATTACGAGAATTTCAGAAAGTTGGGTTGTTATCTCAAAATGAGGTACAATCTATTAAGCCAAATTACAAAAACGTACCTCTCACTTATTTTATCAAATTTATAGAAACATTCAGAAAAATAGTCCAAGAAAAAGGAATTACAGATCATTCACAAATCAAAGATCTTTTTTATTACTACGTTAAAGTTGGAAATGTGGAATTGTTCAAGTTGAATTCAAATTGAATTGTAAAAAAATATAGTATTGGATTAATGTGACCCATTTGTCAAGGAAATACCATGTCTGACACCATGCATAAAATCAGATATCTCATCCTCTGTTAAATTGGGATATAAGTTACCTACAACAATTCCGATCTCATTACCACAATCAGATATATCTCCTTGATAAATTAATTCAGATTTACGACTTTCCAATTCTTGGGAAATGAAATGTAAGTGATTTGAGTTGAAATTTCTTGAATCCATAGTTTTTAAAACTTGTTCAATACAATTATAGTTGAAAAAAGAAAAAAAACAAATTTGTTAATTTTTTTTTAAAAAAAACCTCTCTAAACATTCTTTCAATCAATGATATTTATTGATATGATTGATAAAAAACTTAGTTACATTTCAGATACTGACAGAAACAGAATTTTAGAAATGCACATAGTCTCAACCAAAAATTTGTATTTAAATGAACAGCCGTTTAATTCTGCTGGAGAACCTTTAATGACTTATAACCAATATAGAGATTATAGTGAACCCTCAGAACCTGATACAGACGATTATCAGGACGATCCTCCTATAGATGTACGTTCGGAGCTAATGAAAGAATTAACCAAAAATGGTATTATACTATCACATATGTCAGATAGAAGTTGGGAAGTAGATACTTGGGTGGATGAATTTTATTTTTTAATTGAATTTTTAGGGAGCGATCAAATAGAGATATTCAAAAACCATAATGGTATTCTTGAACATAAACTTTTCGAAGAAAACCAATTCGATGATGCGGTGGCTTATATTTTGCGACACAAACCTTTTTTTATTAGACCTAGTTTAGATCAAACCAAGAAAAGTAAAAATGAATCCTTGAGTACGAGTTCAAAAAATTATCTGAACATTATTCTTAAAGAGTACTACGATAGGAATAAATTGTATTTACGTGAACCATTAATTGATAAATTGTTACGTAAAGATAAACGTGGTAAATTCATTGCTCCACGTGAAATTAGATCCTATGTCAATAATCTTCCTGAGATCCCTTGTACCGATTTTGATGGTAATGAAACAGTTTGTACTAAAATTCCAGAAGTCCTCTATATTTATATTACAGGACGTTATTAAAAATTAAAAAATGAAAACTAATTTCAGGAAAATTGAACATATCAAAAAATCCAATCAAATTTTGGAGAGACGAGTTGTAAAAGAGCAACTAGAAATACAAAATAATTCATTATCTTATCGAATCACACTAGAAATACCATCAAAGATCAGAAAACATATGGCATCATTGGGTATACCCGAAAAAAATTATCAGAAGGTATTCCAAAATTATCTAGAGGACATGATAGGCCTATCATATGGTATGGACCTTGTTTATTTCAGAGAGTACACGAATAATGAAGATAATATTACGGATTACAAAGAGTATACCGATTTCGAAGAACTGTAATCATATTTGATTTGTATTAGTAATTTTGTTTGAAAAACAACTTGAAATTCTCATTGTAAGCACCATTTGAACACTTTCCACAAGAAGAATTACTCCGAACAACACGGGTTCTATTAAACTCGGTATTACAACCTTTACAAACCGCGGTGTATTTAAGTTTTGGTTGAACCACCTCAGTCGCACTATAGCAACGATTCCCGGAGCAACCAATCTCGATAGCTTTCCTTCGCCAAACATGGTTGTGATGTTGTCCAGGACAAAGAGCATGGGCTATTTCGTGTAAAATAGTATCAACAACCTTTTCTTTTGAATTTAACTTACATAGAGGTCGTGAGAGTGTAATTACTTTGTCCGTATAATTACAACATCCAAATCTGACTTTTGCATTATCAAATTTGAAACACCAACCTTTATCCAACAACCCATATTTATCCATCAATTCGATTGCCGTCAGATTAGCTTGTCGTATGTCCATAGTTTATTTTTTTTGTACGACAAATATACGACAAGATATTTAATATTCGCCCGTCAAAACTAAATAGTTCGAATATTTACTGATATGATCTTCCAAATTAATGAAAATACAATTAAAAGTATTTATACAAAAAAACACGCATGAAAAAAATAATTAAACTAGACGAATCTGATTTATTGAAAATAATTAATAAAGTATTATCAGAGCAAGGTTTAGGGAGACCAATACCTTCCAATTTCGGTCAAGATATAATATCACGTACACAAAATACCCAAAGTGCAAAAAACATTACCACTATTCAAACAAAACTTAAGAGTTTGGGATATAATTTGGGTACTTCAGGACCAAATAGAGATGGAATTGATGGAGTTTATGGAAAAATGACTCGGGATGCAATAGTTGACTTTCAAAGAAAAAATAGTTTAACACCAGATGGGATTGTAGGTACAAATACCGCTAAAAAATTAGGTGTAAGTCCATTGAGTAATGATCAAATAAGAATGTTACAAAAAGGACAATCTATCAAGACAAGTGGTGTTGGACAAAAAACTCAAACAACTCAAAAAAAACAAATTGAAAATTTGACAGGTCAAATTTCAGAAAGGAGTTATAAATTTATAAAACGTATGAGACTTAACAATGAATTCAAAAGTGATACTTTTATGATTGTTAATAAAGATGCTTCAATTATTTCTTTATTCGGACCAAATTATAAGTTTTTAGGTAAAGATACTATAACAACAGGTAGAAGTAAGGACCCAGGAATCGGTGAAGGTAAAGGTGGATATGAAGAATGGCACAAACGATCGTTAGAGTTTGCCAAAAAAAATCCAAATAATCCTGAATCCAAAAAAATTAAAAAATATTTAGACAGATATCCAAATGCGACGAATTGGACGATATCACCCACAGATAAAGAATTTCCCCAAGGTTTTCCTTATTCATATACAGTACAAAGAGAACTTGGCTTAGATTTTACACCATCAGGAGCATACAGAGTGTCTACTGGAACACAAACAAAAGGTTTTGAAGGATATGGTAAAGGTGCTAACACATTTAAATTGAGAGGGGCTACAGACATTTTAACCGACCCCACCGCGGTACACGGTAGTGCTGGTGAAAATAGAAAAGAACTGAGACAGCGGGCGGCTAAGGATGGACAACCAATTAAAAATTACACTAGAGCTGGTGCGGGATGTATTAATGTTGGTGAAAACTTTTTACGGTTGATAAACCAATATGAACCAGAATGGGTGTTTATATTACCAGATAATGGTAAAGATGATGAAGTAAAAATAACGACATTCGAAAAATGGACTTCAGGATTAATTGCTTTGGGTGAGAAATGTGTGAGATCGATTTATGATTTATTTTCGTAAATTAAAGTTCTTTTATACATTTATCACATAATTTAAATCCCGCGTTATCAACAGTCCTACCTAATCCTCTAGCATCTGTCATCACGCATTTAACATTTTTACAATGTGAGAGACCTTTGGTATGACCTATTTCATGAATAGCAACTTTTATAAGTCTACTAGTCGATTTAATTCTAAAAGTTGAAACTACACATGCAGAACCATACATAGTACCCAAACCGAAAACCCCCCAATTCTTGAATTTTTTCCCGTTCAAAAATCTAGTGGTACAGATGTCTTTTGAAGTAACAACTAAAATCTTCTTATTATTAAAGAAAAAATCAGAATTGTAGATCCTAAGTATTTTATCGGCACTGAGTCTGTCAGTATTTTTTATTTTCACTTCATTTGGTATCTTGACTTTTTCTAATACAATGATTTCGGTGTTGTATGTTTTAGTTAAATTTTCTTCGATTATTTTCAATTTATCTTGAGGTACATGTCCCATAGGTTGAATATAAATTTTTTGGTTTTTACTCAAAAACGGGATTGATGATGTCATCAAAATAAAAATCAAAATTAATAAGGTTTTCTTTATCATAATTCCAAAGATAATAGAAAAAGTTCGTTTAAACAATTTTTTTTTAATCGATTACTATTTATTAAAAAACCAAAAAAAATGGTTTATTGTTTGACTTATGAAAAAAACAATCAAGTTAACTGAATCTGAATTGGTTGATATAATCAACAAGGTTTTGAATGAACAAAACTTATTTAAAAAAATAAAAAGGTCTTTGGGCATTGAAAAACCAAAAATTTCTGTTTATCCTCAAATGAACCCTGAATTCAAGAAACAAATTGATTTTTCAGAGATTAGTACCGATAGTTCTACCAACAGAATTTGTAAACCAAACGATGAAAATTGTGCACAATTCATTAATGATATTTCCGACGATTTGAATTATATTGGTAAAGCTTGGACAACCTATAAACAAGGCCCTGGTAAGATAGTCTATTCCGCATTCAACAACATTCCCCCTGAAAAAATTAAATACGCTCAACAAATGTGGAATACTATAAATCAAAAAGGAGGTGGTGTTCAAAATGGTCCTTATAAAGACAAAGTTGCACAATTTGTAAATGGTATTGTACCATCTAGACCAAATATTCCTCTACAAAATGGAGATTTAGTTGGTATATTTTATCCACCATCTTCACATCATGAGGAGGCATTTTACGAAGGTTTTTTGAGTGATAAAAATAGGAATCAAAATAATTTGTGGGCGATGAACACGCATGTTGGTAGAGTAATGGTCATTGTGGACAATGTACCAATTGTGTTACATAATGTTGGAGGTAATGTTCAAGCGAAACCAGCTAATTTATTAAGAATTGCTTGGGTTAAAAGAAAAAATTAATATGAAAAAAATACTTAATGAAAGA